>Ga0081539_10002430_pt1 | contig 26301 bp, 23 predicted proteins | sample TabmetS4T2R2_FD_71023 | JGI IMG/M metagenome (GOLD analysis project Ga0081539, IMG submission 71023) | Tabebuia heterophylla rhizosphere microbial communities from the University of Puerto Rico - S4T2R2 | ecosystem: Host-associated > Plants > Roots > Rhizosphere ...
GGGCTGCTCAAAAGCACCGGCGAGGCCGACGCAACAGTGAAACGGGCATGAGGGAGGGGGGTGAATTCATGTCGCCAAGGGGGGCGATTCCGATGTCGTTTGACACCCGCGAGGGGCGCCGGGTCAAGGCGGCACTGCAGATGGCGCGGCTCGCCCCGATCAAGACCCTGAGCGGCTTCGACTTCTCCTTCCAGCCCTCGCTCGATCGCAACCGCATCATGGCGCTGGCCGGCCTCGACTTCATCGATCGCCACGAGGTGGTCCATTTCATCGGCCAATCGGGCACCGGCAAGTCGCATCTCACCGTCGCCCTCGGCGTCGAGGCCGTGCGCGCCGGGCGCAGCGTCTACTTCGCCCAGCTCGCCGACATCGTCGACTCCCTCGCCAAGGCCGACCGCGAGGGCCGCCTGCGGGAGCGCATCCGTTATCTCTGCCGCGCCTCGCTGCTCATCATCGATGAGATCGGCTACCTACCGCTCAGCGCCGGCGCCGGCAACCTGTTCTTCCAGCTGGTCAATGCCCGCTACGAGAGGGGTGCGATGATCCTCACCTCCAATCGTGGCTTTGCCGAGTGGGGCGAAGTCTTTGGCCATCCCGTGGTCGCCACGGCATTGCTGGACAGGCTCCTTCACCACGCCGTCGTCGTACATATCGAAGGCGCCAGCTACCGCCTACGCCAGCATGCCGACCTCGTCCCGGATGTCGCACTGCACGAAAGTCCGAGATTCGCCACGAGTCTCACTTTGGACTGCACGGAATGGGCTCTGTCGCGATTTCCGTGCTGCCTTATGGTGAGAGAGGTAGCATACGGGCACGCAGGAGTTCCGTGCCCGCACGACCATACATTGCGCGCTTCAGGGTCTTCAGCCGATTGATGTGTCCTTCCGTTTGACCGTTGCTCCATCGTTCGCGAATGGCGTTGCGCACGGCGTCGATATCGCGGCGGAGAACCTGGACGAAGCGGCGAATGCCGTAGAGGCCGCTTCCGTGCGCATCCTGCATCCAAGCATCGAGCTTATTGATATCCCTGCCTCGCAGAATGCCGCGGAAGCGCATCGCCAACTGCCGCATCACGGCGACGCCGGGCATGTGCTCCTTTAGCCAATCCACCCTCTGAGCCTGGCGCTCGGTCAAAAGGCGGCGGGGCTTCATGCAGAGGATCGAGGCAGCGATCGGCGGCACTATCCGATCCGGCACGGCTTCGTGAGACGCTACCGTGCTGCTGGTGTTCGAGGAGTCCTGTTCGGCTGAAGGCAGCCCTGTCCGTCGCCACAAGCATAACAGGCGCTCCAGGTGGCTCAGGCTCCCTGTGTAGCCCTGCTGCCGAAGTTCGGACAGGAGATGCCGACCAGTCCTGACACCTTGTGCCCAGCGTTCCGCCAGGAACCGCAAAAAGCCGATCGGGCTGCTCGGCTTCGGTTCCATCGTTCGGCGCTCCGGGAGCACATCGCGCATCGCCCATTTGGCGACGGTGCGCCAGTTCAGTCCGGTCTTGGCCACGATGGCGCTGAGGCCGGCGCCCATCAGCTGCAGTCGCTTGACCTGGCCAAAGCGCTGCAGCCACACCGCTCGACGCCCCTGGCGGCCAAGCACCTGATGCTGCCGTGCTTCCGAGAGAGGTCGCCCATCACGCTGATCGGCAGCAGGGCGCGCCGGCGACGGCAGGTTCTGACTGCGGCTCAACTGCTGCTCGATGGCATACCGCAGGTTCTGCACGAGGTGGAAGCGGTCGGCGACCTGCCGCGCCCGCGGAGCCCCTTGTCGCGCCGCCTGGGCGTAGAGGCCGCACCGATCACGGCTGACGACCTCGACAGTCGCGTGTTGGGCAAGCCAGCGCGCGGTCGTCGTGACCGAACGATCCTGCAACACATCGACGACTGCCCGGCGCTCAAGATCTACCACGATCGTTCCGTAGCGGCTTCCCTTTTGCCAGCTCCAGTCATCGATCCCGGCGACCCGCACCGCCGCGCAGGGACGTCGGGCCGCATAGCGCTTGAGGTTGCGCAGGAGCCGGTCGTCACCCTGGACCATGCCGAGGCGCCGCATCAGCCTCTCCGCCGGCCGCCCGCCGACCGCGTGGGCGATCAGCCGCGCCAGTTCCGCCACGCGACTGGTCTGCCGCGCATAAGATTGTACGACGTCGTCTGCCTGCCCGGCAAAGGTCTGGCGGGTGCAGTCTCCATTGCGGCAGTGCCATCGAGTCATTCGGAGATGAATCTCGACCGCGGTGCCCTGCGCAGGGAGATCCTGCAGGCGCCGAATGTAAGAACTGTGTCGCCTAGCAGCGCCGACACCGCAATCAGGACATCTCGCCGGTCCGGAGATCTCGGCCGTGATGACCCAGCAGCCGTCCACGACGTCCGCTCCTGTAACCCGAACGCCGGGACCAGGCTCCCATCTCTGCTTCGCTTGCATAAGCGCAGAAATGACCGCATCTACCCTCCACGCCAACGCTGTCCCCCGCGCAGCACGGAAATCGCGACAGAGCCCATTCCGTGCAGTCCAAAGTGAGACTCGTGGCGAAGCTCGGACTTTCGTGCAGTGCGACAGCGGGTGAAACAAAACACAGCTCAATTCGGCCGTCGTGGAAGCGCGGCCTTTCCCCAGCCGCGTGTTCGTCTCGAAGCGGAACGCGTCGCAGGAGGGCCCGTCGCACGCGCGAAAACCGCCGGCATTGATGCCCAAACTAACCCAAAGACCGCTACTTTGCGCTTCCTGCTGCTTCCCCCATGCTTTTCCGGTTTCGCGGACCTGAGTGGGGAAGCAAAAAACGGTCCCGAAGGACCGCTCTAAGCCGCTGCTTTCCTTGAGAAAAACTGGAGCGGGCGAAGGGATTCGAACCCTCGACCCCAACCTTGGCAGGGTTCAGGATGGGCTACGACTGGGTATCCGGCAGTATCCATTTGCCGCATAAGCTATTGAAATCTCTTGATCGGTCTCTCCACGGTTCGCTAGGGTAGCTCAACAATTCTCGCGCACGGTGTTGACCACTCGGAGCGACTGTCGAAGGCACTGAGCAGGTCGATGCGACAACAGGACTAGACCTTGCGGAAATGACCCTTCCAGAACCGGTCGCGCACCTGGCGTTTCATGACCTTCCCGATTGGGCTGCGTGGCAGTTGAGGCCAAAACTCGATCGATTTCGGTGTCTTCATCCCGCCGAGCCGCGCACGGCAGAAATCCCTGAGCTCTTCTTCCGATGCACTTCTTCCGGCGCGCAGCTCGACGACGGCCTTGATCGCCTCGCCCCACTTTTCGTCGGGGACGCCGACCACCGCGCAATCGCCGACAGCCGGATGAGCCCACAAGGCTCGTTCGATTTCGCTTGGCGCGATGTTGAAGCCGCCACTGATGATCAGGTCACGCTTGCGATCCACGATATAGAAGAAACCGTCTTCGTCTCGGTAGCCGACATCTCCGGTGTGATGCCATCCAAACTGTGATACTTGGGCGGTTGCCTCCGGATTGTTATAGTAACCTTTCATCACGATATCGCCCTGCACGACGATCTCGCCGGTCTCGCCCGCCGCGAGCAGCCGACCATCGTCGGCCATGACGGCGACGCGCGTGAATGGCGTTGGCCGCCCACAACTCGCCAATCGCTTTTCGTGGCCGAGCTCGATGGCCTCGGCATGCTCTTTCGGATTGAGAATTGTGCAGAAGAACGGCGCCTCTGCCTGCCCAAAACCCTGCGCCATCACAGGGCCGAAGACATCCATCGCCTCTCTGAGGCGATCGGCGGACATCGGCGCGCCCGCGTAGACGATGTATTGCAAACTGGAATAGTCGTAAGCGCGAACCTTCGGAGAGTCCAAAAGCATATACAAAAGCGTTGGGGGCACGAAAATGTGCGTCACTTTCCATTCCTGGACAGCTCTCAGCACGAGCTCAATATCGACCTTTTCCAAGATCACGTTGATACCGCCATACGCGAAGGTTGGAAAAACCAACGCGCTGGAGGCATGACTAAGAGGAGCAACCGCGAGATGGACCGGCCGGCCTCGCGTAGGCAGGCAGGAAAACATGTTCGCATACATGGTCGCGTAGGTACGACCAGTGACCATCACTCCTTTCGATGGGCCGGTGGTTCCGCCCGTGGCACGGATTGCGAGGACATCGTCGGCCTCGCGCGCAATCTGAAGGTCCCCGTCATCCTCTCCCGCGCTCCATTGCTTGAGCCCGATGCCGGGCCCGCCGCCATCGAGGCTGATGGCTCCGGTGCAAGTCGGGATGTCGGGCAGGATCGACTCGATCATGCCGAGCACAGCCGAGTGATAGAAGATGAACGAGGTATCGTGGATCCTGAGAGCGTGCGCGAGCTCTTCCCGGCCGTTGCGGACATTCAGCGGCATCCAGATACAGCCGGCCTTCAGGATGCCGAGGACGACCACCATCGTCATGACGTGATTGTAGCCATAGACGGCGACCACTGCCCCCTTCCCCTTACCCTCGCGTTGCAGGGAGCGCGCGACCCTATTGGCCAGCGCGCTCGCCTCGCGAAAGGTCAGGCTTCGGGTACCATCGGTCAGACAGATGCCGTCCGGGGAGATCAAGCAGCCACGATTGAAGAAATCGATGGGCGTCATAGCGATGATGTCCTTGTCTACTCGGTGTCAGTGAGCTGATCTTCCACGAAGCTCACGGCGATTCATCATCGGGCCGGAAGACCGGTAGTCGACGTCCTTGCGGACTGGCGATGAAGGCGACTTTGACGCGCTGTCCGATCGAGGGCGGTGAGGATGTCCCGACGATGAGGTTCGTCATGAGGGTCGGCCCTTCGTCGAGGGTCACCAGGGCGACGCAATACGGCGTTTCTGCCCGACGCATGATGCTGAACGAGTAGACGACGCCCTTCCCGGACGCCTCTTCCCATTCGACATCGACACTCTGGCACAGCGGACAGAACGGGCGAGGATACCAATGTGCGCGCGCGCATGCCCGGCACCTTGGCAGCAGCAGCCGTCCCTCCGCGGCCGCGCGCCAGAAAGGCAGCGTCTGCGGATGATTGAGCACGTAGGGGTCGCGCTCTAACCCGTCCGCGGTGTTCTGGTCGGTCATCGCGTCAGATCCTTTCGAGGATCACCGTCGAATGGGCGTGGCCGAGCCCGATCACTCCGCCGGGGCCGCTCGCAAGGGCCAGGTCGCAATTAGGCACTTGGACCTTCGCATGCGCTTCGCCCCTGAGCTGCCGCACGGCCTCGATCAGCTTGGTCATGCCGCCGCGATTGCTCGGGTGATTGTTGCAGAGGCCGCCGCCGTCGGTGTTGAACGGCAACCTGCCGACGCCCGAAATGAGATTGCCATCCGAGACGAATGTCCCGCCCTGGCCCTTCGGGCAAAAGCCGAGATCCTCGATCTGCGCCAGCACCATGATGGTGAAGTTGTCGTAGATCGATGCGTACTTGATATCGGCAGGAGCAACGCCGCTCTCTTCGAACGCGCGCGGGCCGGACACCTCGGCACCGGTTCGCGTGAGATCAGGATAGCCCGCCGACTGCGTCCGGATGGTCTCGCCGCAACCGACGACCCTGACCAGCGGGCGCGCGAGGCTCCTGGCGATCTCGGGTTTCACGACGATGATTGCACCGCCGCCGTCGCTGATGACGCAGCAATCGAGCCGGCGGAGAGGATCAGCGATCAGGGGAGAAGCGAGCACGTCCGAGACTGTCACCACGTCGCGGAACATCGCATTGGGATTGTGCTGGGCATGATGCGATGCGGCGACCCTTACCCATGCCATCTGCTGGCTAGTGGTGCCGTACTCATGCATGTGGCGAGCCGCCATCATGCCGTAGAGCGTCGCGATCGTCGGCCGGCTGCCGATCTCAAAGGGCGCGTTGGGCAGATCCGGCTCGCCGAAACGCGTCGTCGTGCCGGTGGCCATCCCCTCGCTCCGCGGCCGCCCCGCCAGCGTAATCAGCGCGACGGAGCACTTGTCCGCCGCGATCGCCTCTGCCGCATGCGCGACATGGATCAGGTAGGAGCAACCGCCGGTGTCCGTCGTATCGATGTGACGCAGTTTCAGATTGAGGAAATCGACCATCCAGCTGGCATTGATGCCGGGTGCATCCCGCGCGCAAAAGAATCCATCGACATCCGCGAAGCTGAGGCCCGCGTCAGCCAACGCACCGCGCGCAGACTCCGCATGGAGCTCCGCAGTCGACTTGTCCGGCGCGAGGCGCGTTGGATGCTCGAAAGCGCCCGCGACGAAAGCCTTTCCCTTGATCGTCAAGTTGGTCTCCTCACTCCGCCCTTCATCCGCATCCAAAACTCGTGCGCCTCTGAAAGCGCAGCGAGCCTGTCACATCTGGTCGGTGTCGGGCTGCGGGCCTTCGTAGCCCTCGATGATCAGGAGATCGGCGACGGCGTGCGGTTGCCTGCGCTTGATGTTCGCCTGGTATTCCGGCGACCGATAGCAGGCGAGAGCGGTTTCAAAGTCGGGAAACTCGATCACAGCGTTGCCCGAGCGGCCCTGGCCTTCGACCATCGTGGAACGGCCGCCGCGCACGACGAACCTGCCGCCGAACTTTCGGAAAATCGCCGGATTTTCCGCCGCGTAGCTCCCGTAGCCCTCCGCGTCGTGAACGTCGACGCACGCGATCCAATAACCCTTTGCCATCGCCCTGGTCTCCATTGTTCAGTTCAGTGCCGCGCGCCACGGTAGCGCTCCACAGGAGCCTGCGGGTGCTGCGCAGCTTATTCATAGGTGACCTCGGCAACTCTACGGGGGCTGGGGCCGATTTGGAGAACCAGCACCGCGCTGACCAGCATCGTTGCAGCAATCAGCAGGAACCCATTGTCGAAACGTCCGGTCATGCTCCGGATGACCCCGAACGCCCAGGGACCGATGATCCCGGCCACGCTTGCTATCGTGGTGATGAACGCGATCCCGATCGCACGGCTTCTTCCGCTCAGGAATGTTGCCGGTAGAGCCCAAAAGACCGGCAGCACGGCGAAGATCCCGAACGCCGCCACGCATATGCTGGCCATCCTGGTCAACGGATCATTTGCGAACGCCGCCGCGGCGAGGCCGATAGCTCCGACGACAAAGGCGAGCGCGGCGTGCCTGTTGCGGCACTCGCAACGGCGATCCGAATGCCACCCGTACCAAATCGTCGCCAGCCCCCCGACGAGAAACGGAATAGCCGTGATCACGCCGGTTCGCAGATGCGTGGCGCTGAATTCCTGCACGACTTGCGGCAGGAAGAATCCGATCGTGTAGATGCCGGACGCGAACCCCATTCCTGCGATGCCGAGGCTCACGACCTTGGGGTTGCTGATGACCTTCAGGACACTTTCGCCGCTTGCGACAGGCATTGCGTCCTGTTCGGCAAACAGGCGCTGCACGAGCCAGGAGCGTGCATCCTTGTCCAGCCAGGTCGCCCTCGAGGGCTCGTCGGTCAGGTAGAACCACGTCACGGCGCCCAGCAGGATTGCTGGTACCGCTTCGAGCACGAAGATCCACTGCCACCCGTGTAAGCCGGCAACGCCCTCCATATACACCAATATGGCACTTGATATCGGCGCGCCGATTGCCGATGAAAGCGGAACCGTGCAGAAGAAAAGCCCAAAGATCCGCCCGCGATACGCTTCCGGAAACCACAAGGTTATGTAGTAGATCACGCCCGGGAAGAAGCCCGCCTCGGCGACGCCGAGGAGAAAGCGAGCGAGATAGAACTGGGCTTCCGCGCTAATCCAAGCGACGCTGCCGATAAAGGCGGTCGCCGTAGATACGATCCCCCAGCAGACGATGATCCCAGCGATCCACCGGCGCGCTCCGAAACGGTGCTGCATCAGGCTCGATGGCACTTCGAACAGCAGATAGCCCAGAAAGAAAATCCCGGCGCCTAGACCAAAGACGGCGGCATCAAAGCTTAGCTCGCGGTTCATATCGAGGGCGGCGAAGCCAAGATTCACGCGGTCAAGAAAGGCGAAGAAATAGCAGAGCATCAAGAATGGGATGATGCGACGGAATATCCGCCTGATGACCCGGTCCTCGAGTTCTCGCATTGCGTATCCTCCATGCCGTTTAGCTGGCCGCTCTGCTTCGTATGGCAGGGCTCATCGGGATTACCGCCGGCTAGCCAGAGGAGGATATGCCGTTGCGCGCTGTGCGAAAAGCAAGCATATACGCGAGCGATCCCGGAGATTTCGCACAGATGGTCGATTGGGAAGACGTCCGGCATTTCCTGGCCGTTGCGCAGAGCGGGACGCTCTCCGGTGCCGCCCGCAGCCTGAAAGTGGACCATGCGACGGTCAGTCGGCGGCTTGCCGCGCTCGAGGCGGCGCTAGACGTGCGACTGGTCGATCGCCTACCGCGATCCTGTCGCCTCACCACGATTGGCAGCCAGGTGCTCGAGCGGGCGACTGAGATGGAGGCTGCTGCCCATGCGATTGCCCGCGTGGCGAAGGCCGCTCACGCTCCGCTCGTCGGCCTGGTTGCGCTTAGCGCGCCACCCGTACTGGTTACCCATCTTCTTGCCGAGCACCTTGCGCGCTTTCGGGCGGAATATCCGGATATCCGGCTTTCGCTATCCTCCCAAGGGCAACAGGTTTCGCTCAGCCGTCGTGAAGCCGACGTTGCCGTACGGCTCGTGCGACCGAACGAAGCGGGCACCGTGACGCGCAAGGTCGGAACGATGGCGTTCGGCCTCTACGCACATCGGTCCTACGCCCACCTGACTGCGCCCGAACGGTGGCAATTCATCGCGTTTGATCAGAGCTTCGACGACAGGGCGCAACAGCAATGGCTGCTCGGCATTGCCGGCGACCGTCCTGTCGCTTGCGAACTGAACCGCATCAGCGAGCACCTGATCGCGGCCCGGGCCGGGGTTGGCGTAGCCGGCCTGCCTTGCTTTCTCGGGGACAAGGAGCGCGATTTCGTACGGATCGATGACGACGTTCCGCCATTCGCGCGCGACGTCTGGCTGGTGGTTCATCGCGACCTGCGCAAATCCCCAGCGGTGCGCGCCGTAATGGATTTCGTCGCAGCTGTCATTGCTGAGAACCGGGACCTGTCAGTCAAGTAATGTCCACCTCGTCCCGAAAACGGTCATAAGGTCCGCAAAATGCAAATGGCCACATCCTCCGGAACGGCAGACCTCCAGCCCGGTCCTTTCTGCTGCGGCGCGATCAGCTTCTCCACCGCCTTCGGCGGGCACATCGGCAGGCTATGGAAGCGATGGCCAACCCCATTGCGGATCGTGTTCGCAACGGCGGACAGCGCTCGAACGAGCGGGATCTCACCGATGCCCCTGACACCCGGCGGGTCTTTCCGGCTTGCCATCTTGATCGGGCCGCCGTCGCTCATGTTGTCGTCCCGATCCTCGCGCATCCGGGATGGGGCGCGTCCCCATTGAGGCCGTTGATCAAGACAAGACCGTACGTTTTCCTGATTCCGCTGCTTGCTCGATCGCCTCGATGATCCGATGAATCGCGACCGCGTCGTCGAAGCTCGGCGCCGTGCGGGAGTTCTCGCGCAGGTCCTCGGCCATCTTGGCCCAGACGCGGGCGACATTCCCTGGCTCGGGATCATCTGGCCAGCCGGAGTAATAGGAGGCGGGCACATCGAGCGGCCTGAACGCGCGCTCTCCTTCCTTCACCCCTGTGAGCGACAGCTTCACATATTGCGTATGGCCATGAAGGCCCGTGATCCGGATGTCGCCTTCGGTCCCATTGATCTCCCAGAACAGGCCGTCACCATCTCGCGCCAGACCGGCTCGGTAATGCATGGCGATTGGCACACCTCCGGGCAGGATCCCGCTGACCAGCACCTGGTCGGCAATGGTCATCGGCAGCGTCTCCCCGGTCTCGATGACGAGCGTCGTGGGCCGCCGCGTGGCCATCACGGCAGACACCTCCGCGACCCCGCCGAATAGGCTCCTGATCGCCGCGAGCGTATGGCCCATGGGGATGGTCAACATGGTGGCGCCATTGGCGCGATCCAGCACGTAGGCGGTTATCCGCTTCTCTTCGGCGGTCTGAATGAAGCCGCCCCAGCCGCGGCCACGCGCGATCAGGCTGGTCGAAAGCACCTCGCCGACGAAGCCCTTGGCGATCAGCTCCTTCACATAAGCGATTTCGGGGGCAAGCGGCGCTTGAGTTCCAACCACGCCCAGGAGCCCCTTGGCTCGCGCCAGCTCCGCCATTTCCTCGGCCTCGGCCAGCCCGTTGCCGAGCGGCCACTCGCAATAGACGTGCTTGCCTGCTTCGAGCGCCGCCTTCGTGAGCTCCAGGTGATGGGGCACCTTCACCGTGATCGCGATGACGTCGATGTCCGGTGAGGCGAGCATCTCGGAGACATTGGCGAAAGCCTGGGACGGCAACCCGGCCTCGGCGATCGCCCCTTCGGCGCTCACCAGGCTGGTGTTGGCAACGCCGGCAATCGCGTAGGTGTCGGACAGGGCGCGCAGCGCACCGATGTGAGCCCGCGCAGCCCAGCTCCGGCCCGGCTGCAACCCGACGATGCCGACCTTGAAACGCTTTCCTGACATAATGTTCGGTTCTCTTCCCGCGGCCGCGTCTTGCCGTTCGGAGGCAAGGGCGCCGTCGATGACGAAGTGGTTGCGGCCGGGTTTGAGAATAGGGCCGCGCGCTCTATGCAACAATTCGGTATGCATGCAGGCGGTCCTAGAGATTTCGCACAGATCCTTTGGTGCGAGATCGCGCCGCCGGCCGTCCTGCGGCGATGCGGCAGCCAAAGGGTCTGGCGTCGCGGGGCGCGGGCCAATTCCGCAGCGGCCCGCCTCAACCCGTCTTGATCCACACGGCCTTCACGTTGAGATACTCCTCGACGTGCTGGAGGCCGGACTCGCGCCCGTAGCCGCTTATCTTGTAGCCGCAGAACGGGACCCGCCGGGTCCATCAACTGGTAGCAATTGACACACACGGAGCCTGCCCGCATCGCCTTCGCGAGACGATGTGCCTTGCTCACATCGCGCGTCCACACGCCGCTGCCCAGGCCGAACATCGTGGCGTTGGCGCGCGTGACGAGGTCGTCCATGTCCCTGAATGGAATGGCCGAGATCACCGGCCCGAAGATCTCCTCCTGCGCGATGCGCATGTCGTCATTGACATTCGCGAACACGGTCGGCGGCACGAAATAGCCGTTCGCGAGCGATCGCTCGCGCAGCGCAGCGCCTCCGGCGAGCGCGGTCGCGCCCTCCTGCTGGCCCATATCGAGATAGCCGGTGACACGCTCGAACTGCTGTTCGGAAACCAGCGGGCCGATCTGCGTCTCGGGGTCCAGGCCGAAGTCCGCAACCCTGCCGACGAAGTCGTCATAGATCTTCTCTTCGGCGAACAGCCGGGTGCCGGCCGAGCAGATCTGCCCGGAATTGACGAACACGGCCATCGCGGCGCCCGGCACCGCGGCGTCGAGGTCGGCGTCCCGGAACACGATGTCCGGCGATTTGCCGCCGAGCTCGAGGGACACGCGCTTCAAATTGCCGGCTGGAGCGCGCACGACCGACTGGCCCGTGACGTGTGAACCTGTGAACGACACCTTGTCGACGTCCGGATGCAGCGCAAGCGCGGCGCCCGCCGTCTCGCCATAGCCCGGCACGACATTGACGACCCCCGGCGGCACGCCCGCCTCCAGGCAAAGCTCAGCAAGACGTAGCGAGGTCAGCGGCGCTTCCTCCGCGGGCTTGAGCACGACCGTACAGCCGGTCGCGAGCGCGGGGCCGATCTTCCAGACGCTTGCCCCAAGCGGCCCGTTCCACGGAATGATCGCCCCTACGACGCCGACCGGCTCCTTCAACGTGTACAAGAAGACTTCGCCCGGCAGAGAGTTCTCGATTGTCTCACCGAGGATCGAGGTCGCCTTGCCGGCGTAGTAGCGAAGCATGCCGAGCACGCGCTGCCGGCCGGCGCGCACGCGGCTGATCGGTGCGCCCATGTCGAGGGTGTCGAGCTGGCTCAGCTCGTCGAAGTTCTTCTCGACGAAATCGGCGAGCCTGAGAAGCAGCGCCTGACGCTCGAACGGCTGGACCTTGCTCCACGGGCCCTCGAAGGCGCGGCGCGCGGCGGCGACTGCACGATTGATGTCCTCCGCATCGCCCTCCGCAACACTCGCGAGCAGCTCGCCGGTCGCGGGATTGCGGCTCTCGAAGGCCTTGCCCGAGGCGGCCTCGACCCACTTGCCGGCGATGAGCATTTTCTTGAGCTGGCCGTTCGCGAAAGGATGGCGGTTTGACGGAATCTGGCTCGCCAAGCGGAAGCATGCGGGCGCGCAGCAGTTCGACGCCCGCTCGCCCACCCATGGCGCGTTTCAGCGTCTTTAGCCGACTGATCAGGCCCTCGGTTGGTCCGCTGCTCCACGGCTCAGTTACCGCATTCTGCACCGCTTCGCTCTGTAGCTTCCTCGCGAAGCGGCGCATGGCGTGGACGCCGCAACTGTGAGCATCGCGCAGCCAGTGATGCAGCTTGCCGAGGGAGTGGAAAAATGCTGGTCTGCTATGCGGCCTCGCGCTCAAGAAGCGGCGCTTTCAGCCGGCCATCCAGGACAGCGGCACGGACCACGGCGACATGGTGGGCGCCTCGCGGTGACCACCGCATGCGCTGCCGCTTGCTCATGCGGGCGTTCGCGATCTCATCGACGCACCCTTCTGCGCGAGACGTCGAGACGGGGCGATCACCGTGATATCGGCGATGATAGCTGACGATGGCGTCATAGTTGTTCAGGATATAGCAGCGAAGCTCGGCGCACAGGCGCCTGAGATCGGTCGTCGTCGCGAGGTGATGATCGCCGTTCCTCAATGTGAGGTCGGCGGCGTGGTTCATGAGCCGGATCAGTTCCTCGCTCGCTTGGCCCGGACGGCCATGCCAGAGCAGACGGCGAGCCCGCTCAATGGAGGCCTGAGCAGAGCAGGCTGGGCGTGGATCTCGGAAGTCCCGCGAGGTAAGCCCGAGTATCATCTGCTCGATCGGCCGTAGCCGCATGGCAATGTGAAACCAATCCAGGATGTGATGCACTGGCCCGCCTGCAGCCGCACGAACCAGGTTCGGCAACGCCGCTTCGCCATCGCTGATCACGGTCAGCGCCTGGCCTGGCCTCCAGCCCTGCTCGACGAGTGCCGCACGCAGCGTGCTGAGCGGCGAGGCCGCACCCCGCGGCGCAAAGGCGAAGCGCCGCGGCTGGCGCCCAGCCACCTCCACCTTGCCGACCGTGACGTCGAGCTGCCTCGTCTGGTGGCCCGGGGCTGCCCTGATGTGCGCGCCGTCAATCATAACCACCATCTCGGCGCTCGAGGCAGCACCCTCCTTCGAAGCTTCCGGACGGGTGGTTTCGATCTCCGTAGCGACCCGGTGTGTCCGATTGCGGATGGTCGCGTGGTTCGGCGGCGAGCAGGGCAGCAGCATCGAGAGTAGTCGCCCCGCCTCGCGAAAGGAGTGGCGCGCGCCGAGCTCGGCCTGAACGCGGCGGAGTTCAGGTGCGCAGCGGTCCGGCAGGAGCTGGGCGAGCGGTGACAGCGAGATGTCGACGAAGTTCATCGTGTTCTGGCACGGACAGATGCTGATCCGGGGGGCATCCACGGTCACGGTGCCGAACAGCGTCTGGATGTTGCGGGTGCGGCAGTCGCGCTGCCGGCGCAGCTTCATGCACTCCGGGCAGAGGCGAGCGCAGAGCGTGTATTCCTCCATCTGCGTCTGCAGCACGAGGCGCTGCAGTTCCGCCAGGACATCCTTTGCCTCGGCCAGGGAGAGGCCGAGTTCCTCGGCCGTCAGGCCGACCACTCGGCGATGCAGCCGGGCGACCTCGATGGTCTCAACGTCGCCCCAACCGGTCCGCGCCTCGAGCTTGATCGTCCAGTCCACCGCCAATCCTCCGACCTTCCCAGGATGGGTATTGTTCCCGGTTCGGACCAGTCAGACCAGCAATTTTCCACTCCCTATTCGGTGATGGCCAAGCCAACGATGTCTGCCTGCGCGGCAACCTCGTTAAGCAGGCCCGACACCTGAGGGAGGGCCATCCGGCCCCTGCCGACGCCGTCGAATTTGTGGGGATCGGCGGAAGGATCGTGAAACAGCAGGAAGTCGTACCGGGCGGGATCCAGCACATCGAGATCGAAGTGAACGGCGACATGCTTCGCCCCGTTCTGCCGAAGCCAGGCCAGTACCGGCGCGTTACCCGCCGCCAGATCCTCCGGACCAAGGCGCGCTATGCCATGCTCCCGGATGAAGGCAGTTTCAAAGGGCGTCGTCTCGGTCAGTCCGACATGCAGGATCTGAGGAGCGTGCAATGGCCGGCGAACCGATTCCACGAAGTCCGCGTCGCCGATGCCCATGAGCACTGCAAGCACATGCGCGTGCGCATTGCGGAACTGTTGGGGCCCCATGATGTCGGGATGTGCATCCACCCACAATACGGCCAACTCGCCTTCATAGCGTTCGTTCAGATAGGCCACCGGGGCCAGATCGACCAGGCAATCGCCACCGAGGGTGACGACGCCGTCGGGGGCGTGCCGCTCGATCGCGGCGCGCGCGTCCGCGAGCTGGCGCAGCAGGAAGGATTTCGACACGATCCCGTCCTCGTCGGGCGCACCGCCTCGGATGCCGGCGGCACATCGATCGTTTCGACAGGGCCGAGCGGCTCTGGCACGATGGCTGCCAGGGTCCTTGCCCCGGTGCGATAGGCGGGATTATCGCCACCCTGCCACTGCGGCAGGTTGAGGCGCAGTACCTTCTTCGGATTGATCGTCATGCGTCATTCTGCTCCACGCTCGCGCGCCGGGCTTCCGCGGATGGCGCGAGGAAAAGCGTTGGATCTCGCCGGCTGCGTCGACGGCGCGCGTTCAAAGGCGAAGCACGATGGAGCCGGCGGCCTTTCGCGACGCGAGCCGCGCGTAGCCGTCCTCGAAATTTTCGAGGCCGACCGCCGTATCGATCACCGGTTTCAAGGCGCCCCTGGCCGCCAGTGTCACCACCTGCTGGAGCGGCGCCACCAGATCCTCATCGGCTTCCGCGTGAAGGCTATAGCCGGCGACGCGCTTCTGGCCGGCGATCAGATCAAACAGGTCGAGGCTGGGTTCGTTGCCGGCGGTAAAGCCGATCGAGATCATGGTGCCCTGGCCCCGGATGGCTCGGAGCATCTGCCCGAAGATCGGACCGCCCACCGGATCGAAGGCGAGATCCGCGCCTGTGCCATCGGTGAGTTCGCGCACCGCGGCAACGGCGTCCTGCGAGGAGAGGTCGATCACGCCCGACGCGCCCGCCTTTCGTGCACGGTCGGTCTTGTCGGCCGTGGAGACCAGTGCGATCGCCTCGCAGCCAAGCGCCCGGGCCACCTGCAGAAGCGCGTGGCCGACCGAGCCTGTTGCGCCGGACACCAGGAGCGTCTGCCCAGGCTTCACCGTGACGGCATGGGTGAGCGAGCGATAGGCTGTCAGATAGTTGACCGTGAGGGCCGCGCCTTCCTCGAAGCTCAGCGAATCGGGCAGCACGACGATCCGCTTGTCCTCGACCAGCACCCATTGCTGGAAGAGCCCATCTTCGGTGATGCCGAGAACCCCGCTGCCATAGATCGCAATTCGTGTGCCAGGGGTGAAGCGGCGGCTCTCCTCGATGGCGCCGGCGCCTTCGTTCCCCAGGACCAGAGGGGCCTTGGCGAGTGGGTGGCCGCCTTTGCGGATCGTATTGGAGAGCTGATTTATCGTCGCGCTGTGCATGCGGACGAGAGAATGGCCCTCGCGGAATGCGGGCTTGGGCCGCTCCTCCAGTGCCATCTCGGGCGGCGTACCGAAGCGCGTGGCGACAATGGCCTTCATGAGGGGACGTCCTTCGGTTCTCAGGCTCATTCAGCTCGATAAGGCGAGGGACAGTCGAAGAAGCCGGCTGCCGCCCATCAAAGTATCAAAGACGGTGGTCTCGTCCGTCAGCCGCGAAACCCCTACGCCTCCCGGTCAGCTCGCGGCACACCCCTTCAGGAACATCCTGAACGCCGCGAGATCGCTACCCTCGATCACGAGCTGATAGCCCTCCGCCGCAAGATCGACGGCCGAACGCCTCGGCGTCGCAATGGTCCCGAGCCGCGTGCCCTGCGGCAGCCTGCCCCGCGTCTTGTCGATCTCGCGCCACAGCGCTGGATCGTCCACGCCATCCAGGCCGAGCTCCGCGGCCAGGTCGTTCGGGCCGAAAAACACCATGTCCACGCCCCGAACCGCCGCGATCTCCGCTGCCGCCTCCAGCCCGCTCCGGCTCTCCAGCTGTAGGATCACAGCCGTCTCGATTTGCGATCGGGTCCGGTACTGCCCATCGAAGCCGTAGGCCGATGCCCGGATGGCCCCGATTGCCACGCCGCGCGCCCCGGCGGGGGCATAGCGGGCGGCCGCGGCGATCGCCTGCGCCTGCTCCACCCGCTCGACCTTAGGCACGATGATCCCCGCCACACCCCTGTCCAGCACGCGGGCCACCGTCGAAGCCTCGCGATCCGGCACCCGGACCAGGAGCGGCAGCCGGTGCGCGAGCGCGGTCCGGCAGAGCCCGGCCACCAACGACAGGTCGAGCTCGCCATGCTCCAGATCGGCCACGACGAAATCCACCCTGGCCGCGCCCGCCATCTCGAGGAAGGCATGGCTCGGCGTCATCAGCCAGGGTCCGCGCAGCGGCCGCGTGCCGCCCCGCGCTTCGAAGAAGGTCGTCTGTCGCAGTCGCGCTGCGCCTACTTGTATCCGACATCATCGCCGCGGCAGCCGCGCAGGAAGTCGAGATCCGCTCCATGCTCGGCGCCCATCACATGCCGCGCGTAGATCGAGGTCCAGCCGCCGCCATGGCCGGCGATACGGTCCTCGGTGGCGGCGACCCGCGCGCGCCACGCCTCCGCCGGCACATCCACGTCCAGCCTTCGCTCGGGAACGTCGAGGATGACGACATCGCCCGTCCGCAGCGCGGCAAGTGGCCCCTTCTGCGCGCCCTCGGGCGAAACGTGCAGAACCACGGTCCCGAATGCGGTGCCGCTCATCCGGCCATCGGTGATCCGCACGATGTCGCGAATCCCCTTGCGCAGGAGCTTCGCAGGCAGGGACATGTTGCCGACTTCGGGCATGCCGGGATAGCCGCGCGGCCCGCAATTGCGCAGCACGAGGACGGAGTTCTCGTCAACATCGAGATCCTCGTCGTCGATGCGAGCGCGGAACTCCTGAAGGCTGTCGAAGACGACCGCGCGGCCCCTGTGCTGCATCAGCCTTTCGCTCGCCGCGGTCGGCTTGATCACCGCGCCCTGGGGCGCGAGATCACCCTTCAGGATCGCAACCCCGCCCTGCTGCTTGAAGGGACGGCCGAACGGGAAGATGACATCCTCGCCGACCCGCTCGGCCCCTTCCAGCCGCTGGGCCACCGTCTGCCCGGAGACCGTGCGGATGCCGGTGCGCAGCCTGCCGCCGAGCTCGGCCATCACCGCCGGCAAGCCACCGGCCCGATGGAAGTCCTCCATCAGGTACTCACCCGAAGGCATCACGTTGACGAGGCACGGAACATCGCGAGCGATGCGATCGAAGTCGTCCGGCGTGAGCGGCACGCCAAGCCGTCCGGCGATGGCGAGCAGATGGACGACGGCATTGGTGGAACCGCCCAGCGCCGCGAGCGTGATGATCGCGTTCTCGAACGCCTCGCGAACGAGGATCGAGCCGATCCGTACATCTTCCTCGACCAGGCGCACGATCCGCCGCCCGGTCACCCTCGCCAGCACGGCGCGGCGGGAATCCACGGCCGGAATGGCCGCGCTCTGCGGCATGGTAAGCCCGAGAGCCTCCACCATGCTGCCCATGGTCGAAGCGGTCCCCATCGTGTTGCAATGTCCAGGCGACCGGGCCATTGCCGATTCGAGCGCGGCGTAGGCTTCCTTTGTGATGGTTCCGGCGCGGAGCTCCTCGTTCAGCCGGAAATTGCTGGTTCCGTTGCCCAGCCGCTGACCGCGGAACCAGCCTGACAGCATCGGCCCACCGGTGATCATGATCGTCGGCAGGTTGCAGGAGGCGGCGCCCATCACCAGTGACGGCACAGTCTTGTCGCAACCTGCCATCAGGACGACCCCATCCACCGGATTCGCGCGGATCAGCTCCTCCGCTTCCATGGCGGCGAGGTTGCGGTAGAGCATCGTGGTCGGCCGCATGACCGTCTCGCCGAGAGACATCACCGGCATCTCGTAAGGCACGCCGCCCGCTTCCAGGACGCCCGACTTCACGTGCTCGGCGAGATCGCGGAGATGCGCGTTGCACGGCGTCATCTCGGACCAGGTATTGAGGATGCCGATGACCGGCCGGCCATCGAACAGATCGTGCGGCAACCCGCGATTCTTCATCCAGACCCGCGCGCCGGAACGCTTGCCTGGCTCGGCGCCAAACCACTGCTGCGACCGCCGGCCGACATAGTTGCTCATATGGCGTACACCATCGAACGGGTTTGCAGATAATCCTGCACGCCAAGCCGGCTGCCTTCGCGCCCGAATCCGGATTGCTTCACGCCGCCGAACGGCATGTTGGGCATGCCGAAGCGGAGGGTGTTGATGCCGACCATGCCGACCTCCAGCCGACGTCCGAACCGCCGCGCGCGGTTCAGGTCATGCGTGAAGACGTACCCGGCGAGCCCCAGCTCCAGTCGGTTCGCGATCGCGAGCGCCTCATCCTCGTCGTCGAAGGGCAGTATCGGTGCGATGGGGCCGAAGATCTCCTGGGTCATGAGCGGTCCATCGAGATCCGGCTCAAGCGCCACCGCCGGACGCAGGAAATACCCCCTGTTCAGCCCATCCGGCCGGCCACCGCCGATCACCTCCCGGCTCGTGCTGCGCGCCTGGCCTATAAGCACGGTCAGCGCATCGTGGCGGCGCGCATTGACGATCGGCCCCATCTGCGTCTCCCGATCGAGCGCATCGCCGATCCTCAGGCTTTTTGCCGTGTCGCAGAAACCGTCCACGAAGGCGCCATAGACTCGCCGCTCGACCAGGAATCGGCTCGGCGAGACGCAGATCTGCCCGGCATTGGCGAATTTCCGCTTCGCCGCCTCGCGGCCGATCGCGCGGCCATCCTGGTCGTCGAAGACGATCACCGGCGCATGCCCGCCGAGCTCGAGCGACAATCGCTTCAAGGTATCGGCGGCGCCGCGCATCAATTCGCGCCCGACCGGGACTGAACCGGTGAAGCTGATCTTGCGCACGCGGGGATCGCCGTTCACCGCGCCGTTGATGATCCGGGGATCGCCATAAACGACATTGACGACGCCGGGGGGCGCGCCGGCCTGCTCGAAGCACTCGGCGACGATCCGTCCGGCGGTGCCGCCTTCCGCCGCAGGCCGCAGGATCACTGTGCACCCCGCCGCCAAGGCGGGCCCCAGCTTGCGGCAGACCAGGGAGACCGGGAAATTCCAGGCGGTGTAGGCGGCAACTACCCCGACGGGCTCGTATTCCACGGTCGTCATCGCGTCCGCGCTGGGGCCGGACAGCATCATTCCCTCGATGCGCACGGCCTCTCCGGCGAACCAGTCGAGGTAGTTCGCCGCACTGCCCACCTCGGAACGGGCCTCGGCGATTGGTTTGCCCGTCTCCACCGCGACCGCACGGGCGATGTCTTCGCTCCGTTCGCGCAGGCGGCTGGCGGCAGCGTTCAGCACACGCCCGCGCTCCTGCGGCATCACCTCTCGCCAGCGACGGAACGCCTTGTCGGCTGCTTCAATGGCTTCCTCGACGAGATCCGGCGTGACCACCGGAAGGATGAGAGCTGCCTCTCCGGTGCTCGGATTCGTCACGGTCTCGCCGTCCGCCGTGTGACGCGGCGCGGCGGCAATGTAGTGGCTGAGGCGTCTCGGCGCGCTCATGCGTGCTCTCTGACCTGGTCCGACCTGTGCGGGCGGCCTGAGCTCACCGGCTGCTGCTCCTTGGCAAGCAGCGCGAGCATGTCGTCGCGCGCACCGCGCACATGGGCGGCCTGGATGTCGCGGGCGGCGTCGCCGTCGTGCCGCGCCAGCGCGTCGACCAGAGTGCGATGCTCGGCTTGGATCACCTCCGGCCGGCCGGCAGCGTAGCCGAAGCGGCAACGTAGGACCCCGATCAGCGCCGCCTGCTGATCGAGCAGCCGGAGCGCCTCGTCATTGCCGGTGGCGCGATGCACCTGGCGGTGAAAGGCCTTGTTGAGGCGGACCATTGCGGGCACGTCGCGCTCGGCGGCCGCGGTGGCATAGGCGTGCTCGATCCGTCGCAGCTCGGCCAATTCGGCATCCGTGATAGTCTGCGCCGCCTCCGCGCAGAGATAGGCCTCCAGCGCCTCGCGGATGCCGAAGAGATTGCGGATCAGCGTGGCGTCCATCGCGCGCACGCTGGCGCCGCGGTTGGGAGACAGGGTGACGAGCCCCTCGCCCTGCAGCGCCTGCAGGGCTTCCCGCACGGGCATGTGGCTGAGCCCGTAGCGCTGGGCGATCTCCGCGATCTTGAGGCGCGTTCCCGGCGCGATGCGCCCAGAGAGGATCTCGTTCCGCAGCCTCTCCTGGACGCGCTGCATGATGGTGCTGGCCAGCGGCAGGTCGGCGACCTCGTCGGCCTCCTCGGCGATGGCGGTGCTGGACATCGGGAGCTCCCTTTCGGCGGCAGCTTAGCACGGCTCCCGAAGATTGACAGGCGATTTGTGATTTGATCAAATCTCTCGGCCACGGGAGGACCAGCACCATGACGAGGCACCCCAGCGCGCCCACACATTCAGGCGCTGCACGTCCAGGCGACGACGCTCCGGCCCTTCGCCGCCGCACCCTGATCGGCGGCCTCGCGGCCGGCGCGGGTCTTCTCGCCATGCCACGCCTCGGCCTCGGCCAGCCAAGCGGCGGCCGCCTCGTCATGGCGCAGATCCAGCAGCCGCCCTCGCTCGACCCGGGCGTCTCCTCTTCCCCCGGCTCCCGCAACCTCTATTTCCACGTCTATGAACTCCTCTTCACCCGCGACGAGACCGGCCGGATCATCCCCGAGCTGGCGCGCTCCGTGGATGTCTCCCCCGATTTCCGCGAATTCTGCTTCCGCCTGCGTGAGGGCGTGCGGTTCCACAACGGCAAGGAGCTCACCGCCGCCGACGCCGTCGCATCGCTCAACCGCTACAGGCAATTCGGGCTGACGACGGCCCTGATGACCCCGGTCACGGCGATGGAAGTGACGAGCCGCTACGAATTCGTCGTCCGCTGCGAGCAGGGGCATCGCAGCTTCCTGTTCTATCTCAGCTCGCCCCGCGCCATGGCCGGCATCATCCCGGAGGAGGAGGCAGGCAAGCCGCGCAACGGCATCACGCCGATCGGCACCGGCCCCTTCAGCCTCGCCGAGATGCGTGGCGACAGCCACGTGCTGCTGCGGCGCTTTGCCGACTACGCCACGGTGCCGGGATTCGAGGAGCCGACCGGCTTCGGGGGACAGAAGTTCGCGAGTTTCGACCAGGTGATGATCCGCTTCATCGCTGAGGATGGCGCCCGTGCCGCCGGGCTGCAGGCCGGGGAGGTGCATGTCGTGGAGACGATACCGACCACCGTCGCCCGCCGCCTCGCCCGCCAGGCCCGCGTGAAGGTCCATGAGGCCCTTCCCTATGCGATGCAGCTGATCCGCTTCAACCACGCCACGGAGATGGGCAGGCGGCCGGAGTTCCGCCGCGCCGTCATGGCCGCGCTGAACTGCGAAGAGATCATGGCGATCGCCTTCGACGGGCTCTATCAGCTCGACCATGCCTATGTCTTCCCCGGCTCGCCCTACTACTCGGATATCGGGAAGGACGGGTACAACAAGCGCGACCAGGCGCTGGCGCGCCGGCTGCTCCGGGAAGCGGGATATGATGGGCGGCCGCTCACCCTCATCGTGGACAACGGCAAGGGCAACAACGAGACCGCGGTGATCGCCGCCCAGCACATGCGTGCCGTGGGCATCAACGTCGATCTCCGCGTCGCCGACTACCCGACGACCAGCGATGCCAACAAGCGCGCCGACGAAAGTTGGCACTTCTGGACCCATCTGTCCGGCTCCGAGCCCTATGAAGGCCCTCTCAGCGTGATGGCGCTCTACAGTGGTCCCTTCGCGCGCCACATCGGCCGCACCGAGGCCTACGACACCATCGCCGACCGGCTGGCCAATGCCGCGAACGACGCCGAGACGCGCGCAGCGTTCGAGGATTTCCAGCGCATCGCCTACGACCAGGCGAACATGGTGAAGCTCGGCAATCTCGGCATTGCGCAGGCGACGCACCGGGACCTGCAAGGTTACCGGCCGTTCCGCATTCCCCGCGCCTGGGGCGCGCGCTTCAGCTGACGGCACGCACCGCTGATGCTGCGCTTCATCGCGCTCCGCCTGCTCGGCGCCCTGCCAGTCCTGCTGGCCGTCTCGCTCATCTCCTTTGGGGTGATCTGGTTCGTGCCCGGCGACCCAGTCTCATCTCTGCTGGATGCCAGCGCCACCCCGGAAGAGATCCGGCAGGTGAGGGCGCAGCTCGGCCTCGATGGCTCGCCGCTCGATCAGCTCGCGGCCTATTACGGGCGGCTGCTGCGCGGCGACCTTGGTCAGTCCATCCTGCTCGGGCAGCCGGTGGCGGAAGCGATCATCGAGCGGCTGCCGATCACGCTGGCGCTCACGGTCCTGTCTATGGCCATCGCGCTCTCCTCTGGCATCGCCCTCGGCGTGGTGGCGGCAGTCAAGCGTGGCAGCCGCCTCGACCAGGCCGTGATGGGCGCATCGCTGGTCGGGCTTTCGCTGCCGGATTTCTGGTTCGGCCTGGTGCTGGTCTTCCTCTTCTCCGTCGCGCTGGGCTGGCTGCCGACCGGAGGATACGTCCCGCTCACCGAGGATCCCTGGGGCTGGACGCAATCCATGCTGCTTCCGGCCTTTACGCTCGGCACCTCGCAGATGGCGCTGGTCGCGCGCATGACGCGGTCTTCGATGCTGGAGGTGCTGGGGCAGGACTACATCCGCACCGCTCGCGCCAAGGGCGCGAGCCCCGTCGCGGTCCTGCTGCGCCACGGGCTGCGCAACGCGCTCGTGCCGGTGGTGACGGTGGCCGGCCTCTCCTTCGGCCTGCTGCTCAGCGGCGCGGTGGTCGTGGAGCTGGTCTTCTCGCTGCCGGGCATGGGGCGCCTCATCATCGGCGGCGTGCTGCGCCGGGACTACCCGGTCATACAGGGTGGCCTGCTGTTCAGCGCCGCGATCTTCGTCCTGGTCAACGTCGCCGTGGACATCCTCTATGGCGTGCTCGATCCGAAGGTTCGCGCCCGTGCCGCTTGATGCCATCAATCCGCGCGGTGCAACCACTTCGCCGGGCGCCGCCCTTGCGCGTTGGCGCGCCGCGCTCGCGCCCTTCCTCGCCAATCGGTCGGTCGTGTTGGGGGGCAGTGTCTTCCTGCTCGTCCTGCTAGTCGCGCTGCTGGCGCCGGCGATCGCGCCGCACGCGCCGGATGCGAACAATTTCCGCTACCGCCTCGGCGAGCCGAGCGCGGAGTACATTTTCGGCACGGACCATTATGGCCGGGACATCCTCAGCCGCGTCCTCTACGGCATGCGCCTCAGCCTGTTGGTTGGCGCTGGGGTAGCGCTGCTGTCTGGCGCGACGGGGCTGCTGATCGGCGCCGTCTCGGGTTATTTCGACCGGCTCGACGGGCCGCTGATGCGCGGGATGGATGCGATGATGGCCTTTCCCGGCACGCTCCTCGCCATCGCACTGGCCGCCGTGCTGGGTCCCACCGCCCTGAATGCGGCCATCGCGCTCTCGGTCATCTACACGCCGCGCACGGCCCGCGTAGTGCGGGCCTCGGTGCTGACGGTGCGCCGGCACGATTACGTCGAAGCCGCCCGCGCCCTGGGTGCCGGCCATCTGCGCATCCTGGTGCGGCACATCCTGCGCAACGCCATGGCCCCCTTCCTGGTGCAGATCACCTTCGTTTTCGCAGTGGCCATCCTGGGGGAGGCGGTGCTGAGCTTCATCGGAATCGGCCCGCAGCCCCCGACGCCGAGCCTGGGCAACATCATCTCCGACGGGCGCGCCTATATCGAGGACGCACCCTGGGTCTCCCTGCTGCCGGGCCTCGTCATTTTTGTGATCGTCTTCGCTCTCAACATGCTTGGCGATGGGCTGCGGGACGTCACCGATCCGCGCATGACCGTGGAACCGCGCTGATGCTTGAGGTACGCGATCTTTCCATCGAGTTCGGACGCGCCGCGAATCCGCTGCGCGTCGTGGACGGCGTGAGCTTCGATGTCCGGCCCGCAGAAGCCTTCGGCATCGTAGGCGAGTCCGGCAGTGGCAAGAGCATGACCGCGCTCGCCCTGCTTGGACTGCTGCCCTATCCGGGCCGCATCGCTGGCGGGTCCATCCGCTTCGAGGGTGAGGAATGGGTAGGGCTATCGGAACGAGCGCTGCGCCGCCTGCGCGGCGCGAAGGTCGCGATGATCTTCCAGGAACCGCTGACGGCGCTGAATCCCGCGATGACGGTCGGAGACCAGATCGCCGAGGCAGCGCAAATCCATCGGCGCCTGCGGCGGCGTGAGTCGGCCGCGGAAGCCGTGCGCCTGCTCCGGCTGGTGGAGATCCCAGCCGCCGAGCGTCGCGCGCAGGACTATCCGCACGAGCTGTCCGGCGGCATGCGTCAGCGCGTCATGATCGCCATCGCGCTGGCCTGCCAGCCGCGTCTGCTTCTGGCCGACGAACCGACCACCGCCCTCGATGTGACCGTGCAGGCGCAGATCATGGATCTCCTGCGGGAGCTGCGGCGCGAACTTGGCCTGGCGGTGGTGCTGATCAGCCATGATCTCGGCCTGGTCGCGGAGTTCGCCGACCGCGTCGCCGTGATGTATGCCGGCCGCATCGTGGAGGAAGCCCCGGCAGGGGAGGCGTTCGGGCGCCCGGCGCATCCCTACACGGCGGGGCTGATCGGCGCCATCCCGACGTTGGAGGGCCCGATCGGTGCGCTCCGCACGATCCCCGGCGTCATCCCGACACCGCACGAATTGCCGCATGGGTGCCGCTTCGCCCCGCGTTGCGCGCGCCGGACGCCGCTATGCGAGAATGGGGAGCCGGCCCTCGTGCCGCTCGGCGACCGGCGCGCCGCCTGCCTGCGGCCCTTGCTGGAGGCCGCGGCATGACCACCCTGCTGCAGGCACGCGGGCTCGCCAAGCACTACCGCCGGCGCGGCCTGTTCGGCCGGCGCGAGGTGGTGCGGGCGGTCGATGGTCTGGATCTCGATATCGATGCCGGGGAGACGCTCGGGCTGGTCGGCGAGTCCGGCTGCGGCAAGTCCACCACCGGCCGCCTGCTACTGCGCCTGATCGAGCCCACGGCGGGAGAGATCCGCTTCGACGGCATGACGCTCAATGCGCTGGGCAGCGCCAAACTCCGCGCGTTTCGCCGCAATGCGCAGATCGTATTCCAGGATCCCTTCGGCTCGCTGAACCCGCGCCTGACCGTGGAGGACACGCTGCGCGAGCCGCTGGATATCCACGGCGTCGGCGATGCGGCCAGCCGCTCGCATCAGGTGGACTGGCTGCTCGACCGCGTCGGCCTCAGCCGAATTAACCGTTCGCGTTATCCCCACGAATTCTCCGGCGGCCAGCGCCAGCGCATCGGCATCGCGCGCGCCCTCGCGCTGGGGCCTCGGCTGATCGCCTGCGACGAAGCGGTCTCCGCGCTCGACGTTTCCGTGCAGGCGCAGATCCTGGAACTGCTCGAGGACCTTCGGCGGGAGCGGGGGATCGCCTTTCTCTTCATCTCCCACAACCTCGCGGTGGTCCGCCATTTCTGCCTGCGTGTCGCGGTGATGTATCTCGGCCGCATCGTCGAGACCGGGCCGCGCGACGTGATCTTCGGGCGGCCGCTGCACCCCTATAGCCGCGTCCTGCTGTCGGCGGTGCCGCGGCATGATGGTAGCGGTCCGGCGCACCGGCTGTGCGCGGTGGGCGAGCCAGCGACGGCGATTGCGCCGCCGTCCGGGTGCCGCTTTGCGCCCCGCTGCCCACTTGCCACACCGCGGTGCGAGACTGAGCAGCCGGCACTGCGAAGGATCGGACGGCTCGAGGTGGCCTGCCATCATGCGGAACATGTCGCAAGCGTCCCGCCCGAAAGCTTGCCCGCGCGCGAGAGCGTGCCCCACTAGAGCGCGTTCATTCGACCTGGAATCAGAGGGAAGAAGATCGGGGGCGGAGAGAACTCCGCCTCCGAGCCCCCACTTTTTTTGGCTTCTTGGCGCTAGAGCGGTTTGGCTGAGGGTGGAATCGAGGGTTGTGTTGGTTTTGGGTTTGGAGCGACGCGGCGGGGTGTGATTCGTAGGCGTCCGGCGTGATGTCGGAGGCATTGATGGCGTGGCGTCGTG
>Ga0081539_10002431_pt1 | contig 26296 bp, 28 predicted proteins | sample TabmetS4T2R2_FD_71023 | JGI IMG/M metagenome (GOLD analysis project Ga0081539, IMG submission 71023) | Tabebuia heterophylla rhizosphere microbial communities from the University of Puerto Rico - S4T2R2 | ecosystem: Host-associated > Plants > Roots > Rhizosphere ...
CCTCGCGCCGCGATCAAGCAACTCTGGCGGATACTTGCGTGGACGGCCCATGACGACGGAGCGTCTCCTCTCACGAGGACAGAATCCTCGCATCGAGGCCTCCGTGAAACCCAGCCTGGCTCAAGCTGGTGGATGTGCGCGTGTGGTTGGGCCCGGTCAAGAGACTGGAGGGATAGGCAGGGATCGGCGGGGCTGGCTTCGGGGCGAGAGGAACAGGCGGTGACGGCAGAGGGGATCGGATCAGGGACAGGAACGGTGGCGGCAGGTTCGGATGGGAGCGAGGGGAAGGAGCGGGGGCGGCAGGATGGGAGCGGCGGCGAGGGGGAGGATCTGGAGGAAGGTGCGGGTGAGATCGGTGTGCCCCGTCATAGCGAGGTGAAGGTCATCGATCTGGAGGTCATGGGACATGGATGTCTCGGGGAAGTCGTTGGGGGAGCCGTTGTTGCGGCCGGTGGATGCGGCGGCGTTGCTGGCGGTTCGGCCGTCGTGGGTCTATGAGGCGGTGCGGGCGGGTCGGCTGCCATGCGTGCGGGTCGGACGGCACGTGCGGTTCCTGCGCTCGGATCTGGAGGCCTGGGTCGTCGCCCAGCGTGAGCGGCCGCGACCGTGACGACGCCGGCGAAGTCCCCGCGGTCGCGCGGCACCGACCGGCGGCGACGCGCGCATATGGAGGCGGCTCGGGATCGGGAGTGGCTTGAGTGGATCGGGCGCTTCCGGTTCGTGACGAGCGCGGTGCTCGCGCTGCGGCTCGGCGTCAGTGTCCGCCAGGCCAACGCGCGTGTCGCACGCCTCGCGCACGACGGCCTGGTGGTCGTGCACCGCGAGTTCGTCGGGCAGGCGTCGGCGATCTATCTCAGTCGCACCGGCTGCACGTTCCTCGGCCAGCGACCGCGCAAATCGCTACGGCCGGACATGCAGCGCGCGCACGAGCTCGCCATCGCACGCCTGGCCGCGCGGCTCGAGCTCACCGATGGGCCCGGGGAGATGTACGTCCTCACCGAGCGCGAGTGCCGGCGTCTCGAGGCGGATGGCGAGAAGGGCTTCAGCGTGCGCCTACCGGGCCCCAAGGATCAGCTGCGGTGGCCCGACCTCGTGCTCCGCAACGCGCGCGTCCGAGATGCGATCGAGCTCGAGCGGGCCCCGAAGACGACGAAACGGCTGCGAGCAATCGTCGAGGCGTACGCGCTGTCGGACTACCGCCGGGTGCTGTTCCTCGTGGAATCGCCGCCGCTCGCGCGGCGGCTCGCGGTCCTGACGAGGCGCGTCGGCGCCGAGCTCGCCTTCCAGCCCGCCGCGCCACAGCTCGTCGTCATGCCGCATGTCGACCTCGAAGCCGAGCAGGACGCCTCCGTCCGCGCCGCCATCGCGGACCAGCACGTGTGAGCGGCTGAGGAGACCTCCGACCTCCCGCCCGGCAAGAGCTGGTTCGTTGAGGATCGACGAAGGGGAGCTCTGACGGACACGCCGGCAGTGGGCCTCGGCTGCCGGCGGGAACGGCGCGCGCGTGGAGCGACTGGCGGCCTGCACGAGCGGCCGTCGAGGGCGCCGCTGGTGGGTCGCACGCCGGCGTCAGTGGGTTGAGCTCGTCATGCTCAGGGTTCGTCGTCGAGACGCGTCGTGCGATCGACCTCGACGATCTCGAGATGCGGATCAGCGAGCAGCACGTCCGCCAGCACGCGTGATACCGCGATATATGTCGACGTCGAGTCGTAGTCGGTGCAGACGATCCACGCCCTGTCTTCCGGCCAGACGAAGGTGGGCGTTGACAAGATGTCGTAGTCGTGGGACCAAGCCCACGCCACGACGTCCTCGACCTCACCCACCGACGCCCGGACAAGTACGAAACCGTCAAGGACGATGGCGGCGGCCGTCCCGTAGAAGAAGTAGGCGACCTGCTCGGCGGTCACCCGTTGCAGATGCGCGAACAGCCGCTGGCGCGTGACCGGCTCGAGCTGGCCTTCGTGAACCTCGAACGGCCGACCGTCGCCCCGATCGGGCAATGCCGGCTCGAGGTCGTTCCACCTCAGGGCTGGGTGGTACGGCGCGCCAGCCTCCGCGGCGAGCGACCGCCACGTGCGCCGCTCGTCGTCGCCGACGACGGACTCTGGGTAAGTGCCCCACGGCACGAACGGATGGAACAGCCGCAGGTAGACCTCGTACCCAGCCGGAAGCCTCTCGCCGACACGCCGGAACTCCACCTCGTCGGTCAGGTCGCTGCCCGCCGCCTTCAGCCAGCCGGGCACCTCGGAGCATCGCTCGACGGTCAAGCCCACGGCCGCATTCTCGCCGCCGCCAGCACGACACGCCATGCTGAGCGGCCGGCGAACGCAGGGCCCGCCATCGACCTCACCCCTCGCCGCTACCCGGGAGCGGCCTCGTCGCGCGGCAGCACCGGGAGCGCGGCGGCTGCGGGCGGGTCGTCGCGGAACGCCTCCGCCAGCAACGCCGCGTCCTGCGGCCGCGGCGCGTAGTGCAGGTACTGCATGGTCGTCTGCACGTCGGCGTGGCCCATCCACTCCTTGACCTGCAGGATCGAGGCCTTCGTGATCGCTCGCGTCCCGAACGTGTGGCGCAGGTCATGGAAGCGGAGCGGACGCAGGCCCGCCCGGCGCAGGGCTGACTTGTAGCGGCGACGGAACGCCGAGCCGTCGAGGTGCTCGCCGGCTCGCCCGGGGAAGACGAGGTCGTCGTCCCCGACGAACCGTGATCGTTGCCCGAGCCGCGCGAGTGCCTGCGCGGCCTCTGGCGCGAGCGGCACCGAGCGCAGCTTGCCGGACTTCGGCGAGGTGACGAGGCCCCCGGCGTAGCTCGCCGTCACCCGGATGAACTGCCCCGGGAAGTCGACGTCGCGCCAGCGCAGCGCGAGCAGCTCGCCCATGCGCAGCCCGGTGAACGCGGCAGTGAGGAAGATGACGCCGTCCTGCTCGTCGTCAGCCGCGGCGACGAGCGCCATGATCTCGGTCGGCGAGAAGACCTCGAGCCCGCGCTGGCCTTGATGCCGCGGCTTCTCCAGCGTGAGCGCCGGGTTCAGCGGCAGGCGATGCGTCCGCGTCGCGCGCTTCATCACGCCGACGAGGACCGTGATGATCTTGACCCTCGTGCGATTGCTCAGCCGACCATCGGCGCCGAGATGCGCCTGCCAGCGCTCCAGCCGCTGCGACGTGAGGTCCTCGAGGTGCGCCTCGCCGAACGCCGGCAGCAAGTGCGCGCGGATGATCGACTCGTAGTCGCGCAGCGTCGACGGCTTGCGCGCGCGGTCGTCGCGCAGCCAGATCAGGTACTCCTCGGCCGCCTGCGCGAACGTCACCCGCGTGCGGACCAGGCCCGGAAGCGTGCCCCGGCGCGCCTGGTCGAGCACGTGCCGCAGCCAGTCCTCGGCCGTCCGCTTCGTGAAGTAGCCGGCCGCTGGCCGCCCGCGCTGGGTCCACGCCGGCCCGATCTTCTTCTGGACCTGCCGCCCGTCGGGCAGCCGGTACTTCGCGTACCAGACCGGCCCGCGCGTGCGGTCGACGCGAAAGACATGTCCCGAGGCAGGCCGATCGAACGGAACTTGGAGCGACACGGTCGCGGCACCGTAGCCGATCTTCGGGACATATTCGGGACACGCTCGTCAGAAGGACGATGCCCCGAAGAGCAGAAAAGGCGCCGCGACGGCGCCTTTCAGAGTGCCCCCACTAGGAATCGAACCTAGAACCTTCGGATTAAGAGTCCGCTGCTCTGCCAGTTGAGCTATAGGGGCGGGGAGCGCCCAGATTAGCCGGTCGTCGACGTCGATCCGGTGGTCGACGCCGGGGATGGCGTGGCGGTCACCGTCTGCTTCGGAGTGGCGTTGGCCGCCGCCTGCTGCTTGGCGCTCTCGAGGTTCTCGCGCAGCAGCTTGCGGTCCGCCGAGGGCGCGAGTTGCACCGCCTTCTCGGCCGCCAGGTCGCCCTTGCGGGTCTGACCGGCCTGGTAGGCGAGCACCGCCAGCTGGGAGTACAGGCCCGTGCTGTCGCCGCGCACGTCGATGACCATCTCCATGGCGCGGACGGCCTTCTCCGGCTTGTTGAGGCCCGCGCTCGAGAACGCCTGCACCATGTACGTGGCGGCGACGTCGTCCGGCGGGTCGGGATCGAGCGCGATGTAGCGGTCCCACGCCTGCTCGACCCCGCGCAGCCTGCTCTTGCCCTTCGCCGTGAACTCGCCGGTGTTCTCGTTCACGCCCTCATTCGCGCCCGCCAGCTGGAAGCGCGCGCGCACGAGCCGCGCCCACGCCTTCGCGTCCTGCGGGTTCGCCTGGGTGGCCGCCGTCGCGCTGGTGACCGTGCGCTCGAGCGCCTCAGTGCCGCTGCTGCTGCCGGAGTTGTCGCCCGTGAACGCGTCGAAGAGGCCGCCCGAGGTCGCTCCGCCGATCCCGAACAGCACGAGACCGCCTCCCATGAGGATGGCGAGGGACAGGTAGATCACTTGAACCGTGCGGCGCCGTCCTCGGCCGCGCAGGTCGAACAGCATGGTCGCGGGTCACTCCTCGGGTCGGTCGCGGCTCGCGCCGTCGGCCTCGGTCACGCCGACGACGGCCTCGTCCTCATCGTCCAGTTCCTCGTCGTCCAGGTCCCAGCGGGACCTGCGAGGACGCACGCGGTCGAGCCACAGGGCGAGCAGGATACTCAGCTCGTAGAGCACGATGAGCGGGCCCATCGCCAGCGTCATCGTGATCGGGTCCGGCGTCGGCGTCGCGACCGCGGCGACGATCGCGATCACGAGGATCGCGTAGCCGCGGTTCTGGCGCAGCTGGCGGGGACTGATGATGCCGGTGCGCGTCACCGCCAGGACGGCCACCGGGATCTGGAAGAGCAGCCCGATCGCGCCCAGGAACAGGAGGCAGAACTTGTAGTAGGTACTGGCCTGGACCAGGATGTCGAAGTTGTCGTCGTTGAAGTTCTGCAGGAACGCGATCGCGCGCTCCAAGACGACGAAGTAGCCGAAGGCAAGGCCGCCGATGAACAGCACCGGCACGAGCATCATGATCGGCACGGCGACGCGCCGCTCGCTCGGGGTGAAGGCCGGTATGAGGAACGCGTACAGCTGGTAGAGCAGGATGGGCAGGGCGAGGAGGAGCCCTGCGTAGAAGGAGACCGTCAGCGTCTGCGTGAACGGCTCGGTGACCCCGAGCGTGATGGGGTTGGACGTCACGTCGGTCGGCACGCCGGCGGAGGCGGCCCGCGCCGCGGCGACGGCCTTGGCCTGCAGGCGCCTCTGCTCCGCCGTGAGGTCGAGCTTGTCCGCGGAGAGCGAGCCGAGGAACGCCGCCTGCGCGTCGAAGAAGCTCTTCTGGAGCTTCGCGAAGCGCGCCTGCTGCTCGAGGGGATCCCCGGTCTTCTTCGAGCTGTCCGCCTGCTGCTTGCTCTCCAGCGGGCGGTTGAGGATGTCGAGGACCTGGTCGTTCTGCCAGTAGCAGAAGCCCGAGGTCACGACGAGCGCGACGACGCAGATGATGAGGCGTGTCCGGAGCTCCTCGAGGTGGCCGACGAGCGTCAGCCGGTCCTCGTGGCCCACTGGCCGCAGGGCGGTGGCCATCGAGCTGTCCTGCGGCTACCCGGCCAGCTCAGGCTCGGGGCTGCGGCTCCCCCGAGCGCTCTTCGCCGACCGGCTCGGCCTTCGCGGTGGAAGGGGACAGGGCGGGACGAGCGTCGTCCTCGTCGTCGTCATCGCGGGACTTGCCGGTGACGGAGTCCTTGAACTCGCGCATGCCCGCGCCGAGCTGCCGCCCGAGCGAGGGAAGGCGCTTCGGGCCGAAGACGACCAGCACGATCACGAGGACGATGACGAGTTCGAGTGGGCCGATGCCGCCTGGCATGGAGCCTCCTCAGGTCGGGTGAGGGACAGGCTACTCCGCGTCCTCGAGACGTTCTTCAGCTCTTTCGGCACAAATGGGTCACGAGGCGTTCAAGTTCCTCCGGTGAGCGTCCGATGAGATGGCTGTCAGCACTCTCCCCCCGACGCCATGAGCCAACGTCCCCAGCACAGCCACAACGTCCGCCGCGTGGTGCTCCCTTCGGGCAAGACGATCGAGGTCGTCTACATCGAGGAGCAGCACCTCGCCTCGTTCGCGCCCACGACCGGCGATCAGGCGCAGGAGCTGCACGTCTGCGGCGACTGCGACTCCGAGCTGGTGTACCCCACGGAGTGGGAGGAGGCCGGCGCGACGCACTGGGAGGTGTCGCTGCGCTGCCCCAACTGCGAGTGGACCGGCACCGGGACGTTCGAGCAGGACGTCGTCGAGCGCTTCGACGAGGAGCTCGACCGCGGCACCGAGGCGCTCGTCCGCGACCTGAAGCGCCTCATGCAGGCGAACATGGAAGAGGACATCGAGCGCTTCGTCTCGGCCCTCACCGAGGGCCACATCGTTCCCGAGGACTTCTAGGCCAGACGCTCTCAGGAGTACCGGTCGACCACGGAGTCGGCCACCAGCTCCAACGCAGCTCGCTGCCCGTCGCCCAGCCGGCCGTCGGGCAGAGCCGTCTTCGCCTCGGCCACGACCGCCAGCGCGCGCCTGCGCGCCTCCTCCAGCGCAGCGGTCGCCGCGATCCGGTCGCACACCTCCGCCGCCGCCTCGGGATCGCGGATCCCGCGCAGGTCGATCTCGCGTAACGCCGGATCGCGCTCGCGCGCCAGGATGAGCGGCAGCGTCACGGTCCCGTCGAGCAGGTCCGTCCCGCGCGGCTTGCCCGTGCGCTCCGGCGGCCCGGAGACGTCGAGGACGTCGTCCAGCAGCTGGAAGGCGAGCCCGATCCGCCGGCCGAACGCCCGCAGGCCGTGCTCTGCGCCCGTGCCGCCGCGCTGCGCGCCCAGCTCGCACGCCGCCTCGAACAGCGCGGCGGTCTTCAGCTCGCAGCGGCGCAGGTAGCGCTCGACGGAGACGCCCGCGTTCCACGCGTCCTCGCGCTGCAGCAGCTCCCCCTCCGCGAGAGCGGAGCTGGCGCGCGACAGCGTGCGGACCGCGGCAAGCGACCGCGTCAGCGCCAGCTCGGCGAAGGCGCGCGAGAACAAGAGGTCCCCGACCGCGATCGCCATGTCCCGGCCCGCGGCGGCCCAGACCGTCGGCCGGCCGCGCCGCATCGCGGCGGCGTCGAGCACGTCGTCGTGGACGAGCGTGGCGCTGTGCACGAGCTCGACCGCCACCGCGGCTCGCACGACCTCGACGGCGTCGTCGACCGGCGGGCCGGCCGCCAGGAGCACGAGGAGCGGGCGCAGCCGCTTGCCGCCGGCGGCGATCGTCGCGCTTGCGTGCTCGGCCAGCACCTCTCCGTGCCCGCGCGCGAGCTCGGCGAGGCGCGCTTCCACCGCGGCCAGCAGCTCGGGCACCCGCGGCCCTGCGGCCTCGACGATCGCGCCGACTGCTGCGGCGGGAGAGGTCAAGAGCGCGGCTTGGTTCCGACGTGCAGGGCGATGATCCCCCCAGCGGTGAGGATCCACTTCACGCTCTGCAGGCCCGCACCTGCGAGCACGGCGGCGAGCCCCTCTGGGCCGGGGAAGCGACGCACGGAGCTGGGCAGGTAGGAGTAGGCCTGCGAGTCCGCGGCCACCTTGCCGACGAGCGGGATGACACGGTCGAACCAGACGCGAAAGAAGAACGACAGCGGAGGTTTGGTCGGAGTCGTGATCTCCAGGATCACGACCTTGCCCCCGGGCTTCACGACGCGCGCCATCTCGGCGACGCCGCGCTCGAGGTCGGCGAAGTTGCGCGCCCCGAAGCCCACCGTCGCCGCCTGGAACTCACCGTCCCCGTATGGCAGGGACAGCGCGTCGCCGAGCTCCCAGCGGATCCCGGGCGCCTTCTGGCGCGCGCGCTCCAACATCCCTTCCGAGAAGTCCGACCCCACCACCTCGCCGCCCGGCTGCACGCGCTTGGCGAGCTCGATAGCCAGGTCGCCCGTGCCGGTCGCCACGTCGAGGACGCGGTCGCCCGGCCGCACGTCGGCGAGGTCCGCCGCCCGCGCCCGCCAGCGGTGGTGCAGGCCGGCCGTCATGACCGAGTTCATGAGGTCGTAGAACCCGGCGATGCGATCGAACATCGCCCGCACCTGCGTGTCGGGCAGGGTGCCCGGGGTCCTCGTCATGTCTCAGCGCAGCTGCGAGAGGAACTCGACGAGCGCGTCGCGCTTCTCCTCCGGCAGCTTCGCGTACGACGGCATGGGCGCGGTCGGGTTGATGAGCGTCCGCGCGATCGCCTGCTTGGGCAGCCGGTCGCCGATCTCCGTGAGGTGCGGGCCCGGCCCGTCGTTGCCGTTGTGGCCGAACTTGTGGCACGCGAGACAGCCTGCCTGCGCGGCGACCTCGCGGCCGGCGTTGAACTTCTCCTCCACCTCGGGGCCCTGCGCGACGACGCTCTTGGGCGTCGCCAGCTCGATCTGCGTCGGGGATCCGGCGGCCGCGCCGAGGTAGGTGAGGTATGCCATCGCCGCGATCGTGAAGATGCCGGCCGCCGTCGCGATCGGCCGGCGCTCGGGACGGCGCTCGGGCCCGCGGTCGTAGAACGGCAGCAGGAACAGCAGGATCATGCAGATCGTCGGGATGCCGATCGTCGCCAGCGGCACGAGCATCGCCGGCTTGATGACCCGCAGCAGCTCGAAGAGGAAGAAGAAGTACCACTCCGGGCGAGGCACGTAGGTGGTGGTGGTCGGGTCCGCCTTCGGTCCCAGCTCCGCTCCCAGGATGAGCGACATGAAGATGATGGCCACGAGGACGACCGCCGCCATCGCGGAGTCCTTGGCCACCGCGTACGGGAAGAACGGCTTCCCCTCCGCCTTCAGCTGGGAGTACTCCCGGAGGTAGAGCTCCTTCTCGCGCTGGTTCACGAGTGCCTGCCGTCGTGGGAGTCGCGCGGCTTCAGCCACGGCGGCGCCGTCGTGCCGTGCTTCATGACCAGCCACAGGTGCGCGCCGATGAGGGCCGCGATGAGGCCCGGCACGAGCAGCATGTGGATCGAGTAGAAGCGCGCGAGCGTCGTCGTGTTGAAGTCCGGCCCGCCGTACAGGAAGTCGTTGAGGTACGGGCCGACGAGCGGGCCGGTGCCGTTGATGTTCACGCCCACGACCGTCGCCCAGTACGACCGCTGGTCGAACGGCAGCAGGTAGCCGGTGAACGACATGAGGAACGTCAGGATCAGCAGCACCACGCCGATGATCCAGTTCATCTCACGCGGGTACTTGTAGGCACCGAAGAAGAACGTCCTCGCCATGTGCAGGCAGATGAGGATCACCATCACCGTCGATCCCCACTTGTGCATGCCGTGCACGAACTGCCCGAGGAACACGTCGTCGTTGATGTGGCGGATCGACTCGTAGGCGCCGCCGGCGGGATCGGGCCGGTAGTACATCGCCAGGAAGACGCCCGTCACGGCCTGCGAGAGGAACGCGAACATCGTGGCGCTGCCCAGCGTGTAGAACCAGTTGGTGCCGCGCGGGATCTTGCGGAACATCACCCAGCGCGCGGGCTGGGTGAGCGCGAGCCGCTCGTCGACCCAGTCGGCCGCCGAGATCCCCGCCTCCTTGGCGACGTCGAGCGGCTTGGCGCCGTTCGTGGGGTCGCCGGGGCGCTTCGGGCGCGGGTTCAGCGCGTCGGGGAGCGGCGGCATCGGGAGCTTGAGCTTGGGCATCAGGTCCCTCCGATCTTCCGCTGCGTGGGACGCGACGGGTAGAGGTACTGGCCGATGCCGTCCAGGTCCTCGCCCGGGAAGCGCGGCGAGAAGCGGCGCAGCTCCGAGTTGACGCTGAAGCGCGGGCCGACCCAGACGTTGCCGTCGCGGACCTGCGTGTAGAAGCGGTCGAGCGGACGGACCGGCGGGCCGCCGTCCACCTCGCCGCTGAAGGTGTAGACGCCGCCGTGGCACGGGCAGATGAACCGCGCGGACGCCTGCACGAACCGGACCGGGCAACCCAGATGCATGCAGCGCGTCGAGATGGCGACGACCTCGTTGTACTGGTCCTGCGGCTCCTTGTCGAACTCCGTGTTGCGCTGCCGCAGGTAGACCGTCGTCTTGCCGATCTCGCCGATGTCGGCCTCGAGGCTCACGACCCGCGGGACGTACGTGTCGTTCGGGATGTCCGCCATCGGGCCGACGTCGTGCCAGGTGTGCTTCTGCTCCTCGAAGATGGGCGCGAGCGCGAACCCGAGCGCCGGCAGCGTGAAGGCCGCGGCCGCGATGCCGCCGAAGAGATGGACGGTGCCGCCCACGACCCGGCGGCGCGTGATTGTCTCGCCCTCGAACGCGCCGGGAATCCGGCGGTCCGCGGTGTACTTCGACTTCTTCTCGGGGGGAGTCTCAGCCATGGGGGGAAGGGCGGCGAACATTACTGACTGCGTCGCGCAGGGCGTCTGATGCGGCGGGCTCGCTGGCGCGTACGCGTGCCTTCGCGGCGGCCAGCGCGGGCGTCGGCCCCCAGCCGATCGCCGAGGCGCTCGCGCTCCACACGGCGGGCGCGATGTCGGGGCGGCCTTCAGCGTGCACTTGCGCACACAGCGAGATCGCGTCGGCGAGCTCCGCGATGGCGACCAGGTCGCCCAGCGCTGCCAGCTCCGCGAGGCCGTCGGCGTAGCGACGGTCGCCGTCGAGCAGCGCGAGGTCTCGGTCCGCCGCGTCCGCCGCCTGGCGCGCACCGTAGTGGTGGTCGTAGCCGTCGCGGACGGCCGCCACGGCGTCGCGCAGCCGCGCCTCGTGGCCCGCCGCGCGCGGACCGGCGGCGGCCAGCTCCTCAGGTCTCAAAGCTCGGCGAACGCGGCAGCGGCCGCCTCGATGGTCCGCTGCACGTGCTCGGGCCCGTGGGCGAGGGACGGGAACCAGGCCTCGAACTGCGACGGCGGCGGGTACACGCCGCGTGCCAGCAGCGCGCGGCACCACGCGCCGTACGCCTCGGCGTCGCAGGCCTGGGCGCCCGCGTAGTCGCGCACGGGCGCGTCCGTGAAGAACACGGTCAGCAGTCCCGGCTCCGACCGCACCTGCACCGGCCGGTCCCCGGCCGCGTCCGCCAGGCCCCGGGCCAGCGTCTCGGTGGTCGCGGCGAGGCGCTCGTACGCGGCGGCGTCGAGCAGCTCGAGCGCCGCGCGGCCGGCGGCGACGGCCAGCGGGTTGCCGCTCAGCGTGCCGGCCTGGTACACGTCGCCGGCCGGCGCGATGCGCTCCATGAGCGCCAGCGGCCCGCCGTAGGCCGCGGCCGGCAGGCCGCCGCCGATCACCTTGCCGAGCACCGTGAGGTCGGGCAGGACGCCGCTTCGCTCCTGGGCGCCGCCGCGCGCGACGCGAAACCCGCAGATCACCTCGTCGAACACGAGCAGCGCGCCCGTCGCGTCAGCGCGCTCGCGCAGGAGCTCGAGGAACCCGGGCTCCGGCGGCACGAGTCCCATGTTGGCCGGATACGGCTCGGCGAGGATCGCCGCGAACGCCGTCCGCTCCGTCGCCTCGATCACCGCCTCGCGGTCGTTCCACGGCACGATGACCGTCGCGGCCGTGGCCGCCGCCGGCACGCCCGGGGACGCCGGGATGCCTGCGGTCGCCAACCCGGACCCGGCCTCCGCGAGCAGGCCGTCGACGTGGCCGTGGTAGGCCCCGGCGAACTTCAACAGCGGCTCGCGGCCGGTCGCCGCGCGTGCCAGGCGGATGGCGCTCATCGACGCCTCCGTGCCCGACGACGTCATCCGCAGCATCTCGATCGAGGGGATGCGGCGGGCGACCTCCTCGGCCAGCGCGACCTCACCCTCGGTCGGCGCGCCGAAGGTGGTGCCGTTGCGGGCCGCCTCGGCGACCGCCGCGAGCACCGCCGGATGCGCGTGACCATGGATGAGCGGGCCCCAGGAGCAGACGTAGTCGACGTAGCGGTTGCCGTCGACGTCGACGATCTCCGCGCCGGCGCCGCCTGCGATGAACAGCGGGTCGCGGCCGATCGAGCGCATCGCGCGCACGGGCGAGTTGACCCCGCCGGGCAGCACGCGCACCGCGCGGGCGTAGAGGTCGGCGGACGCCGCGTCGCGCAGGGCGTCAGGCGCCCGCGTGCTCGCGTTCCCAGCGCTTGAAGTCATCGGTGAAGTACAGGAGGCGGATCTTCTTGAACTCCGTCGACGAGTACAGCGTGGCCCTGCCCTCGATCCCATCGATGTCGCGGGCGATCGCGTCGAGGATCGCGTCGCACTCCTCCTTGGAGCGCCCGTGGGCCATCGTAAAGACGGAGTAGGGCCAGTCGGGATACGTCGGGCGCTGGTAGCAGTGGCTGATGCCGCGGTAGGCGGCCATCCGCGGGCCGAGCTCACCGATGCGCTCCTCGGGGACCTTCCAGACGCCCATGCCGTTCGCGCTGAAGCCGGCCCGGCGGTGGAAGAGGATCGCCGCGACGCGGCGCAGCAGGCCGCGCTCGCGCATCCCGTCCATGTGGTCCAGCAGCTCCTGCACGCTCCAGCCAAGCTCGGCCGCCGCCGCCGCATAGGGCTCGGAGACGACGGGCAGATCGCCCTGCGTCGCCCGCACGACGGCGACATCGCGCTCGTCGAACGGGACCTTCGCGTCGGGCGCCGGCTCGACGACCTCGGCAGCGCTCGCGAGCGCCTCCGTCCCGGCCTCCATCTCGAGGTCCATCCGGATCTTGAAGAGCTTCAGCGTCGGCAGCTGGCGGATCGACTCGGCCCCGGTGAGCTCCTGCAGCACGTCGAGCGTGCCCTGCAGCCCGAGCGCGGAGTCCTCCTCCACGGCGATCGTGAACCACATGTTGAAGTCGTGGTTGCGCAGGTAGTTGTGCGACACGCCGGGGTGCGAGTTGATGATCGTGGCGGCGCGCCATGGATGCTCGGGGTCGACCTTCGCGGCGACGAGCATCGAGCCGTAGCCGAACGCGCGCGTGTCGTAGATCGGGGTCACCTGGCGGACGATGCGGTCGTCCAGCAGCCGCTGCACACGGGCGAGGACCTCGGCCTCCGTGACCTGCGCCTGCTCGGCGACCGCCGCGTACGGCCGCGGGTCCAGGGGGAACGAGCCCTGCATGAGGTTGAGCAGCCTGCGATCGACGTCATCGAGCGGGACGGCGGAGCCGCCCTTGCGCTCGCGCGCCTTGCCGATCACCGAAGCCACTGGGCGACGTCCTTGGCGAAGTACGTGAAGATGAAGTCCGCGCCCGCGCGGCGGATGCTCGTCAGCGCCTCGAGCACCGCGAGGCGCTCGTCGAGGTAGCCCGCCCGGATCGCGGCCTTGAGCATCGAGTACTCGCCGCTGACGTTGTACGCGGCCACCGGCACGCGCGTCGCCTCCTTCACCCGGCGCAGCACGTCCAGATAGGGCAGCGCGGGCTTGACCATGACCACGTCGGCGCCCTCCTCGATGTCGAGGAGCGCCTCGCGGACCGCCTCGTCGCCGTTGGCCGGATCCATCTGGTAGCCGCGCCTGTCGCCGAACGCGGGCGCCGAGTCGGCGGCCTCGCGGAACGGCCCGTAGAAGGCGGACGCGAACTTCGCGCTGTACGCGATGATCGGGACGTCGGAGAGGCCCTCGTCGTCGAGGGCATGGCGGATGTGACCGACGCGGCCGTCCATCATGTCGCTCGGCGCGACGACGTCGCAGCCCGCGCGGACGAGGCTCACCGACGTGCGCGCCAGCAGCTCGAGCGACGCGTCGTTGTCGACGCGACCGTCGCTCGTGAGCAGCCCGCAGTGACCATGGCTCGTGTACTCGCACAGGCACACGTCGCCGATGACGACGAGGTCCGGGTAGGCCTGCTTGATCGCCTGCGCCGCGAGCTGGACCACGCCCTCGTCGTCCCACGCGCCGCTGCCCTCCTCGTCCTTGTGCGCGGGGATGCCGAACAGCATCAGCCCCGGGATGCCGAGCGCCACGAGCTCGCCGGCCTCGCGCACCGCCTCGTCGATGCCCAGGCGGTCGACGCCCGGCATGGCCTCGATCGGCGTCCGGCCGTTCAGCCCGGCCTCGACGAAGATCGGAAGCAGCAGGTCATGGGGCGAGAGCGTCGTCTCGCGGACGAGCTCGCGCAGCGCCGGCGTCCGCCGAAGACGCCGCAGGCGGGTGGTAGGGAAGGCCACGGAGGCAGCCTACCGTCGCGCCGCGAACTCCTCAGCCGTCATGGCGTACAACGCGTGGTCCTCCCAGACGCCGGCGATGCGCAGGTAGCGCGATGCAAGTCCCTCGCGCTTGAAGCCGGCCTTCTCCATCACGCGCGTCGAGCGCGCGTTGCGCGGCATGACCGCCGGCTCCAGCCGATGCAGGCCGAGGTGCTCGAAGGCGAAGGACGCGGCGAGCAGGACCGCGTCCGTCGCGTGCCCGCGGCTGCCAGCGGACTGGTCGATCCAGTAGCCCATCCCGGCGCTCTGGCGAGCGCTGCGGACGATGTTGAAGAGGTTGATTCCCCCGATGATCCGGTCGTCGTCCTGGACGTCGAGCACCGCGAACCCGTAGCCGCGGTCCTCGCTCCACGCGCGCTGCTGCATGGCCACCCACTCCGCCTGGCCGGCGCGCGTGAAGAACGACGCCGGCCGCAAGGGATCCCACGGTGCGAGGAAATCCCGGTTGCGCACGCGCAGCTCCAGGAGGTCGTCCACGTCGGCGGGACGCACGCCGCGGATCGCGGTGCGCTCGCCGTCGAGCCGCGTGGGCAGCCTGGTGGCGGTATCACGGCGGACGCGGATCACAGGCTCGGTTCGTCCGGGTCCTCGCGGTCGGGCGGGCGCTCCGGACCATCGATCATGAGCGGCTCGCGCCCCCAGGGCTCGAAGACCAGGTGACGGCGCAGGTACACGACGGTCTCGCGCAGGACCGCCGCGATCGGCAGCGCGACGACGGCGCCGATGAAGCCGGCGACCTCGCCGCCGAAGAGCAGCGCGAACAGCACGATGAGCGGGTTCAGGCGCAGCGCCCGGCCGAACACCTGCGGCGCCACGACGTGGCCCTCCAGCTGCTGGAGCGCGAGGAAGCCGAGGCCGACCCAGACCGCGGTGAGCGGGTCCTCGAACGCCGCGACGACGAGCGGCGCCAGCGCGCCGAGGACGGGGCCGATGTAGGGCACCAGCTCCATCGCCCCGAACCACGCCCCGAACGCGAGCGCGTAGGTCGCGCCGTCCTCGAAGATCCCGACCGTGCCGTACGCCCACATCATGAGGCCGGCGCTGGTCCCCATGATCAGGCTGAAGAGCACCTGACCCCGCACATAGCTGTACACGGCCCGCTGCGCCAGGGTCGGGTAGTCGTCGTCCGGCGTGCCGTCGCCCGGCGGCATGACGCGGCGCGCGAGCCTGCCGATGCTCGGCGCGTAGATGAGCATGTAGATCGACAGGACGACGACGAGCAGGATGTGGAAGCCGGTCTCCACGACCCGGGTGAGGATCTCCCCGGTGAGCGAGACGATCTCGCCCGAGCCCTCCAGCACGCGCGACTGCAACGTGGAGAGCGCCGTCTCGCCCTGGCGCTCGATCTCCACGTCGATGCCGTTGTCGTCGAAGAAGACCTGCACGTCGTGCAGCGCGCGGTTGGCGTTGTCGACGAGATCGGGCACGTCGTTCTGGAACGAGCGGGCCTGATTCGCCACGGGCCCGGAGAGGACGAAGCCGATCGCGACGACCGTCGTGAAGAATGCGACATAGACGGCGATGACCGCGAGGGTGCGCGGCACGGGCCCCCTGTGCACGAGTGACACGATCGGATTGAGGATCAGCGCGATGACTGCGGCGACCACGAAGACGACGAGGACCGTCCCGGCCGCCCGCGCCATGACGTACAGCGCGAGGATCGAGATGGGCAGGAGCACGAGCTGCACCCATCGCGGAACGACGGTCGGGGCGACGTACCGGATGCCGTCCGGGGCGCGCTCCTGCTCTCCGCGCACCGTCGCAGCGACCTCCGTCTCCTCTCTCATCTCCCCAGAGCATGCCTGATGGCTGAGTCGGCGGCGAGGATCCTGTTCGTCGGCGACCTGGTCGGCGGCATCGGGCGGCGGACGCTGCTCGGCCTCCTCCCGACGCTCCGCGAGCGCCACGATCCGACGTTCGTCGTGGTCAACGGCGAGAACAGCGCCGGCGGCCTGGGGATCACGCCGAAGATCGCCGACGAGCTCTTCGCCGCCGGCGTCGACGTCATCACGCTCGGCAATCACACCTACCACCGGCGCGAGATCAACCGCTACCTCGACAGCCGCAGGGAGATCCTGCGGCCCGCGAACTTCCTGCGCAGCCAGCCCGGGCACGGCACCTGCATCGTGGAGCGCGACGGCGTGCGCCTCGCCGTCGTGAACATGCTCGGCAACGTGTTCCTCAACGCGGGTCGCGCCGCGTTCCCCGAGATCGACGCCGCGCTGCACGAGCTGCGCGACCGCGCCGATCACGTGCTCGTCGACTTCCACGCGGAGGCGACGAGCGAGAAGGTCGCCATGGGGTGGCACCTCGACGGGCGCGTGACCGCGGTGGTGGGCACGCACACGCACGTCCCCACCGCCGACGCTCGCGTGCTCCCGGGCGGGACGGCCTACATCTCCGACGTCGGCATGACCGGCCCGCGCGGAGGCGTCATCGGCGTCGACCGCGAGCAGGCGGTGCGCGGCTTCGTCACGCACATGCGCGAGCCGTTCCAGACGTCCGACGACGATCCCTGGCTCATGGGCGTGCTCGTCACCGCGTCGCAGCCGCTGCGGGCGGACGCGATCGAGCAGATCCTCGTACCGGCCGTGTGAGGATCAGCGCGAGCGCCGCGAGCAGCGCCGCGTTGCGCAACGCCACGACCACGACGACCCCTGTCTCGCCGTTGACCAGGTCGAGGTAGCTGCGCGGGAACTCGACCTGCGTCAGCGCGACGCCGGCCGCCGCGAGCGCGCCCGCCGCCCGGTGGCCGCGCGCCCAGAGCAGCGCGGCGAAAGGCGCGAGCCAGATCATGTACTGGGGACTGAGCACCTTGCCCAGCGCGACGAACGCGAGCACCGACGCGGCGGCGGACAGGACGAGGTCGCGTCGCGCGAGCGGGATCGCCGCGAGCAGGCCGCCGATCATCAGCACGGCGAAGAGCGCCTGCACGGCGCCGGCCGGGCCGCCGGCCAGGCCGTTGGACTTGAAGCGGTCCGGGCGCTCGTCGGTCCCGGTGACGTAGGAGTCGCCCAGCGCCCACAGCACGCTCGCCGGCGTGGACTCGATCTGCACCGGCCGGTCGAGGTGGAAGCGGGCCATGTCGGCGAGCCCGGAGCCGGCGAAGGGCAGCGCGATCACCGCCACGACGGCGACGAACGCCACGAGGGCCCTGACCGCTTCCCGCTCGCGACCCCGCGCGACGAGCCAGACGAGCACGCCGGGGACGAGCACGGCGGGGAACAGCTTCGTCATCGTCGCCAGGCCGAGCACGGTCATTCCCCAGGCCGGACGATCAGCGATCACGAGCACCAGACCGCCGAGCATGAGCGCCACCGCGAGCGCGTCGAAGTGCGTGCGCAGCGACGCCCCGATGAGGATCGGCTGCGCGACGAGCAGCCATGCGACAAGCTCCCGCCTCGCCCCGGCCAGCCGCGCCGCGCACCACTGCGCGACGAGCGAGCTGACCAGCATGATCGCCCCGAACCAGAACGCCGAGGGCATCGCGAGCATCGGCAGCGCCGCCAGCGGCGGGTACTCGAAACCGAAGTCCCGGAACGGGAGCGCCCCGTCGCGCATGAGGTCGGCGTACGTCGCGTAGACGAAGAAGTCGTTCACGCGGATGTCCGCGAACGGCCCCGTCGTCGTCAGCAGCGCCCACAGGGCCGCGTGCGCGACGTAGGGCGCTAGCGCGCGGGCTCGCCCTCGCGGCACAGCAGCGCGACGAAGATCAGAGGAGCGACCCACGCGACGTAGAGGAAGAACCAGTACGAGAGCGACAGCTGCACGGCGAGCAGCACCGCGGCGGCGAGCGCCGCGACGCCCACGAGATCGCGCCGGCGAGGCAGCACCGCCACGGCCAGGGCGAGCGCGACAGCACCCGCCTCGACGATGACCCGCAGCCAGTCGAGCCCGCCCCACAGCCCGTAGATCGAGAACGGCGAGCCGCGGTCGGCCTGGTAGCCGATCGTCGCGTCCCAGAACGCGCGCAGGGTGCCGCCGTGCAGGAAGATCGGGATGCTCGCGACCGCTGCGGTCGCGGCGAACGCCGCCGCGAAGATCCACGGGCTCCCCCGGAGCCGGGCGAAGAGCGGCACGAGCGCCAGCGGCGCGAACTTCGTGAGCCCCGCCAGCGCGAGCAGGGCCCCGCGCCCCCACGGGCTCGCGGCTGCGAGGAGCGCAGCGAGGACGAGCGCCGCCGGGAGCGCGTCGTTGGCGTTCGTGTTGGAGACGAACAGCGAGAACGGGAACGCAAGCCACGTGTACGCGAGCACCACGCCGGTGCGCGGGCCCCGTATTCGGCTGCCCAGCGCGTAGAGGGCCGCGACCACGGCGAGGTCGAACACGAGCGCCGCGGCGTGCGCGGCGGGCAGGTCGTCCCACGCGCCCTTCCAGGGCAGCAGCTGCTCGAACGGCACGTACGTCACGTAGTTGACAGGCCCGTAGGTGTCCCCGTGCTCGTTGTCGGAGGGGAAGTCGCCGTAGATCGGCTCGCCGTCGATCAGATGATCCGCGCCGATGACCCCGGCGTAGCCGACGTCGATGACGTTGGAGTCGGTGACGTTCAGCCCGATCCGGAACCCGACCAGGAACACCGCAGCGATCGCCAGCCAGGAGACCGGCACGAGGAGCGCCAGTGGCCGCCGCGCCTGCTCCTGCACGCCCCGGCGCGACAGCCCGACGTAGAGCATGCGACCCAGGAAGTACGCGAGGAGGGGCACGACGAGCGGCGTCGAGATGCCGATCCGCGCCGCGTTGAAGAACGCGAGCGCCACCGAGAACCCCGTGAAGACGAGCAGGTCCAGGTGCAGCATCCGCCACGGCCGGCGCACGTCGATGAACGGCGCGACGAAGAGGACGCACAGCGGGAGCCAGACCCACGGGGAGTTCACGCCGCGGCCGAATGCGCCCGGGTACCCGCGCGCCATGCTCCAGGGAACCTGGTAGCCGGTCCACGCCTCCAGCACTGCGCCCGACAGGTCGTCGACGATGGCCTGCGCGATCTCCGTGCGCTTGCCGGCGCGGTCGACGACGTAGGAGACCTGCCAGCGACCGGGCCCCTTCAGGAACGCCTCCTTCGTGAACCCCGGATGCTCCCGCTTGGCCTTCTGCACCTTGGGCACGCGGTCCGCGATGGCGACGACCTGCTGCGGGGTCAGCCTCCGGCCCGGCGGCGCGACGTCCTGGCGCGCCGGCCGGACCAGCCCGCCCGGAAGCGTCTCCTGCGTCGGCGACGACGCGTCGCTCGAGCCCCGGGAGGACGTCGCCGTCTGGGCGCCTGCCGGACCGGCGAGGGCGAGCGCGACGAGCAGCGCCGCCACCGCCGCGGCGATCGGACGCCGTGAGCGGACGGTCATCGCGGCCGCAGGGTACTAGTGCCGCCCTAGCGGACCAGGAAGTGCCCGACGGCCATGGGAGCGACGTCGACGAGGCTCCACGCGCCGTCGCCCGCGCGCTCCGCCGGCTCCCGCGCCCCGGCGACGAGCAGCACGCCCTCGGAGTCGACGCGGTGCAGGGAGCCGTGGCTCCCGCCGCCGACGTGGGCGACGCCGCCCCAGTCCGGGAACTCGTAGTCGGGCTCCGCGCTGAGCAGGACGTCGCCCGAGGTGGGGCAGGTCAGCGCCGCCCATGCCCGCGCGAGGCCGTCGGGATAGACGGGCGTGTCGATCGCCCCGCCGGACACCTCCGCGCGCAGCGCGTCGAGGTCGCCGCTGACCCGCCAGCACGCCCCGCGCCGGTCGCGCACCGCATCGCCGGGCGCGAAGCGCAGCTCCCCGCGCGGCGACGCGATGACGCCCTCGTCCCCCTCGCGCCAGAGCACGAGGTCGACGCCCTCGAGCTCGCGTGCGGTGGCGACGAGCGACGGGAGCGTCGCGTGACGGCCCTCCTCCAGCAGGACGTACAGCATCGCCGCGCGCTGGGACGGGCACACGGCGATCTCCGCGCGATCGGGCCGCGCGCGCGCCGGGCCCGTGATCTCCCAGCCGTCGAAGGCGTCCAGCAGCGCGATCTCGTCCTCCACCTGCGTGTGCGAGTGGTCGGACACGACGATGACCGCATGCTCGGCGAGGAACGCGTCGGGTCCTCCGGCCGCGTGCATGACGCGCTCGATCTGGCGGTCGGCCGCGGCGATCGAGGCGACCTGCGCGTGCGGGCCGTGCTTGTGGGAGTGCGTGTCGTTGTCCGGCAGCGACAGCAGGAGGAAGTCGAACAGGTCGTGCTCGACGAGGTAGGCGCCGACGCAGCCCGCGTGCTGGTCGCGCATCCCGGGAAGCCCGAGCTGCGACCAGCAGCCGGTCGGGCGGCTGGCGAAGAGGTCGGCGTAGAAGAGCTCTCTCGGCCCCTCCACCGGCCGGCGGAACAGCGTCGAGGTCGCGATCCGGCTGAGCGCGAACTCGCGCGCCGGGTCGTGCGTGTGGCGCCCGCGGTACATCAGGTAGGTCGTCCCCGCGGTCCGGACGTCCTGCAGGTCGAGCGCCTCGAACACGGTGGTCGCCTCCGGCGCCAGGTGCTCGGCGTTCATGTTGTAGACGGTGTCGAGGAGCTGGCGGTTGATGCCGAACCGCCGGGAGGCGGCGAACGAGGAGCCGTACTCCACGTAGCGGCGTTCCGAGCGCGACCACCAGTTCATCGCGGGGATGTGGTGGCGGTCCTGGCGGACGCCGGTCGCGATCGTCGCGGCGCACACGGGCGTGACGGACGGGAACGCGGCGGTGCAAGCGTGCACGCCCGAGCCGCGTTGCGCGATCTCCGCGAGCGCGGGCGCCTGGCCGGTCGCGATCGCGCGCTGCACCATCTCCGGCTTCGCGCCGTCGATGACCGCGAGGACGAGCTTGGAGGTCACCGCAGGATGCGCAGTCCTGCGTACTTCTCGCGGCCGCGCCGCCGGGAGCCCAGGAGCAGCCAGAGGAAGAACCCGAGCGCGACGAGCGCGAGCGGAGGCGCGGCGATGGTGAGCGCCGCGACGACGAGGCCCGCGCCCTCCTCGTAGACCGGGAGCGCCGAGCGCGCCTCCGCGTCCAGCCGGGTGCGCACGCGGCCGATGAGCGAGCGCATCGCGGCGGACGCCAGCAGCGCGCTCGCGGCACCGGCGACGAGACCCGGCCACCACACGTCGAAGCGGTCGTCCACCGACCCCGCGCCGAGCAGCGCGCCGAGCCCGACGCCGATGCCGCTCAGCGCGCTGAGCACGCGCGGGTCGTCGGGCGCCGTGCGGGCGAGGATCACCGAGACGACCACGCCGAGCACGAGCGCGGCCAGGAAGATCGGCGACTCCAGGAAGGCGAACGACGTGTTCTCGAAGTCGACGCCGGCGTCGGCGCGGCCGAGCGCGCCCGCCACGAGCGCGGGCAGGAAGGGGCGGATCCCGGTGGCGGAGCCGAGGCCGGCCGCCTGGAGCATGTCGAGCAGGTATCGCATGGGGTGCGCTAGTTTGCGTCGCGCATGATGCCCGACGAGAGGGTCCGGTCAACCTCCGCCGAACGGATCCGCTGATGGGCACGCAGCGGGACCTGGAACGCTACGCCGGTCTGTTCTCGCAGCGGACGCGGGGAATGACGTCCTCCGCGATGCGCGATCTCATGGCGATCACCGAGCGGCCCGACGTGATCTCGCTCGCCGGCGGCCAGCCCGACACGTCGTCGTTCCCGTCCGAGCTGCTCGCCGGGCTCATGAGCGGCGTCGCGGCGGAGGCGTCCGCCCGGGCGCTGCAGTACAGCCCGACCGAGGGCGTGTGGGCCGTGCGGGAGGCGATCGTGGAGGTCATGGCGGCCGAGGGGACCGAGGTCGACGCCTCCGAGGTCCTCGTCACGACCGGCGGCCAGCAGGTGATCGACCTCGTCTGCAAGACGCTCATCGATCCGGGGGACGTCATCGTCGCCGAGGCGCCGACCTACCCGGGCGCGGTGCCGACGTTCACCGCCTACCAGGCCGACGTGGTGCAGGTCGGCATGGACGGGGACGGCATGCTCGTCGACGAGCTCGAGGCCACGCTCGACCGCCTGGAGGCGCAGGGCCGGCGCCCCAAGTTCATCTACACGGTCCCGACGTTCCAGAACCCGGGCGGCGTGACGATGTCGCTGCCCCGCCGGCGCCGGATCGTGCAGGTCGCCCACGAGCGCGAGCTGCTCGTTCTCGAGGACAACCCCTACGGGCTGCTGCGTTACGAGGGCGAGCCGCTGCCGACGCTGCGCTCGCTCGACCGCGGGCAGTTCGTGATCTACCTCGGGACGTTCTCGAAGATCCTCTCGCCGGGGATCCGCATCGGGTGGGCGGTCGCTCCCGGCCCCGTCCTCGAGAAGATGAACACCGGCAAGCAGGGGGTCGACCTCTGCTCCTCGGCGTTCTCGCAGTCGTTCATCGCCGCCTACTTCGAGCGGGCGAGCTGGCGCCAGTACGTCGACGAGCTGCGCGCGCTCTACCACCGCCGCCGCGACGTGATGCTCGAGGCGCTCCAGGAGTCGTTCGGGCCCGAGGCGACGTGGACGCGGCCCGAGGGCGGCATGTTCGTGTGGGCGACGCTGCCGGACTACATCGACACCACGGATCTCCTGGCGCGGGCATTGCGCGCCAACGTCGCCTTCGTGCCCGGCCGCGCCGCGTACGTCGACGGCCGCGGCGGCTCGGAGATGCGCCTGAACTTCTCCGGCTCGACCGAGGATCGCCTCCGTGAGGGCGTGCGCCGCATAGGCGCCGTCGTCACCGAGCAGGTCGGCCTGTACGGCACGCTGACCGGCGCGCAGCCGGCCGTGCCGAAGCCCGTCACGCCGCGCCCGGAGGAGACGCGGCTGGCCGACGTGCTGCCGCTGCCCGCGCGTCGCCGGGCCTCGGGCGACACCGCACACGGCAGCTGACAGTGAGTCGCGTCGCGGTGCTCAAGGGCGGCCGGTCCTTCGAGCGCCAGGTGTCCCTGCGCTCGGGCGCGCGCGTGGAGGCGGCGCTCGAGCGCCTCGGTCACGAGGTCGTGGGGATCGACGTCGACGGCGACCTCGTCCCACGGCTGCGCGACGCCGACCCCGACGTCGCCTTCCTCGCCCTCCACGGCCCAGACGGGGAGGACGGCACCGTGCAGGAGCTCCTCGAGGTCATGGGCATCCGCTACACCGGCTCGCGCGTGTCGGCGTGCGTGCGCTCCGCGGACAAGGTGCTCGCGAAGCACGAGCTGCGCGACGCCGGCGTGCCGACGCCCGACTTCGTCGCGTTCACGCAGACGGCGTTCCGCGAGCTCGGCGCTGCCGAAGCGCTGCCCGCCATCGAGGAGCGGCTGGAGTTCCCGATCGTGGTGAAGCCGGCGGGCCAGGGGTCCGCCCTCGGGGTCAAGGTGGCGCACACGGCGGGCGACGTGCCGGGGGCGCTCGTCGCCGCCTTCTCCTACGACGCGAAGGTGCTCCTCGAGCGCCATGTCGCCGGGCGCGATCTCGCGGTCTCGGTGCTCGACGGAACGCCGCTGCCGGTCGTCGAGGCGATCCCGCGTGAGGAGGAGTTCTACGACTTCGAGGCGCGCTACGAGATCGGTGCGACGGACTTCCGCTGCCCCGCCGTGCTGCCGGGCGACGCCGCCGAGCGCGCGCAGGATCTCGCGCTGCGGACGTGGAACGTGCTGGGACTCGCGGGCGTCGCGAGGGTGGACCTCATGCTCGACGCCGAGCGCGGGGACCTGTGGGTGCTGGAGGCGAACACGATCCCCGGCATGACGGAGACGTCGCTGCTGCCGATGGCGGCCGACGCGGCCGGCATCGGCTTCGACGCGCTCATCGCGCGGGTGCTGGCGCTGGCCTGACGTCGGCGAGCACGACGCCGAGCCGCTCGGCGAGCGCCTGCTCGCCCTCCGGGGTCAGGAGCAGCGCGCGGCTCCGATCCGCGCGACGCACCCAGCGAAGCTCGAGCATGCGGTGCGCGAGGGCGGCCCCGAGCGCGCCCGCGAGGTGGTGGCGCTGCTCGCTCCAGTCGACGCAGTAGCGCACGAGCGTCCGGCGTCCGCTGAGCAGGGCGCCAACGTCGATGCCGAGCTCGAGCAGCTCGTCGCACCCGTGCTCGGTCAGCCGGTAGTCGACGTCGCGGCCGGGCGCCGCGAGGCGGTCGTCGCCGTCGTCGTCCGGGTGGAACGCGCCGTCTCCGCCGGCTAAGACCCCGCGGTCCAGCAGCGCGCCCATGAGCGCCACGCCCAGACGTCCCGCGACGTGGTCGTAGCAGAGCCGTGCACGGCGCAGCGCGTGTGCCCGGGTGTCGTCGCGCAGCGAGCGGACCGGCCGCGCCGGCGCGCGCTCCGCCAGCGCCTCGAGCAGTCGCGCGACGTCCTCGCCGGCAAGCCGGTGGTAGCGATGCCGGCCGTGCGTCTCGACGTCGACAAGACCCGCCTCGGCGAGCTTGCGCAGATGCCCGCTGGCCGTCGACGGCGCCACGCCGGCCTCCGCCGCGAGGACGCTCGCTGGGAGCGCGCGACCGTCCCCGAGGGCCAGCAGGACGCGAACCCTGGCCGGCTCGGCCAGCAGGGACGCGACGGCGGCGATGTCTGCGTCGCCCGGCATGTGGTCGACGTTAGCCGGGAGATCCTTCGGGAACGGCCGAAGCGTTCCACGCCCATCCTCGACGACATGAGCACTCGACACGACCGCCGGCTCGTGCTCATCGTCATGTGCGCGGGCTACTTCCTCGTCCTCCTCGACGTGACGATCGTGAACATCGCGCTGCCGTCCATCGGCGACGAGCTCGGCGCCGGCGTGCGAGCCCTCGCCTGGGTGGTCGACGCCTACGCGCTGGCCCTCGCCTCGCTGATGCTCGCCGCGGGCACGCTCGGCGACCTCCATGGCCACCGGCGGATCGTGCTCGCAGGCCTCGGGCTGTTCGGGGCCGCCTCGCTCGGATGCGGCCTCGCTTCGACCGCCGGTGTGCTCATCGCCTTTCGGGCGCTCCAGGGCGTCGGGGCGGCGCTCATGCTCCCCGGCACGCTTGCCGTGATCGCCGACGCCTATCCGGAGCGTGCAGAGCAGGCCAAGGCGGTCGGGCTGTGGGCGGCGGTCGGAGGCGCTGCCCTCCCCGCCGGCCCGCTTCTGGGAGGCGCGCTCATCGAGCTCGTCGGGTGGCGCGCCGTGTTCCTCCTGAACGTGCCGGTCATCGTCGCGGCCATCGTCGGGACGCTTCGCACCGTCAGCGCTGCCCGCGGGCGCTCGGAACGGCGCCTGGACGCGCCCGGCGTGGTGCTCGGAGCAAGCGCGCTGGCGCTCGCCACGCTCGCGATCGTGGAGACCCGGCACGACGGCGCGCTCGCGGCGGGCGCGGCGCTCGCCGCGGCGCTGCTCGGCACGGCGTTCGTCGGCGCCGAACGCTCGCGCGCCGATCCGATGCTCCCGCTGTCGCTGCTGCGCAGCCCCGCGTTCACGGCGGCGAACGCGATCGCCGCGACGATGAACCTGGCAACGCTCGGTCTCCTCTTCGTCCTGACGCTGTACCTCCAGGACGTCCGCGGCGACTCCGCGCTCACCGCCGGGGTCGCGCTCCTGCCGCTCTTCGCTCCGGTGAGCCTGCTCGCCCCGCTCGGCGGCCGCATCGCCGCCCGCCGCGGACCGCGGGTCCCGATGACGGCGGGGCTCGTGACGGCCGCCGCGGGCGTCGCCCTCCTCACGTCGGCCGGCACGCATGCGAGCTACCTGTCGCTGCTGCCGGCGCTGCTGCTCTGGGGCGCCGGCATCGGACTGCTGACCCCCGGCGTGGTCGCGGCGGCGGTGGGTGCGGTGGACCGCCGCCGGGCGGGACTCGCCTCGGCGATGAGCAACACGTGCCGGCAGGCGGGCGGGGCGGTGGGCATCGCGGGCTTCGGCGCGGTCGCGGGCTCGCCGGCAAGCGCGGGGTTCGTCGAAGGGCTGCACGCCGTCGCCGTCACGGCGGCCGGCCTGTTCGTGCTGGCGGCGGCGACGACCGTCGCCGTCTTGCGGCCGTAAGGCGCGCGGCCCTACTCGTCGCCGGCGAAGTCCTCCGGGGTGACCCGGTCGAGGAAGTCCTTGAACCGCTCGACGACCTCCTCGTTGTCGTCGGGGTCGTGCTCGAACTCGATCGCCGACTCCGCGATGACGTCCTCGGCGGCGAAGATCGGCGCACCGGTGCGGACGGCGAGCGCGAGCGCATCCGACGGGCGGGAGTCGACCTCCAGCTCACGCCCGTTCTGCGACAGCGTGATGGACGCGAAGAAGGTGTTGTCCCGCAACTCCGTGACGGCGACCTGCGT
>Ga0081539_10002432_pt1 | contig 26284 bp, 24 predicted proteins | sample TabmetS4T2R2_FD_71023 | JGI IMG/M metagenome (GOLD analysis project Ga0081539, IMG submission 71023) | Tabebuia heterophylla rhizosphere microbial communities from the University of Puerto Rico - S4T2R2 | ecosystem: Host-associated > Plants > Roots > Rhizosphere ...
GCTCACCCACGATACGCTCGCCGCGTACTGCCGTCACCCGAACGTGGGAGGCGTGATGGTCGTCGCGCTCGGGTGTGAACAGGTCGTCGCACAGCGGTTGGTCGATGCCGCATCCGAAGCGGGGAAGCCGGCGGCGGTGGTCGCGATTCAAACTGCGGGAGGCACCGTACGAGCCACGGCTCGAGGCATCGAGCTCGCGCGAGACATGGCGGAGACTCTGTCTCGCGTTGAACGGACGTCGTGCAGCGCGTCATCGCTGGTGCTCTCCGTCAAGTGCGGCGGCTCGGACTATACGTCGGGTCTTGCGGCCAATCCGGTCGTCGGTCGCATCGCGGATCGTCTCGTCGATGCTGGTGGGTCGGTGGTCCTGGGAGAAGTAGCCGAGATCATGGGCGCCGAACACCTTCTTGTCGCCCGTGCCTCGACACCGGAGACCGGTGCTCGCCTCTTGCACGTCATCAGTCGCGTCGAATCGGAAGCGAAGTTGCTCGGCCTGGATATCCGCGGCACGCAACCATCGCCGGGAAACATTCGCGGTGGTCTGACGACGATCGAAGAGAAATCGCTGGGAGCGACGACGAAGGCCGGCGAGCGAACACCGCTTGCGGATGTGGTCGCCTACTCCGCGCCAATCACTCGGCGCGGGTTGACGGTGATGGACACGCCCGGGCTCGACGTGGAGTCGGTGACAGGCATGGTTGGCGGTGGCGCGCAGGTGGTATTGTTCACGACCGGCCTCGGCACACCGACCGGCAACCCGATCGCGCCCGTCGTCAAGATCACCGGAAATGGGAACACCGCGCGGACGATGGCGGACAACATCGACGTCGACGTGAGCGGTGTGCTGACCAGCGACGAGTCGATCGACGGTGCCGCCGATCGGCTGCTCGAGACGTTGTTTGCCGTGTGCAATGGTGAACCGACGGCAACCGAACGCCTCGGCCATCGGGAATTCGCCATCCACCGGCGCAATCCCACGATCTGATGGATACGCTCACCGCGACGCGCGTCCGGGTCGGCTCCGTCCGCTGGACGATCTGCGGGCTGCTGTTCCTGGCGGCCACGGTCAACTACATCGATCGGCAGGTCATCGGCATTCTGAAGCCGTCGCTGCAGACGCAATTCGGATGGAGCGAGCTCGATTACGGCGACATCGTCCTTGCCTTCCAGTTCGCGTACGCCATCGGCCTGCTCCTGGCCGGGCCATTGATGGATCGCGTCGGAACGAAGATCGGGTTCTCGCTGGCGCTGATCGTCTGGTCGCTCGCCGGAATCGCCACTGCGGGAGCGACGATGTTCGGCCCTTCGGCCGCCGTCGTCCTCGGCGCGGTGGGGCTTTCGTATTCGGCGTCGGTGGCCGGCTTCATCGCCGCGCGCTTCGCGCTCGGACTCGGAGAGTCCGGTTATTTTCCCGCGGCGATCAAGACGGTGGCGGAGTGGTTTCCACAACGTGAGCGCGCCTTGGCCACCGGTCTGCTCAATGCCGGCACCAACATCGGCGCCGTCATCACGCCGATGATCGTGCCAATCATCACGATCCGACTGGGATGGCAGTGGGCGTTCATCATCACCGGACTTCTTGGGCTCGGGTGCCTCGCGCTCTGGTGGGTGCTCTACGACCATCCGTCGCGCCACGGCCGCCTGGGCAACGCCGAGCGCGCGCACATCAACAGCGATCCGCCGGAGCCGACAACGAGGGTCGCATGGACAGCGCTGCTGCCGCATCGGCAAACCTGGTCGTTCACGGTCGCCAAGTTCATGACCGATCCGATCTGGTGGATGTATCTGTTCTGGATCCCCGACTTCTTCAGCCGCAACTACGGACTGTCCCTCCTCGAGCTCGGACCGCCGATTATCGTGATTTACCTCGTGGCGGATCTCGGCAGCGTGTTCGGGGGTTGGTTGTCGTCGGCGTTGATTCGCCGCGGGCGCTCGGTGAATGCTGCGCGAAAGACGGCCATGCTCGTCTGTGCGCTGGCGGTCGTGCCGATCGTGTTCGCGTCACGTGTGCAGAGCCTGTGGGCGGCCGTGGCGCTGATCAGCCTGGCGGCGTCGGCGCATCAAGGCTGGTCGGCGAACGTGTTCACGCTCGCGTCGGACATGTTTCCGCGGCGCGCGGTCGGCTCGGTGGTCGGCTTCGGCGGCATGGCGGGTGCGGTTGGCGGGATGTTGATCGCCAAGGTCACCAGCTACGTGCTCGAGTTCACCGGCAGCTACGTGTCGGTATTCATCATCGCGGCGACGGCATACCTCGCCGCGCTGGCGATGGTGCACATCCTCACGCCGCGACTCGAGCGCGCCGATCTATAGTCGGATCCGCGCGCCGGTATGCGCGCCCGATCGGAACAGCCATATGGAACGACTGAGTTACGCGAAGGCCGCGCCCGGTGTGTACCGGACGATGCTGGGCATGCACGAATACCTGAAGCACTGCGGGGTCGATCAGGATCTGCTCGAGCTCGTGTATCTGCGCGCCTCGCAGATCAATGGTTGCGCGTTCTGCATCGACATGCACTGGAAGAACCTCTGCGCCGACGGCGTTGGCGATCAGAAGCTCTACATGCTGAATGCATGGCGCGAGTGGCCTGAGTACTCGGATCGCGAACGTGCGGCGCTCGAGTGGACCGAGGCGGTCACGCGCCTGCGCGATGCCGAAGTGTCGGATGCGGCCTACGAACAGGCGCGCGCCCACTTCAGCGAAGCGGAGCTCGCGAATTTGACCCTCGCGGTGTGCGCGATCAATTCGTGGAACCGCCTCAACGTCGCATTCCGGACCAAGGCAGGAACCTATCAGCCGGTCCGGGCAGGATCGTAGTGTCCGCCGTCAGGCGGACCTCGCCCGCGAGCACTGCGTCGTGATCGATCCTCGTCCAATCACTCTCGAAGGCCATGGAGTTCGGCTCGAGCCGCTCGAACGTTCGCACGCCGCTGCGTTGCGAGACGCGGCCGCCGATGGCGAGCTCTGGAAGCTGTGGTACGTCGCCGTGTCCGGTCTGGCGGCTGGCAAGGAGCACAAGTACGTCGAGGAGGCCTTGGCAGGAGAGCGCTCGGGAAACCAGTTGCCGTGGGTGGTGCGTGAACTGACGACGAACACGATCGTCGGCAGCACTCGCTACGCTCACATCATGCGCGACATCGGTCGCGTGGATATTGGTTACACCTTCTACGCGCAGCGCTGGCAGCGCACGCACGTCAACACCGCGTGCAAGCTTCTGCTCCTCAGCCACGCCTTCGACACGTTGGGCTGCTCGGTGGTCGCGTTTCGCGTCGACAATCTCAATGAGAAGTCACAAGTCGCGGTGGAAGCGCTCGGCGCCAGGAAGGACGGGGTGCTCAGACGCTTCGAAGCACGCGCGGACGGATCCGCGCGCGACACGCATTTCTACAGCATCATCGCCGAGGAATGGCCGGACGTGCAGCGGCGTCTCGAAGAGCGCCTGCGTCGATATTCGCGGGAGTAAGCGGCTTCTTCGGCGGTCCGTCCGGAAGCGTCTGCGCGATCGCGAGCGAGGCCCAGCTCGTGCCCGCCGACGAAATCCACTGATGCCGGCCGAACGGGAAGCCGCTTTCGAAATAGCGCTGCTGCGGAAACGAGTGGCTTCTCACGAACCAGGCGCCGTCCTCGTATTGCGTCTCGAGCAGGAACGCCACCCCTTTCCGATACCCGTCGTCATCGGCGCGCACGCCGGCAAGATGCAGCGCATACAGCGACATGCCCGTGGCATAGGCGTCGGGTGCCGTGCGTCCGAACTGAGACCAGCCGCCGTTCGGTTCCTGATGATCGCGAACGGCTTTGATCGCCGCTGCGACGACCCCGTGCGGCGCATCGGTCCAGACCAGGCCCATCAATCGCATCGCGCGATCTTCAGCAGTCGAGGCGTCGGCGCCGATCAGCCATTGGCGCGCCTTGCGAAGACTCTCGGTTGACGCCTTTCGCATGCCCGCAAACGAATAGGCCTTCAAACCGGCGGCGGCGATTGCCGTGTGACTCACGGTGCTGGCTTCTGACGGCGGTCTGTTGAGGCCGTTACCGAGCCAGCTGCCATCGGGCATCTGTCTCGCGATAATCCAACGCGCGGTCGTGGCGGTGGTCACGTCAGCCGGATGACCGGACGCGGCGAGTGCGACGAGCGCATAGCCAGCGGTGAGCGCTTCGCCGCCGACGACCGGATCACCGACCACCATCCGCGACACGTTGACCTGGAAGTGTGTGTTGAGATCGGCGAGCGCTTTGTCTGCGCGACTCCGATCGACCTCGATCCCTTTGCGACCAAGCACCGCCGCCGTCAGCGACGGCAGCGAGTTGTGATGGCAGGAAATACAGCCGGTCTGCTGCCGAAAGCCCGGCGCCGCGTCGAGCAGGCGCGAGACGCTCCTGGCGAGCGCGACGCGGGCGTCGCGACTTCCGCTTCGCTCCGGCGCCGGAATCTCCGCCCGGCGTGGCCCATCGCCACGCATCGCGCCGTGTTGCTGGAGCAGCTCGATCTTCGTGCGGTCGTTCTTGTAGATTGCGAAATCCAGCGGCGTTTCACCCTCGGTCATGCGTGCGTTCGGATCGGCACCACGATCGAGCAACGCTTTCATCGCGCCCGCGCTGTTCTTCGCTTCGGAGGCCACCGCCGACAGCAGCGGCGTCTTTGCGTATTGCGGAGCACTGGTGGCGTTCACGTTGGCGCCCGCGTCGATCCAGTGGGCGACCATCTCCGCCGGTTGCCACAATGCCGCCGTCAGCAGAACGTCGGGCGGGACGTTGACTCCCTGCGCGATCAAGTAGTCGGACGTGGCGCGGTCCCATCGCTGCACAGCTACGCGGACAGCGCCAGGGGTCAGCGCCTTCGGGTCGAGCCCCCTCGCAACCAGGAACTTGACGACGTCGACGTCCGACGAACGGAGTGCCAGCGACAATGCCGTGGCGTTGGCCATGTCCTGGGCGCGCAGATCGGCGCCGCTATCGAGCAGGAGCTTCAATACCTCCGTCGTGCCGGGAAACGAAGCGGCGATCAGAAACGCGGTGCGGCCGTTCTCGGCCTTGGCGTTGACGTTGGCATGATGGGCGACGAGAGCGCGGACTTTGGTGACGTCCGGTACCGCCCACATCAACGCTGTCGTGCCTGCCGGTCCGGCGCGGTTGGGATCGCCTCCGTGCGAGAGCAGCACGTCCAGCATCTTGACGTCGCCACACACCGCCGCCGTCATCAGGGCGGATATCCCGTCGGCGTTGACCGCGTTCGCATCGGCGCCGAGCTTCAGCAGTCGCTCGACCTCCGCGACAGAACCATGCTGAATCGCGTCGAACACGGATGCCGGCGCGCTTTTGCCGGACTCCGCAGACAGGGCGACGACGAGGACGGCAGCCGCGAATGCTGATCCGAACACGACGGCCGCTCTCTTCATCGGTTTATCCTCTCGCGGACCGCACGTCCGCGCCGTATCCCCGCAGCGAACCATCGCGCCGGCATTGATCGTCCGCGCCCGGCCATCGCGGATAATACGGCAGTTTTGCGTCTGCCCGCAGCCGGTTCCTGTCCGCCGGTTCTCGGGGTACGCTGAGCTCGGATCATGTATCTTCCATCGCATTTCGAGGAAACCCGCACGAGCGTGCTGCACGAGACCATGCGGGCCAATCCGTTCGGCACGCTCGTCACGTTGACCGCTGACGGGCTCGACGCCAATCACATCCCGATGGAGATTGATCCGGACCCGGCGCCCTATGGGACCGTGCGCGGTCACGTCGCCAGGGCCAATCCCGTCTGGCGCGACTTGCGGACACCCGACGTCCTCGTCATCTTTCACGGACCACACACCTACATCTCACCCTCGTGGTACCCGACCGCACAGGAAAGCCGGAAGGCGGTGCCGACGTGGAACTACGTTGTCGTCCACGCACACGGCGCGATTCGGATCATCGACGACGCGGAGTGGGTTCGCGAGCAGCTGGGACGATTGATGAAGCGCTTCGAATCGGATCGCGCCAGTCCATGGCGGATGTCCGACATGCCCGCTGATTTTGTCGAGTCGCTCATCCGTGGAGTGGTCGGATTCGAGGTCCACATCGCTCGCCTGATCGGCAAGTGGAAGGTGAGCCAGAATCGGCCCACTGCTGATGTGCGAGGCATCGTCGCCGGTCTGCAAGCCACGGGCGCACAGTCCGATCGCGACATGGCGCAGCTCGTCGTCGATGCACGTCAGGATTCCACGGAGCGGTGATGCGGATCGCGATCATCACCGACATTCACGCCAATCTGACGGCACTCGAGGCGGTGATCGCAGACGTGCAGAAGGTCGGTGCCGATGTGGTGGTGCATGGTGGCGATCTCGTCGCCGGCGGTCCACGACCCGCCGAAGTGATCGACCGCCTCCGGGAGATGAACTGGCCCGGTGTGTACGGCAACACCGATGAGATGTTGTGGAAACCGCATCGCGTCTCCGAGACCCTGCAGGCGCCCCAACTGCAACGAATCAGGGATCTGATCCTGTCGTTCACGATTCCCACGACGCTGCAGCGGATCGGCGAGGAGCGACTTGGCTGGCTGAGAACATTGCCGCTTCGCTGGTCGGACGGTGACGTCACCGTCGTGCACGCCGGCGCCGACGATGCCTGGCAATTCGTGTCTGCCGACACGCCGGATGAACGGCTCGAGCAGGCCTATGCATCGCTGCGCTCGAGGGTCGTCGTTTACGGGCACATCCATCAGCCGTTCGTGCGGCGATTGCCGCAGTTCACCATCGTGAACGCGGGAGCCGTCAGCCTGTCGTACGACGGCGACCCGCGAGCCTGCTACGCGCTCGTCGACGGCGGCCGCGTCGAGATTCGTCGCGTCGCCTATGACGTCGAGCAGGAAGTACGGCTGATTCGCGATACCGGCGATCCGTTCGCAGAATCGACAATGCAAACCTTGCGTTCAGGCCGATACGTGGCGGTGGCATGACGACCGCACCTGCCCGGAGCAGCGGTGACGAACGCCTCGATCTTGCCGACGTTCGCCGGCGGCTGCGCGCGATCATCGTCGGATCGATCGGCAATCTGGTCGAGTGGTACGACTTCTACGCCTACGCGGCGTTCGCGTTGTACTTCGCCTCCGCGTTCTTCCCGGGCAACGACCCCGTCGTTCAGCAGCTCAACGCGGCAATTCTCTTTGCGTTTGGTTTCGTCGTCAGGCCCATCGGCGGATGGTTGTTCGGCCATCTTGCCGATCGATACGGACGCCGCAACGCGTTGATGCTGTCGGTGCTGCTGATGTGTGCGGGCTCCCTGCTCATCGCAATCACGCCAACGTACGCGTCAATCGGCGTGGCTGCACCCGTGCTGCTGGGCGTCGCGCGCATGATTCAGGGTCTCAGCCTTGGCGGCGAGTACGGGACGAGCGCGACGTACCTCACCGAGGTCGCCGATGAGCGGCATCGCGGTTTCTATTCGAGCTTCCAATACGTCACCCTCATCGGCGGACAACTGTGCGCGGTGGTCGTGCTCTTGATCCTCCAGCAGGTCTTTCTCACGGCCGACCAGCTCAGGGCGTGGGGCTGGCGCATCCCCTTTCTGATCGGAGCGCTGCTGGCGGTGACGGCGCTGTTCATGCGCCGCAACCTCCACGAGACCGAGGAGTTCGTGGCAGCGCGTTCGGTCGCACGGCGTACCGCCAGCTCTCTTCGCGCGCTGGCCAACTACCCGCGCGAGGTACTGCTCGTCGTCGGCTTGACCATGGGTGGAACGACCGCGTTTTACACCTACACGACCTACATGCAGAAGTTCCTCAAGCTGTCGGTCGGTCTGACGGACCTGCAGACGACGGCGGTGACGGCGGGCTCGCTGGTGTTCGCGCTCATCCTGCAGCCGCTCTACGGTGCGCTGTCCGATCGGATCGGTCGCAAGCCGCTCCTGATCTGGTTCGGCGTGACCGGCACGGTCGGGACGATTCCGCTGCTCTATCTTCTGCAGTCCGCGCGAAGCGCGCTGATGGCCTTCGCGCTGATCGCCGCGGCGTGGCTGATCGTCGCCGGGTACACGTCGATCAACGCCGTCGTGAAGGCCGAACTGTTCCCGACCAGCATCAGAGCCACCGGTGTTGGGGTTCCCTATGCGATCACTGTGTCGATATTTGGAGGGACCGCCGAATCAATCGCGCTCGCGTTCAAGGCTGCCGGGCACGAGACCTGGTTCTACTACTATCTGACCATCGTCATCGCCATCTCGCTGCTCGTCTACGTGACGATGCGCGACACGAAATTCCAGTCCGCCATCGGGCGCCACGCCTAGGGGACTAGTGGACCGTATCAACCGAACCTGTAATACCCACGACAGCCTTTCGACCGCGAATATGCGGGCCAACCAACGGGCGGCCCGCTCTAGAAACAACCCGGACGTACCACTAGATGCGGATGCCATCCGGAGCGGTGTAGGCCGCATCTTCCACATTTCCGGTGTTTCGGGTTGCCGAGGGCTCGAAGAGCAGGACGTGCGCCTCCTCGTCGGCGACCGTGCGATGCTCGACGCCTCGCGGCACCACGATGCACTCACCCGGTCCAATCTCGACGCATCGATCGCGGAACTCGACGCGAAAGCGGCCGTGCACGCCGAGAAAGAGCTCGTCCTCGTGCTCGTGGTGGTGCCAGACGAACGTGCCCTGAAACTTCACGAGCTTCACTTCCTGTCCGTTCAGCTCGCCGACGATCTTCGGGCGCCAGTGCTCGGTGATGGCCGCGAGCTTTTCCGCGAGATTCACCTTGTGCATGGGATGTGCCCGGTCAGGACGTGCGACGCAGCCGATAGATCCAATGCCCTCGTGCGTGGCGACTACGCTCGAGCGAGTAACGCGCCTGCAGCACATCGCTGTGTTGTGCGCCTTCCGCATCGACATCGACCGGCACGAACGCTTCTGTGCCGCGCGCGTGAATCTGGAAACGCAACTCGGGCCCGCGGGCGTCGACCAGCCAGAGCTCGCGTACACCGGCCTTGAAGTACGCCACAGGCAGCCGTCGCAGATCCTTCTTCTCCGAACTGTCACTCAGGATTTCGACGATGAGATCCGGACCGCCCTCCACCTCGACGTAGCGATCCGGCTCGCCGCTCGCCTTGGGCACGAAACGCACACGCCCGTCGTCCACGGCGGCGTAAGTCATGACGACGACATCCGGTTCAGCGGACACATCGCCGGCGGCGCTGGAAATCCGCGTTTCGGCGATCACCGTGTGCCCCAGGTCGAGCTCGCCGACGCGCACGGCGATGCGCACCGCGATTTCAGCTTTCAGCGTGCCATGCGTGAACAGATCCTCAGGCGACAGGTCGACTTCAATCCGGCCCGCTACGTAATCGATGCGGCCGCGCTGCGGAAAATCGTCGGACAGCGCCCAGCGGCGGAAATCCGCCAGATCGCCGATCGCAGGAATCTCAACGCCTTGATCCAGCAGCAGTGTCGTTGCCATAGTGACAGTTCATTGTAAGACGGTTCACTTCGACGCCTCCGCCACCAGCATCCGCCGCAGCACCTTGCCGATCATCGTCTTCGGCAGCTCGGTGCGGAACTCGACGCGCGCCGGGACCTTGTATGGCGCCAGCTTCTCGCGGCAGTATCCGCGCAGCTCGTCTTCGGTTGCCCGTGCGTCCTTCTTCAGCACCACCCACGCGTGCGCGACCTCGCCTTTCACCGCATCGGGCACGCCGGCGACGCCGACTTCCATCACCGCCGGATGGGCGGCGAGTACTTCCTCGATCTCGCGCGGCCACACCTGGAAGCCGCTCGTTTTGATCAGGTCCTTCTTGCGATCGACGATGAAGATGAAGCCGTCGTCGTCCATGTAGGCGAGATCGCCGGTGTGGACCCAGGGCCCGCCGTCGCCGTGTGGGCGGATCGTTTCGGTGGTTTCGACCGGGTTGTTCCAGTACTCGGCCATGTACTGGGGTGCCCGCAGGATCATCTCGCCGACCTCGCCCGTCGGCAGCTCGCGCATCCCGGAGTCGGCGTCGACGATCCTCACCTCGACGTCGGGCAAGGGCATTCCGATCGACCCGATCTTGTTCGTCCCCTGCACGGGATTGATGCAGCAGGCCATCATCCCTTCGGTGAGTGAATATCCCTCGATGATGCGGGCGCCGGTCGCCGACTCGAACGCCTTCTTCGTTTCCGCCATCAGCGCCGCCGCGCCGCAGAAACACAGTCTGATCGAACTGAGATCGACCTTTCCCTCCCGCACCGACTGATGATTCAGGATCGCCGTATAGAGCGTCGGCACGCCGTTGAAGAACTTCGGCTTCACGCTCTTGATGGTCGCGAGCAGATCGTCGAGATCGCGTGGGTTCGGAACGAGCGACAGCGGATTGGGACCGACGAACGCAAGCGGCTGCACGCCGACGTTGCCGTAGACGTGAAAGAGCGGCAGCGGCAGCATGATGACGTCGCTCCACGGCTGCTTGGCGGACTTCGTCCACTCGTAGAGCTGCAACCCCGAGGCAACGTAGTGACGGTGCAGGCCAACCACGCCTTTCGGCGTGCCTGTCGTTCCACCGCTCGGCAGGATGACGGCGCGATCCTCGGGACTCACCGTAACGGATGGCCGGCCGTCCTGCCGATGGCGCCGAATGAGCTGCTGGAACCACAGGTCGCCGTGATCGATCGCGATGCGATGCCCTTCGCGCTTTTCCTTCACCAGCGTGAACAGAAGACGCAGAACCGGCGGCAGGTACTCCTTGATCGACGTCGCGATCACCGTTCGTACGCGCGTTCGCCGCTGCACCTTCTTCACGCGCTGATAGAACAGCGTGAGTGTGATGACGGCTTCGACCTGCGTCGACGTCAGCATCTGCTCCAGCTCGCGCTCGCTGTAGGTGGGGTTGAGCGCGACCACCACGCCCCCGATCTTCCAGATGCCGAATTCGGCCACGAGGAACTGCGGGCAGTTCGGCAGGATCAAAGCGACGCGATCGCCCTTGCCGATACCAAGGCGCGCGAGCGCGGCGGCAACGGCGTCGCTCTGCGCCTGCAGCTCGCCGTAGGTCAGCGTGTTGCCTTTGAAGAGAACCGCCGTTCGGGAGGGATGCTCGCGCGCGAGCGCATCCAGGTAATCGAGGAGCGTCTTCTGCGGATAGGGCGCGATCGAGGAGCGAACGTCAGGATCGTAGTGCGCCAGCCAGGGTTTCATCCGGCGGACATTCTAATCGTTCGATCCTGTGATCGTTGGAGATGGGCGGGACGCCTAAGCGCCGAGCAGCATCATCAGCAGTGCCTTCTGCGTGTGCAGCCGGTTCTCGGCCTGGTCGAAGACCACGGATGCCGGCGACTCGATGACCTCGGCGGTCACTTCTTCGCCACGGTGCGCGGGCATGCAATGCATGAACGCGGCGTCCGGCGCGGCGCACGCCATCAACTCCGCATTCACCTGATAGGGCGCGAACACTCGCCGCCGTTCTTCGGCTTCGGCCTCTTCGCCCATCGACGTCCACACATCGGTGTAAATCGCGTCGACGTCCGACACCGCTTCGCGGGGATCCGTGAACAGGCGGATCCCGGCGCCGTGCTCCGCGACGGCAAGCGTTTCCTCGATCACGCGATCGGGCAGCTCGTATCCCGAGGGTGACGCGACGTGGACATTGATGCCGAGCATGCAGGCCACGTGCGCCAGCGACGTCGCGACGTTGTTGCCATCGCCGACGAATGCGATCGTCCGGCCCCGGCAATCACTCCATCGCTCTCGCATCGTCAGGGCGTCCGCTATCGCCTGGCAGGGATGCTGCTCGTCGCTCAGCGCGTTGATGACGTGGAGGTGCAACGCGGCGTCGGCGAACGCGACGGCTCGTTCCTGCGCAAACGTGCGGATGACCAGCGCGGCGACCCATCGTTCGAGATTGCGGGCCACGTCTTCGAGCGGCTCGCGCGCTCCCGTCGCCATCTCGGGCGGCAGCAGCAGCACGTCTCCACCCAATTCGCGAACGGCGATCTCGAACGTGCAGCGCGTCCGCAACGACGGCTTCTCGAACAGCAGCGCGACGTGCAGGCCCCACAGGGCCTCCGCCGCCGGCGTGCGCCGGCGGAGGCGCCGGGCCGTCTTCAGCTCCGCGGCCAGCGCGAGCAGACGCGCCAGATCGACATGACCGAGATCGAGCACCGACAGGAAGTCCTTGGGCGTGGCGACAGACGGCAGGGCCGTATTCATGTCCGATACTCGCCGTTGATGCGAACGTATTCCGCCGACAGATCGCACGTCCACACGGTGCAGTCACTGCCACCGGGGCCGAGATCGACCTCGATCACGACTTCCGTTCCCCGCAGATGCTCCGCCGCCTGCGACGCGTTCTGATCGTGTGGCAGGCCGTCTTCGAACAGCAGCACGCCGCCGACGTGCACCGTCGTGCTGGCGACGTCGAACATCACGCCCGATCGTCCCGCCGCCGCGACGATGCGACCCCAGTTGGGATCGGCGCCGTGAATGGCGGTCTTGACCAGCGGCGAGTTGGCGATCGTCTTGGCCACGCGATGCGCGTCGTCACGCGTCCGCGCGCCCCGGACGTGAATGGTCACCAGCTTCGTTGCCCCTTCACCGCCGCGCACGATCGCCAGCGCCAGCTCGCGCGAGACGGCCAGCAGACCGTCGAGCAGCGCGGGATAGAGCTCCTGGTCGATCGTCACGCCGCTCGCGCCCGACGCCAGCACGAACACGCAGTCGTTGGTGGACGTGTCGCCATCCACGGTGATCGCGTTGAAGGTGTCGCGTGCCGACTCCGCTAATGCGCGCTGCAGCATCGCGGGCGGCACCGCGGCATCCGTCGTCAGGAAGCCGAGCATCGTCGCCATGTTCGGCTCGATCATGCCGGCGCCTTTGGCCGTCCCTCCCACAGTGAACGGGCCGCGAGCGGTCTGCACGGTGACCGCGTGTTCCTTCGGCGAGAGATCAGTGGTCATGATTGCGCGGGCGACGTCACCGCCTCGCCCAGGCGCCAGCGCCGCGACGACGCTGCCGATCGCGGGAACCACCTTCTCCATCTTCAGATTCACGCCGATGACGCCGGTGGAGGCCACGAGCACCTGGTCGGGCGTCGTGTCGAGCGCGGCGGCTGTTTCAGCCGTCATGCGTTCGGCGTCAGTCAGGCCTCGATGTCCGGTGCATGCATTCGCACATCCACTGTTGACGACAATCGCGCGGGCATGTCCTCCGCTGGCGGCCAGGTGCCGTTTCGAGACGACGATGGGCGCGGCCTGAACCAGATTGGTCGTGAAGAGCCCGGCAGCCGTAGCCGTTTTGTCGGCGGCGATGACGGTGAGATCGAGCGCACCGGCGGCGGCCTTGATGCCTGCATGAAGCGCGGCCGCCTGAAAGCCCGCCGGCGCCATGACGCCGCCGGCAACTGGCGTGACGTCGCGGACCGGAGAAGCGGCGTCAGCCATGGAGCGAGGCGAGCGGGACGTCGCTGTATCGTGCCCGTCCCAGCGGCAGCACGACCGCGTACTGACCGCACGTCCGGAACTGCGCGCAGCGGCTGCAGTCGGTCGCAATCTTTTCCGGCAGCCACACGTGCGGCACGATCGAGAAACCCATCTGCACGAAGTAGGCGGGCGAGTGCGTGAACGCGCACAGCTTCTCGAAGCCCGCCACTGACGCGCGCGCGATGAGCTCGTTGAGCAGTCGCCGACCGATCCCGCCGAAGCGGGCGTTCTCGGCCACGATGAGCGAGCGAACTTCCGCCACCGCACGGCTCAGTGGCGCCAGATCGGCGCAGGCCACGACCTGGCCGTCGACGATGGCGACGATGAAGCGATCGAGATGAGCGGCGATCTCCTCCCATCGACGAGGAAGCAGATGCCCTGCGGCCAGGTTGGCCGTGATCAGCTCGTGGATCGCGTCGACGTCGGCGGCTGTCGCAGGCCTGACAAGGCCCGCGCCACTGCGGATTGATGAGTGCCGAGGCACCACGACCGTTCCCCGTCTCGCGGTAGCGCGGGCCTTGTCAGGTCCGCGATGGACGTTGCGCCGCATCAGGACGGCGGGAACGGCGCTCATGCGGGCACCTCTGCATCGACCGTTGCAAGAACGGTGTCCAGAATGTCCACGCCGCGGTCGATGTCCTCGATCTCGATATTCAACGGTGGCAGCAGTCGGACGACTTTCTCGTCGGTCCGGTTGACGAGCAGGCCGGCCTCGCGTGCCTGATCGACGACCGGCGTGGCGTCGACGCGAAGCTCGAGCCCGCGCATCAACCCCGCTCCGCGAACCTCTGCGATCACCGGATGCGCGAGGGCCAACGTGCGCAGGCGGCGCTCGAGGTGATCGCCGGCAGCTTTCACATGGTCGATCAACCCGTGATCCATCAGTTGCTCGAGGAAGAACAGCGCCGCCCGGCAGGCGAGGAGGTTGCCGCCGTAGGTGCTGCCGTGGTCACCAGCCGAAATCGTCTGGGCGATTCGTTCCGAGACGAGCGCCGCGCCGACGGGAACGCCGGAGCCGAGTGCCTTGCCGACGGAGATGAGATCCGGCTGCAGACCGAACCGCTGAAATCCGAATGGCCAGCCGGTGCGGCCGAGCCCCGTCTGCACTTCGTCGGCGATGTAGAGCGTGCCCGTCTTGCGGCACGTCTCGGTAATGGCGTCGGCAAACGCCTGCGAGATCGGCCGTATGCCACCTTCACCGCGGATCGGCTCGGCGATGATGGCGGCCGTACGGTCGGTGACGGCGGCGGCAATCGCGTCGGGCGAGTCCGGGTCGACAAACGTCACCGGTCCGAGCAGCGGCGCGAACGGCGCGCGATAGTGGTCGCTGTGCGTGACCGACAATGCGCCCATCGTGCGACCCGAGAAGCCGCCGCGGACCGCGACGAACTCGGTGCGCGTCGTCACCCCCTGGGTGTGCCAGTAGCGCCTCGCAAACTTCAGACACGCTTCCACGGCTTCAGCGCCGCTGTTGCAGAAGAACGCGCGCGGCAGCCCTGACAGCGTTGCGAGGCGTGAGGCGACCTCGGCCTGCAGCGGGTGGTAGTACAGATTCGAGACGTGCAGCAGCGTCGACGCCTGATCGGCGATGGCGGCGGCCAGGCCCGGATGGGCATGACCGAGCGACGCGACGCCGATCCCGGACACCAGGTCGAGATACTCACGGCCGTCGACGTCGTACAGACGTGAGCCGCGTCCGCGCACGAAGACAATCGGCTGGCGCTTGTACGTTTGAAGCACGTGCTGTGATTCGCGCGCGCGAATCTCGTCGACTGTCTGGCTCATCGCACCACCTGTGTACCGCCGGCCAGCGCGCCGCGCGCTGATGCCAAATCGGCGAAGGACACCTCGCGTCCGTTGACAATCACGACGTCGCCGACACCGCCCTTGAGCGCGGCACGGCACGCCTGCAGCTTCGCCACCATCCCTTTGTTGGCCGTGCCGCTCTTGATCAGCCGCGCGGCGCTCCTGCTGTCCAGGCGCTCGATCGTCTGTCCCGCCTCATCGAAAACGCCACTGGTGCCGCCGGCGATGATCAGCCGCCGCGCCTCGAGCTCACTCGCCAGATGCGAGGCCAGCGTGTCCGCATTGACGTTCAGCAGTTGACCGTCGCGCGTCGAGCCGATGCACGCGATCACCGGCACGTATCCGCGAGCTAGCAGGTCGGTCAGCAGCTGCGGCCTCCCGTTGCTCGTAGGGTTTCCTACGAACCCAAGATCGACCTTTGCTCCTGCGACGCTTATCATCGGCGCGGCGCGCTTCATTGTCGCGACGCCGGCATCGGCGCCTGTCAGGCCCACCGGCAGCGCGCCCGCGCGGCGCACCGCGGCGACCAGGCGTGTGTTGATCGCGCCGGCAAGCACGGACACGACCACATCCAGCGTGGGCGCGTCGGTGACCCGCAGACCGTCGACCTGCTGCTTCGGAATTCCCGCGTCCGCCAGTGCGGAGTCGATTTCCTTGCCTCCGCCATGCACGACGACGAGCGACGCTTTCTTCGCGAGCGCGGCGATTCCACGAGCGACGTGCTCGAGATCGACCGCCTGTTCGAGCAGCTCACCGCCAAGCTTCAGCACGATACGGGCGCGAGCCGCCATCACAACAACCCCGTCCGCTCGTCGATGCCGAGCATCACGTTGAGGTTCTGCACGGCGGAGCCGGCCGCGCCCTTCACCAGGTTGTCGAGCACCGCGACCAGGACCACGCGACCGCGCTCCTCGTCGACCTTCCAGCCGATGTCGCAGAAGTTCGTGTGCACGACGTGCTTGATTTCGGGGAGGCTGGCGCCGGTCAGCCTGACGAACGGAGCGCTCGCATAGGCGCGCTCGAGCGCATCGCTCACCTGCGTCGCGGTCGTGCCGCGCTTCAGCGACGCGTAGATCGTTTCGAGGATGCCGCGATCCAGAGGCACCAGGTGCGGCACGAACGTGACCGATGTCCCGAGCTCCTGTTCGATTTCCGCGGTGTGGCGATGCGAGAACACACCGTAGGCGGCGACGCTGCCGTGGTTCTCACAAAAGTGCGTGCGCTCGGTCGGCGCCTTGCCCGCACCGGAAATGCCGGACTTGGCGTCGATGACGATCGATCCGTCGAGCAGGTCGGCACGATGGAGCGGCTCGAGCGCCAGGAGCGCGGCCGTCGGATAGCAGCCGGGATTGGACAGCAGCCGCGCCTCGGCAATCTCGCCCTTGTGGCTCTCGGTCATGCCGTAGACGGTGCCTGACGGCAGGGCGCTCGTTGCCGGATACCACCGCTGTCGATCGGCATCGCCCCGGATGCGGAACGCGCCTGACAGATCGATCACGCGAACGCCGCGGTCGATCAGTGTCGGCGCGAGCTCCGCGGACGCCTGCTCGGGCAACGCCAGAAAGACGACGTCGGCGTCGCCGACGAGACGGTCGACGTCGAGCGGCACCACGGCGCCGTCCCAGATGCGGGCGAGCGCCGGCAGCGGCCGCGCGGTGCTCGTCGCGGCCGAGGACATCGCCGTGGTCAGCGTGACGGCAGGATGGCGCGCCAGAATCCGCACGAGCTCCTGACCGGCATAGCCGGTGGCGCCGGCAATCGCCACACGCGAACGGGCGCGTCCGGCAGCGTCGGGAGACCGCGCCTCGTCAGGCGCGGTGACAGCGGCGGAGCCGGCGGTGACAGGAGCTGCAATGGCCATGATCGTCTTGGATCCAGCAAAAGAATATTTATACAGCGCGATGCATAATCAGTCAACGGTTTGCTGTATGCTGGAAGTTCTGTCATGAAGGCGCGCAGGCAGGCAGTCATTCTCGACGTCATCAATCGCGAGGCGGTGCGCAGCCAGGAGCAGCTGCGTCGCCGCGTCCGCGCCGCCGGCTTCGACGTGACGCAGGCGACGCTCTCGCGCGACATTCGCGAGCTGGGTCTGGTCAAGGGCGGGGCTGAGCGTGCCTACCGGGCGCCGGCGGAGGTGTCGCCGAACGGTCACGGTACGAGGTCGCTCCTGCAGCGCGCCCTCACCGACTACGTCACGCGCGTCACGCGCGTGCAGCAGATGGTGCTGTTCCGCACCGGCCCGGGTCAGGCGCAGATTCTCGGCGCCGCGATCGATGGGGCCGGGCTGCCCGAAGTCGTCGGCACGCTGGCCGGCGACGACACGCTGCTGGCGATTTCGCCTGACCCACGGCGCGCACGCGCGCTGGTCAAGCGGCTGGAGGAGCTGACTGGTGAAAGGACACTGTCGTGAGTAACCCTTCGACTCGCTTCGCTCGCTCAGGGCAAGCCCCTTCGGCTGGCTCGGCTCGCTCGGGGCAAGCTCCTTCGACTCGCGAAGCTCGCTCGGGGCAGGGTCGGGTTGTCCTTGCGTATCCCGGCGGAACCGACAGCGTTGACGCGCTCAGACAGCTGCTCGACGCCGGGCTCGAAGTCGTCACCGTCACGATCGACCTCGGTGAAGAGGATGACCTCGACGAGGTGCGCGAGCAGGCGTTGGCGGCCGGCGCGCTCCGCGCGCACGTCATCGACGCGCGTGAGGAATTCGCGCGTGAGTGTCTGTTGCCGGCGCTGCGCACCACGCCGTCGCTCGACGATCTGGACCCTCACGCGCTCGCCGCGTCGCTGATCCGGCGAAAGCTCACCGAGATCGCGGCCATCGAGCGTGCGTCAACGGTGGTCGATGGCGCCGACGAGCACGCCTCGCCGGCGACGCGAGCCACGCACGCGGGACGCACGCTCGTCGAGCGGCCCGTCAGCGACAGTGCCCGTCTGCGCGACGTGCCGGCACGGGTCGATCTGGAGATTCAGGGACTGGTGCCCGTGGCGATCAACGGCGTGCCGATGACCGTCGGCGAGCTGTTCGAAAGTCTCGCGCTGATTGCCGGTCACCACGGCATCGGCAAGTTGCCGCATCTCGATGCCCCGGCGGCTCCTCTGCTGCACGCTGCCTACCGCACGCTCGACGGACGCGACGGCGTCGTTCGCTTCCAGCTTCACGATGGCACCACGCCGGACGGCGCCAACGAGATCAATCCCGAACTGGTACAGCTCACGTGACGCTCTGGTCCGGCCGCTTCGACACGGCTCCCGACCCGGCGGCGTTCGACTTCGGCATCTCGTTCGGCTTCGATCGGGCGTTGTTCGAAGACGACGTGACCGGAAGTGTGGCGTGGGCCCAGGCGCTCGGCGCCGCCGGCGTGTTGGCGCAGGAGGATGCCGACGCGATCGTGTCAGCGCTGCGCGCGATCCTGGACGAAGGCCTTCGCGATCCGGGCTTCGTGTCGGGCTCCGACGAGGACGTTCACAGCTTCGTCGAACGGAAGCTGGTCGAGCGCATTGGCGATGCCGGACGGCGGCTGCACACCGGCCGCTCGCGCAACGAGCAGGTGTCGCTCGATCTGCGTCTCTATCTCCGCCGCCGTATTCCGCTGCTGCAGCAACAGGTCGCGCGCGCGGTCGCTGCCTGCGCCGATCAGGCCGAGCGCGCCGGCGACGCGCTGATGCCGTCCTATACCCACCTGCGGCGCGCGCAGCCCATTCTCGTCGCGCACTTCTTCCTGTCGCACGCCGCGGCGCTTCGGCGCGATCACGGGCGCCTGGCGGCGGCACGGGACGAAGCGGATGCACTGACGCTCGGATCCGGCGCGGTCGCCGGCACCAGTTATCCGGTCGACACCGAACGGCTCGCCCGCGCGCTCGGGTTTTCGCGCGTCGTCGCCAACAGCATCGACGCTTCGTCCGACCGCGATTTCGTGGCGTCGTTCCTCTACGCCGTGTCGCTCACGATGGTGCATCTGAGCCGGCTGGCTGAGGATCTGATCATCTTCACGGGCGAGGAGCACGGATTTTTCGAGCTCGCCGACGAATCGGCCACCGGCAGCAGCATGATGCCGCAGAAGAAGAATCCGGATCCGCTCGAGCTCGTGCGCGGCAAGTCTGGCCGCGCGATCGGACGTCTCACCGGCTGGCTCGCCACGATGAAGGCGCTCCCCGGCGGATACAACAAGGACCTGCAGGAAGACAAAGAAGCGGTCTTCGACGCCGAGGCGACGCTCGACGTATCGCTGCGGGCCGCGCATGCGGTCGTGTCGCGACTTGCCGTCAATTTCGAGCGCGCGCGGCACGCCGCTTCCGGTCTGCTCCTGGCCACCGACGTGGCCGACTACCTCGCCTTCCGGGGAATGCCATTCCGGCGGGCGCACGAAGTCGTGGGGGCGATGGTGCGTCGGCTCCTTGCCGAAGGGCGCGATTTTTCGGACCTGACCGCCGACGAATGGCAGGCGGCGAGCGAGATGTTCGGCGCCGACGCTCCGGAGGCGGCGACGGCACTCGCCTCCGTCCGTGCTCGCCGCACGCCGCAATCGACCAATCCCGATGCGGTCCGGCAGGCGCTGGAGGAGTGTCGCGACTGGTTGCGACAGGCGGCGTCGAACATGTGACTTGACGCGGGTCCGTCGTGTTACACTCCCTGAACACCCGCACCTTTCCGTTCCCAACCAGCCAAATGACGGTGGAAGCATCTTTGGCGCGCTCCGCTTGCCCCGCCCGTCATGCGGGGGAGCAACGGGCATAGAGTTCGCGTTCCGGACCGCAGGATTGCGCGTTGCGGTCCTCGTGTCTTTGTGGCGATTACGGGCTAAGGCAACCGCTCCGGGGGAGTTCATGCAGCAACGCCGGGTTCGGCTCGGTGACATCATCGACGACTACTGTCCGCGCGAGCGCCGCGTCACCAATCACGCGGTGGTCGCGATGGTCGAAGAGGACGTGAAGCAGACGCGGTGCACGACGTGCGACGCCGAGCACGAGTACAAACACGCCAAGGTCCCCGCGCCCCGTCGTCGTAAGCCGGCAGGCGCGCTCGCCGACGGCGCCAATCAGGCCAAACCGCGCGTAATCGAACACGAGCCCGAGCCAGAGCCGACCGAGCCCGACGCCGCCGAACCCGCGGAGACCATTGCGGCGCTTCCGGACATGCCTCCAGAGATCGACGCCGAGCCCACTGCGCCATCCGAGCCCGAAGAACCCGCCCGCGCAGAGGGCGAGGACGAGTGGCCCGTGCACCGGCCGCTGATTCGCGCCACACTGCCTCGCCCCGAAGGACAAGTCCCCGAGCGCAAGGCGCCCGACTTCACCGTACGCCAACCCGGCGGCCGCGGCGTCGATCGCAATCGCTCCGGTCAACGTCAACGCGGTGCTGGTGGTCATCGCCCCATGCGACACGCGCAGGGGCAGGGGCCGGGGCACGGCGGATCGCAGAGCGGTCGTTTTGGCGGTCCTCGCCAGGGTGGTAGTTCAGCGCAGGGACAGCGCTCGGGTCAGCAACAGCGACACGGATCCGGTCAAGGTCACGGAGGCGGCCGCCCTGGCCAGCATCGCGGGCAGCGCGACGGCGGGCAGGGGCGCAAGCGGGGGCGGTAAAGCATTTTTGATTTGGGATCTTTGATTTTTGATTGCGATTTGTGATTTCGATGTTCGACGAGCCTCGCTGGCCGAAATCACCGATCGAAATCAAAGATCAATAATCACAGATCAAAAATGAGCATGTTCTCAGGTAAGCACGGTCTCGTCATCGGCGTCGCCAACAAGCGTTCGATTGCCTGGGCGATTGCGCAGGCGACGGCGCGCGGCGGCGCTCGACTCGCGCTCACGTATCAGGCACGCCTCGAAGATCGCGTCAACGAGCTGGCGAAGGAGCTGGAGCGTCCGCTCGTGCTGCCCTGTGACGTGGCGTCCGACTCGGACATCGAATCCGTCTTCACGACGATCGATCAGGAATTTGGCGGCCTCGACTTCGTCGTGCACGGCGCCGCGTTTGCCCCGCACGACGAGCTGTCGGCACCGTTCAGCAATACGAGTCGCGAAGGCTTCCGCATGGCGCTGGACATCTCCGCGTATTCGCTCATTGCCGTCACGCGGGCTGCGCTGCCGCTGTTCGAGAAACGCGGCGGCGGGAGCGTGCTCACGCTCACGTATCTCGGCAGCGAACGAGTGTTCCCCAACTACAACGTCATGGGCGTCGCCAAGGCGGCGCTCGAAGCGACCGTGCGCTACCTTGCCGCCGATGTCGGGCCGAAGAGCGTCCGCGTCAATGCCATTTCTGCCGGACCGATCAAGACGCTCGCGGCCACCGGCATCTCGGGCTTCTCCAGCATCCTCGGCATCTACCGCGACCGCGCGCCGCTGCGTCGCAACATCGAGACGAGCGAAGTCGGCGACGCGGCCGCATTCCTGCTCAGCGACGCCGGCCGCGGGATCACGGGAGAAATCCTGATGGTGGATGCCGGCTTCCACGTCACCGGGATGTGACGCTTCCGGAACGTGGAACAGGAGGATCGGGGATTGCAGCTCCTGGTTCGGAGGTTCTATGAAGCAGTTGAGCTATTGGAAATCGCTGACGCTTGCGCTCGTGCTCGCGGCGCCACTGACGGCCGGCTGCGGCAAGACCATCGGTGAGACGATCGACGACACCACCATCACCACGCGCGTCAAGACGGCAATGCTGAACGACCCGCAGGTGGGTGCGATGAGGATCGACGTCGACACCTACAAAGGTGTCGTGACCTTGTCCGGCCGCGTCAAGAACCAGGGCGAACACGATCAGGCGGTCGCGATCGCGCGGAAGACGAGCGGTGTGGTCGAGGTGAAGGACGCGCTCCAGGTGATCCCTGAGGGGCAGTAGCCGCGGACGCTCCAGAAGTTGTTTGAGGTGGGCCCGCGCTACATGCTGCGAGCGCTGGGTAGATCGTCGGGCATGGCACGGCCCATCAGCTGCCGGCGCGAGTCCTGTTTGCGCGCGCTCTTGTCCTGATACATTCGGCCATCGGCCTTGGTCAGCAGCGCCTCGTAGGTGTCGCCGTCGTGCGGGAACACGGCGGCGCCCGCGCTGATCGACAGCGCGATCCGCTGGCCGGGTCTCACTTCCAGCATCACCCCGTCGATCACCTGCTGCAGCTCCACGCGCTTGTGTTCGGCCTCCTCGCGGCTGCAGCCCACCAGCACGACGATGAACTCGTCGCCCGCGTAGCGCACGCAGATGTCGTACGGACGGATCGCGGCGCGCAGCGCCTGGCCGACCTCCCGCAGGGCACGGTCGCCGATGTGATGACCGTAGCTGTCGTTGATCTCCTTGAAGTCGTTGAGATCGAGCACGAGCAGCGCCACTTCGCCCTTCAACCGATCGGCGCGCGCCAGCTCGCGCGTCAGATGAATGAACATGTAGCGCGTGTTCGGCAGGCCGGTCAGCGGATCGGTCAGCGACGCTTCCTGTGTCTGCTCGAAGACGATCGCGTTGTGGATGACGGCACCTGCCTGCTCGCAGACGCGGTCGAGCAGACGACGGTGGTCGTCGCGGTAAAAGCTCGGCGTCACGTGGTACACGCCGAGCGTGCCGATAAAGCGATCGCGATAGACGAGCGGACACACGAGCGCCGACTGCAGCGCCGTCGGCAGGTTGGACCCGGCGGCCTCGAGATCCGCATTCGGCCGCGCGTTGACGAGCGGCCGGCGATTGCGCGCCACCCATCCAGTCAACCCCTGCCCGGTCCGCAGCGTCAGCTGCTGAATGAGCTCTGAATCGGTGCCGGTGGCAAACCGGCACGACAGCGAGTCCGACTCCTCGTCGTGCAGGAACAGCGCGCACGCGGAATAGGGGACGAGATTCATCAGCTTCGACGAGACGACGTTCATCGTGTCGGCAACGCCGAGGCTGGTCCCCATCGTCTGGGCCACCTGGTACAGCGCGTAAATCTCCCGGTGCGCGTGAGCGATGTCGTCGAACACCGACGATCCGCTGCCGTCAGGTCCGCGCGGTGTGGGCGGCGCGGGATCGGTGCTGGTCGGAGTGGGTCGGCGCAGTACGCCGCCGGCACGATCGCGATCGGCCTCTGCGCGCAAAGCAGGTAGATTCGCGAGGAACGCGTCGACCACCGCAGGGTCGAATGCCTTTCCAGATTCCTGTTGCAGCAGGGCCACGGCTGCCGGAGACGGCATCGCGCGATGGTACGGACGATCCGATGTGAGCGCGTCGAAGTAGTCGACGAGATAGAGGATTCGCGCTCCGAGCGGGATCGCCCCGCCCTTCAATCCCGCCGGATATCCCTTCCCATCCCATCGCTCGTGATGGCTCATGATGAGCGGCGCGACAGGAGAGGGAAATGGGACCGCGGCGATGATCTCCGCGCCCACGTGCGGGTGGATGCGGACCTTCTGGAACTCCTCAGGGGTGAGCGGGCCCGGTTTGGCGAGGATGTGATCCGGGACGGCAAGCTTGCCGATGTCGTGCAAGAGCGCCGCCGTGGTGACCGCCTCGACCTCGGGTTCGTTCAGCCCGAGCGCACGCGCCACGCCGGCCGCATAAATTTGCATGCGCCGCACGTGATCGCGCGCGTGCTGATCCTTCGCGTCGATGGCGAGCGCGAGTGCCTCGATCGTCGCGCGATGAACCGTGGACATCTGTTCTGCGTCGCGACGCTCGCGCTCCAGGCGCCGCGACAGCGCGCGGTATCTCCACCACGCCAGAGACACTACGACCCCAACCAGCAGCAGACTGGCAATCGGCCAGAGGAACGGCTGGTTCATGCCGGGAGGCCTAGAACGTCGGGCGTGGCAACCAGATGATCTTGATGCGTGTTCTCATGTCCTTCTTCCTTTTCTCGGCCGCCTGAAGGCGGCCCCTACGAAGCGACCCCAAAACACCCAGGCTATTGGTCCGCGCCGCTTGACCGCCGTCGATTGGTGGTCGCAGGCGCGCCCCACACCACTTGCTCGATGCGCGCGCCAGTGCTCCACACTATGTTGCTGTCGTCGCTGGTGCTCCAGACAATGTTGCCGTCGTCGCTGGTGCTCCACACGATGTTGCTATCGTCGCTGGTACTCCAGACGATGTTGCTGTCGTCGCACGTGCTCCACACGATGTTCTGATCGTCAGCCGTACCCCAGACACCGCCCTTGCCGTCTTTGGCGCCCCACGTAACCTTCGCGCAGTTCATGCCGCCGCAATCGAGGCCCCACACGATGTTCTGAACCGTCGCGGTGCTCCAGACGATGTTGTTGTCGTCGCTGGTGCTCCACACGATGTTTCCATCGTCATCGGTGCTCCACACGATGTTGCTATCGTCGTCCGTGCTCCAGACGATGTTGCCGTCGTCGTCGGTGCTCCAGACGATGTTCTCATCGTCTGCAGCGGCCGTACTCCACACAATGTTGTGGTCCTCGTCGTCCTGGCCCCAGACGATCGGCGTGCCCGTTGTCGTATGCAACGCGCCCCACGTTGTTCCTAACACCCACGCGTTGCCGTCGGGCATTGGTACGCCGCCGGTGACGCGGTAATTTCCCCAGATGAACTGCCGTGACCAGTCGACCCATTCGCCTGCAATCCTGTCGCCGGGTGTTCCCAGCGCTGTTCGGGGATTGGCGAAGAAACGGGCAAGACGCAGCGCGCCGTGCACGTTCAGCAAGCCTGCGCCTTGTGCGAGCGGAGAGACGGCGCGGCGGTTTTGCGCGGTGTACTCGAGAATCGCCTTGACGGCGTTCGGCGTCAGCCGCGGATTAGCTTCGAGCATCAACGCAACGGTTCCGCTGACCACCGGTGTGGCCATGCTCGTCCCGCTGAGACTCATGTATGGCCGATACCACGATGAGTGTGTGCCGTCGAGCAACAGACCTGGACTCGTTGAATACAACGTGCTGTATGGATCCGACAGCGATTCGATGCCGACACCCGGCGCTACCAGATCTGGTTTGGCCGAAAAATCGATCCACGTCGGTCCACGCGAGCTGAACGCGGCCATGGTGTCGTCGGCGCGAGGCACAGTGCCCTGATGACTGGACGCGCCGACGGTCAACACCCACGGCGCATTGCCCGGTGCGGTGATTCCCCCGAACAGCGTGTTGCCGTTGGGTGCGCGCCCCAGATTCCCCGCCGCCGCCAGCACGACGATGCCCGCATTCACCGCGCGACGTGCCGCGAGCGTCAGCGGGTCCGTCAAGTACGACTCTGTGATGGCAGACCCGATCGAAAGATTGATGACGCGGATGTTGTAGACGTTCTTGACCGAGACCGCATAGTCGAGCGCGGCGATGACATCGCTGATGCGGCCGTTACCCGCGCGATCGAGGACCTTCAGACCGATCAGGCGTGCGTCAGGCGCGATGCCGGTGCGCCGCCCATCCGAGTCGTAGCCGTTGCCGGCGATGATTCCTGCGACGTGTGTGCCGTGACCATAGGGATCGTCGGGTTGGCTCGAGGTCGTGAGCCTGGTGAAATCTCTGAAGTGCACGACGCGATTTGCTGACGAGGATCCGGAGCCGACGTACAGATCGTCGTGCCACGACGTGATGCCCGAGTCGATCACCGCGATGCCGATGCCACGTCCAGTGAGGCCGAGCTCGGCGCGCGTCATCGCTGCGCCAACGGCGCCGCCGGTGCGCTCGAGTGTGGCGAACGTCGCGCGATCGAGCCAGATGTGCGCCACCCGGGGATCGGCGGCGATCCGATCGAGCTCGCGATTATCGAGCTCGGCGACCTGTGCACGGAAGGCGGCGAGGCGCCGGCCGACAGCGCCGTGCGCATCGGTGATGACACGCTCGTCCGGCACGTCGTTGAATTGCACGATGACGTGCGAGCGTCCCGTCACCCGATGGGCACGGGCCTCGAGGGCTGCATCCATCTTGCGTCCGGCGTCGGCCGCCATTGCAGGAGCGGTGATGGCGCTCACCGCCATCATGGAATTGATGGAGCGGCGCCTGCTGGAATGGAGCCGAGGCAGCACCGACGTGCCTGGTTGAGGGGGCCTGGCTGAAGGGGCCGTGGCCGGTACCGCTACCTGCCGACGCCCATGATCGGCCCGCCCGGTCCGACGCAATAGCAAGGCCCGCCGATCGCAACCGCAGGACCGAACGTCAACGGG
>Ga0081539_10002433_pt1 | contig 26277 bp, 24 predicted proteins | sample TabmetS4T2R2_FD_71023 | JGI IMG/M metagenome (GOLD analysis project Ga0081539, IMG submission 71023) | Tabebuia heterophylla rhizosphere microbial communities from the University of Puerto Rico - S4T2R2 | ecosystem: Host-associated > Plants > Roots > Rhizosphere ...
TTCCTGTAGCGGTAGATCGCGCCGCGCAACATCGTCTCGGACGTGGATAGCGGGAACTCCTGGTAGAACTGAACGGTCTCCGGCGTCACTGCGATGACCATATTGGGGAAGATGCCGTAATAGATCCATGCCTTGCGCAGGTGCTCCGGCAGGTGCTCGGCGTCGGGCGAGATGTTGATGTAGCGCGCGACACTCCAGCGGCGGCCGGCATGCGGATTGTAGGCCGCGAAAGACCGCGAGACCCCGTCGCGGAACGGTTCATCGTGGTAGGTCGAGCCGTAAAGGTCCTGCAGCGCCGGATGCGCCATGGCGACGTGGTAGCCTTCATTGTCGACGTCTCGCACCGACTTCCAGTTGACCGGGATCTTCTGTGTCCAGATGCCGCAGGACGGCAGCATCTCGGCTGCCTGGTAATGGCCGAACTCTTTGGTGATCGGGAGCAACAACTCAGCGACCGAGGACTGTGGCCCCTCGCGGAAGCGGATGAAGATAAAGCCCATCCAGACTTCGAGGTCGAGCGGCATCAGCCCAAACCCTTCCCCGTCGAGATCCGGGAAAGAGCGCGGGCGCGCCGCTCCCCTCAGCGTGCCGTCGAGATTGTAGACCCAGCCATGGAACGGGCAGACCAGCGCGTTCCTGCAGGTGCCCTGCTTGTCGGCGACGACGCGGGAGCCGCGGTGCCGGCAGATATTGTGAAAGCCGCGCACGACGCCATCTTTGCCGCGCACGACCAGCGCCCGCTCGCCGACGAGGTCCATTGCCAGGTAGTCGCCCGGGTTGGGTACATCGGACACGTGGCCGACAATCTGCCAGTGATTGCGGAAAACGTACTCCTTCTCCAGTTCGAGAAGCGCGGGGCTATGATAGGTCCAGCCCGGCAGGCCGCGCCGATCCCAATCTTTCGGGGCCGCCGTGTTGCGAACATGCGGGTTCATAGGAATGCCCTCAAATTGCTGAATGTTCATTCAATAAAAACACATTTTGCATTATATTGCAATGCTTTATGGATATCTAACTTACCCATGCCAGCAAGATCTAGAGGCTTATTGAAGCCTGTTCACCAGAAAAGGCGTGGCGAATCCGGCCGTTAGCGGAATCCTGCCGGACCATCCGCATGAGGCCGTTTCGGCGGTAAATTGGATAGGGCCGGATCGGCTCAGCCGTGGGGCTCAGACACTGCCTTGTGTTCGCGCGGCCATACCCCGGAGGCGGCGCTGATCACTTTCTTCAGCGCCCGTTCCAAGGCCTCCCTTTCCGCTTCGGACAAGGTCGCGATCGCATCGGCGATCACTTGGGTCGGGTCGTGGTCAAGAATCGCCTTTGCATTGTCCGTAACTTCCAAATGCTCGGCGCGGCCGGCGGGCTGATTCTGCGACTTGCGCAACAGCCCCTTGGAGATCAAGGTACGCACCGTGCGGCTCACAGGCCCATTGGCGAACCCCTGGAAGCGGGCCAGGGCGCTCGCCGTGCGTGTTCCGTCAGAAGCGCGGGCAAAATAGCGCAGTGCCGTCCACTGAGCGGGATAGAGACCGTCGGCATAGCCGATCGAATGCATCGATCTGCCCGCGAGTTCGAGCAGTTCGAGCAAGGCTGTGACGGAGGTGGGATCTGTGAGACTCAAGTTTTCTGACTTCGCGAAGTCTGCCGGGATTGCCGACCTACAACGGTTTGCAATTCTAAGCCATTGCCACCTTCATGAAAATGGCCGACGCGATTTTTGCCCGACGGAAAGATAGGCAGTCCCGGCTCGATCGCCCAAATTTTTGGCGGCCGCAGAAACAAGAGGCCGGCTCGCAGCGTTGCTTTTGGGAAATCGTTGCGAATTTGCCCGGCTTTGACCGCATGGAACCTGTTTTCATGTTTCAACGCTTGTTACACGGGCATCATCATCGCAACATCGGTCAGAAACAATCCTTCCTTAGGGTCATCGCCAAGGGAACAGATCACAGGCCAAGAACAATGTTCGGCAAGACACCGAATCCGAAATCGGACCTCATCAACCAAGCGACCGAACGCCGCACCGTATTCCCGCAGCTCGCGCTGCGCCGGCGCTCGGAGGATCATCCGATGGTGCTGTTCAGCAGCATCGTCGCTGCCGCTTTCATCTGGACGCTGATGCCCGGCGAACCGGCTGCGACGCAGCCCGCAGCGATCAGCGCTCCAATCCCGGAAACGAAGACCACAGCGAAAACCTCGCGTCTGCCGATGTCGGATGTCGACCGTGCATGCCAGGGCCAGAGCTGGGGCGGCGAATCCGTCGAGTGCCTGGCGATGATCGCGCGAGAGAGCGGCAAAGCCGATCTCAAGGTGCGCCTGATCGCCGATGCCGCGCCCGACGACATCGACACGCCCAACGTCTTCTAGTGTTCAGCCGCTGACCGTCCAGCGCAACCAGGAACCCCCTGCCGATAACCTGCCGGCAGGGGGTTTTTGATTCGTATTCTGGAGGCCCAGTCGCCCGCGCAACGCTACTTTGTCAACGAGACCTGATCGTTGATGGCGCCCAGCACGCCGCGCACGTCGAGCGTGCTGAAAGGTTTTTCGAGGATCTGTGGCCTTAGATAAGGAGCAAGGCTCTCGACCTCTGCGCGGGCGCCGATAAGGTCGCCTGTCACCAGCACGAAGCGTCGGGCGAGGCTGGGCCGCTCGGCCAGCAATTCGCGGTATATCTCGATCCCGCTCTTCCCGGGCATGCGCAAGTCGCTGAAAACGATGTCCGGATCGATGTCGGTAAGCACCTCGACCGCCGATGTCCATGAGGAGATGATTTCCGAGCTCAGCCCCATCAGTTCCAGTATATCGGCCAGCGAACCGGCGACGTCCGGCTCATCGTCAATGATCAGCACGCGCCGAAGATCGGCGGCGATTAGCGCCTGTGCCGCTTCGGCACTTTCCAGCTTGCCGCGCACCATGGGCAGCTCGACAACGAAGCGGGCGCCGCCCCATGGCACCGGTTCGAACCAGATCTTGCCATTGTGGCGCTCGACGATGGAGCGCGAGATGGAAAGGCCTATCCCGGTGCCCACACCGGCAGGCTTGGTGGTGAAGTAGGATTCGAATATGCGGTCTCGAATCCCCACGGGAATGCCCGGTCCGTTGTCCTCGACCGAGAAGCTGACTGTGCCGCTTCCTGTCCGGAAAGTGCGCACCTTGATGCGTCGTTCGGTCTGCTGCGCGCCGAGCGCGTGCTGGCTGTTGACCAGGAAATTGGCAGCGACCTGCGTCATGTGATCGACGTCGCCGAGCACAAGCAACTGGCCGGCGGCGAACTGGGCATCGACGCCGATCCCGCTCGAACGCGCGCCGTAGGCTGTAACCTCGAGCGCCGACCGGACGACTTGATTGATATCGATCTCGGCCTGCGCTGTCGTATGCAGGCGCACCATGCCGAGGAAGCTCTTGACAATGCGGCCGCAGCGCTCTGCCGCGGCCCGCACCTTCTCAGCGCGCGCCTTGGTCTGCGGGTCGGAGGAAAATTCGTGCAGCAGCGTCGATTGCGCCACGACGACAGCCAGCGGATTGTTGAGCTCGTGCGACACGCCGGCGAGCAGCGAACCCATCGCCGCCATCTTCTCGTTCTGATGCAGTCTTTCGCGCTGGCGGCTGATCTCGTCTTCGGCGCGCCGCCTCTCGCGCAGGTCACGGATCGAGCCCAGAAAGATACGGCGGTCGGCGACTCTCACCTCGTTGGCGGTAAGCTCGATCGGAAAGATCTCGCCGGCCTTGTTCTGGGTTACCGTCTCCATGCGCTTGCCAAGCATCGGGGCGCCGCGGCCGGTCATATACTCGCCGCCATTCGCATAACCCTTGCGGTAGAAGGTCGGAATGATCGTGTGAAGCAGATCTCTCCCGAGCAGTTCGACCTTCGTCCAGCCGTATATTTTTTCGGCGGCGGGATTGAATTCGATGATCTTGCCCGTCTCATCGATCACGATGACGGCATCGAGCGAAGACTGCAGCAGGGCCGCCCGGATCACTTCGCTGACATGGGCATCGGACTGCGAACGCTCGATCGCGTCGCCGAGGGCGAAAGCGATGATCTCCATCGCCGCCTTCTCCTCATCCGTCCACACACGCTCGTGAACGCAGTCGTTTATCGCCACCGAACCCCAGGAAGTTCCGTCGGCAAAGACGGGGATGGACAGGAAGGACTTGATCTTCTGGTTTTCGAAATCCTGGCGCAGGAACCCCTCTATGTCACGGGTGAGACCGGCAAACATCTTGCCCTGGCGACCCTCTTCGGCAACCCTGCCGAGCAGTGGGTCCATATGGACCACGGCCTGGACGATCACCGAGGGCTCGGCCGCGATGCCTTTCAAAGTTTCGTCCACCCAGAAGGCTTCGACCGACTGCGTCAGTCCCTGGCCGGGAATCTCGCGCAGGCGAAAGAGGATGGAGCGGTGGCCCGACAGCGAGCGGCCGAGCAGTTCCAGAAGCTCGCCGATCTCCTGCCGCCAGTCCGCGGCCGCGCGCAGCCGGCGCACAATACGCGCTGCTGCGACGGTAGCGCTATGCTCCGTCGGCGCCGTACTGCTGCTTGGTAACTCGGCCTCGGTCCTATGCAGGGGTCGCTCTTCCATAGGGCGCCACGGATTTTCGATTAGCGCTCGCCAGCGTCCTCACCGGGCAGGGAGAAGATATACCCTTCGCCGCGAACTGTCCGAAGGAATCTCGGATGTGCCGGATCTTCCTCGATTCTTTTGCGCAGCCGCATGATGCGGATATCGATAGCGCGCGAATTTTCAGGATCCTCGGTGAGGCCGATCGCCTCCGAGATGGCGGCACGGGTCAACAGCCTGTTGGCGCGCTTCAAAAACACTTCGAGCACGTCGAACTCGCTCTTGGCCATGTCCAGAACGCCATCTGGCCCGGTCACGGTGCGTGCGTCGAAATCGGCTTGGTAGACTCCAAACCAGAGGCGGTGGCGTGGCGCCTCCACATGCGCCGGCTGCGCGGCGTTCGGCTCTGAGGGTGGCGGCACGCGGCGCAGGACGCTGCGCACACGGGCGAGCAGCTCACGCAATTCGTAAGGTTTGACGATATAATCGTCGGCGCCCAGCTCCAAACCGACGATTCGGTCGATCGAAGTCCCTGCGGCGGTCGCAAAGATGATGCCGATCTGCATCTGCGAACGCAGCCAGCGGGCAAGCGAAAGTCCGTCCTCGCCGGGCATTGCGATATCGAGGATCGCCAGGTGGAAGGATTCATGTTGGGCAAGTGCGCGCATGGCAGCCGCATCTGGGACGGGCGTCACGTCGAAGCCGTTCGCGACGAGATATTCGGCAACTGCGTCACGCAGGTCCGGCTCGTCCTCGACAATGGCGATGCGTGCGCGCAGTGTGGTCTCGCCTCCGCTTTCAGCGGAAAGTAGATTCGGTATGAACATGATGTCCAGTCTGATTGCAGTTCCGTGGTGTTGCGGGCCTATCCATGGCGAATAGACCGGTGGTAGCGCTTGTCGGCGCATTGGGAGAAAGCGGCGTCTCGATCGAGGATCACCTCGAAAGACGCGGCCTCGAAATACGTGCCGCACGTACGGCCTGGGAGGCCGAGTCGATCCTCACCATGCCCGATCTTGACGTGGCGGTCGTCGAGATCGAAGGCGAGGCGGGTTCGGGTCTGGCGCTCCTCAAACAATTCGCCCGCGAGAGCGGACCGTTCTTTATCATCGTCGGCAACCGGCCCGACATCGTCGAGCGGGTGCTCGTGCTCGAACTGGGCGCCGCCGACATGGTGGAGAAGTCGGTGACCACCCGCGAGCTTGCGGCGCGCGTGCTGCGTCTGGTCGCGCGTCGGGGCAAGGCGGGCGGCGAGCTTATCGTCCTCGAAAACTCCACCGTCGACCTCAAGGCCGCGCTGGTCATGCACCGCAGCGGCGAAGAAGAGACCTTGTCTCCCGGTCAGGTAGCCCTGCTCAGGCTGTTCCTCGCCAACCCGGGCAAGGTGCTGACGCGCGACGACATTATCGCCGCCGCGCCCGCCGAAAGTGCGGACGCCTTCGACCGCTCGATCGATTCGCGCATCGTCAGGCTGCGCCGCAAGCTTGATACGGAGCGCATTGCCACAATCCGCGGGACAGGCTACCGGTTCGACCCGCCGACGGGCACGCATTGACCGCCCGGCGCGCCGAGAAGCGCCCGGGGGCAGGTTTCCCGACCCGTCGCGTAGCAGGCCGGCACTAAAAAACCATTCCATCTAACCTACCGGACTAGGACGAGACCTTCGACCGCGGCAGACTGCATGGTCACGTGCCGCTCCTGCGCAGGCTCCTTCATGAGCACCGCGGCAACAGCGGCAAAGCCCAGAAGTCCCTGTGCAAACAGGAGCGACGACAAGATCACCGATCCGAGCTTCGTTTTCATTTCAGCACTCCCTTCGTCCAGCCGAAACGAGCGGCTGTACGCCCCTGTTCCCATAACAACTATGCCGGCTGACTGTTTCGGAACGATGCCGCCGTGTTCTTCCGATGATTCACAACGGTTGCAGAGCAGAAATTCCGACGAGAGCGGCAGCGATGGTCTTGTTTCCTATTTTCGTCGTTGCCCCCAATTCCGAAATCGAAACGAAAGTAGTGCGCCTGATTTTGTCGATATTCTGACCGACTTTGGCTGATCTGTATCCACAGAGCCTTCGTTGCGGGCAATGTTCAACAAAAGTCCGCGTCTGAAACAGTTTCGAAACAAAAATGCGCGTTGCGCGAAATGCGGCCGAAACACGAAACCGGCATAAAGTGGCATCGAATTCGACGGCATGAGGCCGTCGTGGAGGGGTCAAATGATCGCAATCGCCATGAACAGGTTGATTAACATCTCCGCCGCTGCCGTCATCGGCGCAGCACTTTTCGCATGGGCAGGTTCCAGCATGGCGCATGCCGCAAGCAAGGTTGTCGCCTATGTCGATATTTCCGAACAGCATATGGAAGTGCTGATCGACGGCCGGCCAACTTTCCTGTGGAAGGTTTCGACCGCGGGCAAGGGTTATGTCACCCCGACCGGCGCCTTCAAGCCGACTCGCCTCGAGGAGAGGTGGTATTCGCGCAAGTACGATATGTCGCCGATGCCGTATTCGGTGTTCTTCAAGGGCGGTTATGCCGTTCATGCGACGAACGCGATCAAGCGTCTCGGCACGCCGGCCTCGCATGGTTGCATACGGCTCCACCCCGACAATGCGGCTGATTTCTATCAGCTCGTCCGGACGTTCGGGCCTTCGAACACCAGCATAGTCATCACCGAGTAGTGCGGCGGGCCCCGGAACGCCCGGCGCAGACCGCGCGCCGGAGCGTTCCGTTGAGCCTGGAAAGGCCGTCTCTTGGTGGAGGCGGCCTTTCTTTTGCTCTAGCGCGCGCGCAGGCACCTGCTGCCGCGGCCACCCAGTGTCCCTATTCTGAAATTCGCATGAATTCGATATCAGCCGCCGAGCGAATTTCGGAATCGAATGACACTAGCAACTCCTTGATTTCTAATGTCGTTTTGAATTCGAAGTTCGCTCGGAGCTCGATATCGAAATGAAGCGAACTTAAAAATCACGACACTAGATCACATTGAGTTCTCGGAAAGGTCGTCCCGCTGCGATCCGTCCATAGCCGAGGGCCGAGCAATCGATGGTTCGGTACCCGCCGTGGACGACGAGTTCGGCAATCGCCCGTCCGACGGCCGGCGCCTGCTGTAGCCCGTGGCCGGAGAAGCCGTTGGCGAACAGGAAATTCGAGACTTCGGTATGGGGACCGATCACGGCATTCTGGTCGAGTGTGTTGTAGTCATAGTGCCCGGCCCATGCGCGCGTCGCCTTGATCGCCTCGAAGGCCGGGATTCGTGTCGCCAGTACCGGCCAGATCACCTCCTCGAAGAGCGGCCAGACCGGCTCGAAATCACCCGGCTCGGCCGGGCCGTCGCTCTCTTCGGTCTCGCCGCCGCCGGCGATATATACCGAGCCCTCGCGCCGCACATACACGCCGCTTGGATCGACCGTGAGCGGAAGGTCGTCGATCCTGTCGCGCGCCTCGAACACGAAGACGGTGCGTTTGCGCGGCTCGACCGGCAGGGCAATGCCGGCAAGAGCTGCCACCTTGCCGGCCGCGGGTCCAGCCGCATTGACGATCGTGCGTGCATCGAGGCGTTCGCCGCTGGCCAGCACGGCCGCCGTGACCCGGCTGCCCGCGCGTTCGATGCCCGTCACCGTTCCGGTCACGAAATCGACCTTGCCGCGCAAGGCTTTGCGGAACAGCATAAGCAGCGCATGCGCATCGAAGGAGCCTTCCCCCGCAAGGCCGAGCGCACCGGCGGCGATGCCCTCATCGGAAAGCCATGGAAAACGAGCTTTGAGCATAGCCGCATCCTCGACGACGACATTGGCGCCTTCCGCCTTCTGCACCTCGTAATTTGCTTTCAGGATCGGCAGGCCGGCGGCGCCAGCTAGGATCAGGTAACCCGTCTCGCGGAAGCCGATGTCGGCCTCCGCGCCGAACTCCTGTTTCAATCGCCGGAACAAGCCAAGCGTGAAGGTCGACAGCCTTATGTTCTCGGGGATCGAAAATTGCTGCCGGATCGACGCGAGCGACAATGTCGTTGCCGAAGTCGCAAAGGTGGGATCACGTTCCACCAGCGCGATGGATCCTGCAAAGCCTTCCTGGCGAAGATGGTAAGCGACCGCGCTGCCGACGATCGCTCCGCCGACAATGACGATGTCATAAGGGGCCATGCGCCCTCCTTTCGAAACGGCGCGGACAGAACCAGCTTCGCGAAGGCGCCGCAAGGGCTTGCGCGCGGCGGTCGTCGAAGGCATGAAGGCGCACATGCAGCCCGCCGACAGCCGCCCGCGCCGTTCCGTGCTTTATGTCCCGGCTTCCAGCGAGCGGGCGCTCGCCAAGGTCGCAACCCTCGCCTGCGACGCCGTGATCCTCGACCTTGAGGACGCAGTCGCGCCTGCCGAGAAGATGACGGCGCGTGAAAAGCTCACCGCCTTCATGAAGCAACGGCCTTTCGGCGACCCGGAAATCGCCATCCGCATCAATCCGCTTGCCGGTGAGTGGGGAGCGGAGGACCTGGCGCTCGTCGTCCCCCTGGAGCCCGACGCCATCCTGCTCCCCAAGGTTGACACGCCGCGCGATATCCTCGAGGCCGGAGATGCGCTCGACGACATTCCTGCTTCGGAGAAGACGAAGCTGTGGGCGATGATCGAAACGCCGAAGGCGCTCCTCAACATCGGCGCCATTGCCGAACTTGGCCGCGACTCCGCTTCGCGACTCGCCTGCCTTGTCGCCGGCTCCAACGATATCGCCAAGGAGACCGGCATCAAGACTGGCCTGGACCGGCGCTACCTTGTGCCGCTGCTCCTGCACATTGTGGTCGCCGCGCGGGCCGGCGGGCTGGCCGCGCTCGACGGGGTCTTCAACGATTTCAAGGACAGCGAAGGTTTTGCCCATGAGTGCGCGGAAGCCGCAGCCATGGGCTTCGACGGCAAGACCCTCATCCACCCGGGCCAGATCGGACCCGCCAACGCGGCCTTCTCCCCTGACGGGCAGGCTGTCGCCGAGGCCCGCGCCATCGTCACGGCCTTCACCCTGCCCGAAAATGCCGGCAAGGGCGTCATTGCGCTCGACGGCAAAATGGTCGAACGTCTGCATTTGGCGCAGGCCAAGGCGCTGCTCGCCAAGGCAGCCAGCATCGAGGGGCCATAAGATGAGACTCTACCGTTTCCTGAGCGGCCCGGACGATGCCAGCTTCTGCCACAAGGTGACGGCTGCGCTGAACAAGGGCTGGCATCTCTATGGCTCGCCGACCTATGCCTTCGACGGCAAGGAGATGCGCTGCGGCCAGGCGGTGGTGAAGGATGTCGATGGGGTGGAGTACACGCCGGACATCAAGCTCTCCGACTATTGAGATCGCGACCGGATGGAGGCTACTCCACGCTCGTCTCTATCCTCTCCATATCGTCGTCCGAAAGGCCGAAATGGTGGCCTATCTCGTGGATAAGCACGTGCGCGATGATGTCGCCCAGCGTTTCCTCGTTCTCGGACCAGTAGTCAAGGATGGCTCTGCGGTAGAGCGTGATTCGGTTTGGCCCCTCGCCAGTCTGCGGGTTCCAGCGCTCGGCGATGCCGCGCCCCTCGAACAGACCGAGCAGGTCGAACGGCGTCTCCAGCGAGAGGTCGTCCATGATCTCGTCCGTCGGGAACTCGGCGATTAGAATCACGATCTCGCCGGTGAGCTTCCTGAACTCCTCCGGCAGATGCGCATAGGTTTCGAGGGCAAGCAGCTCCATCTCATCCATCGAGGGCGAGAGCTGATCCTCCCATCTGCGGGTCTGATAGATACGGGCCATTCTTTTTTCCTTGCCTGCCATATAGACGCTTGCCTATCCGCTTTCGAGGCTTTTGCGGCGGCGAAGCCGGTTCACCTGCTGGGATGCGCCGATCGAATCAGGAATAAATTCTTCGAGACTCCGCTTGACTCTCCGGTTCGGCTCTGGAATCCATAAGAACATAACGGGAACATAGTCGGAAGGCCGGCTGTCATGGCTACCCATGCCGTGGCGCGAGAAACTGTTTTTGCCTTGCGCCGCGAAATAGCGAAGCTCGAAGGGCGGCTACCCGAACAACTCGGGCCGCTAGCGTGTCCGGGGGAGGCGACGGTGCTGCGTCGCAGTGGCAACGTGTTGCGCGCCGGTGTCCTTGCGACCGGCGTCGAGGGACTCGATCGCAAACTCGGTGGCGGCCTGCCCAAGGCGGCGCTCACCGAGATTCATGGGGCCGAGACGCGCCATGCGGGAGCGGTCGCCGGCTTCGCGCTGGCTCTTGCCAGCCTCATCCTGAAAGCCTCGGCCAAGGGCCTGCCGCTTTTGTGGGTAGGCACGTCGGAGATTTTCCACGAGGCAGGTCATCCCTATGCACCCGGCCTCGCCCGTGATTTCGGCATCGCCCCCGAAGCCCTGCTGTTCTCCGAGGCGCCAAAGCTCCTCGATGCGCTGTGGGTTGCCGAGGAGGCGGCGCGGCTTCCCGCCCTGTCAGCAGTGTTCCTTGAGCTGCGCGGGAATCCCGAAAAGCTCGACCTCACCGCAACCCGCCGGCTGCACCATCGCGCCCAGCAGGCGGGCCGGCCGGTCTTCCTGATCCGCCAGGCGGCCGAAGCTGAACCCACGGCCGCTCCGGTCCGCCTCGTCGTTGCTCCAGGGCTTGCAGCGCCGCGGCTTACGCTTGCCGGCCCGCTTTCAGGCTCGATCGGCGCTCCTGCTTTCAAAGTGTCGGTCAGCAGGAGCCCGACCGCTTTGTCAGGTGCGTTCGTTGTGGAGTGGAACAGTCATGAGCTCTCTTTCCGGGAAAGACCGCAGAATACTCGCCATCTGGTTTCCCTATCTTGGCCCGGAGAGGATCTGGCGACAGCGTCTGGGTCGATCCTGGCGTTCCCGCCTGTCGCAGATGCGGCCGCCCCTGGTGCTCAGCCATCGCGACGAGAACACGCAGCGCATCGCAGCTCTCGACGAGCAAGCTGAAGCGCTGAAGCTGAAACCTGGGCTCGGCCTTGCCGACGCTCGCGCGAGATACCCTTCGATCGATGTCGTCGAGGGCGAGCCGGAGGCAGACCGCCGATTGCTGGAGGCTCTGGCTGATTGGTGCGACCGCTACACACCGCTCGTCGCGATCGATGGAAAGGACGGCCTGCTGCTGGACATCACCGGCTGCGCTCACCTTTTCCGCGGTGAGGAGGTGTTGCGGGAGGATATTCTTTTGCGGCTGTCCGACCAGGGGTTCGATGCACGCCCCGGCCTCGCATCGACGCCAGGGGCTGCCTGGGCTGCGGCGCGCATGGGCTTGCCGCCGGTTGCGGCCGGAGAGGAGGCCACAGCACTGGCGAACCTGCCGCTCGCCGCGCTTCGCATCGACCCGGCAACGCGGATCAGCTTGGAAAGCGTGGGCCTGCGGACGATCGGATCGATCCTGGCAGCACCGCGTGCGCCGCTGGTCCGCCGCTTCGGCGCCGAGCTCATCCTACGGCTCGACCAGGCGCTGGGGCGGGTCGAGGAGGCTATCACTCCGCGCCTGCCCGTTGCGTCGCTGTCGGCCGAGCGGCATTTTCCGGAACCCATCTCCAGGACGGAGGATGTCGAGCGGCTGGTTCCCATGCTCGCCGCCTCTCTCAAAGAGGACCTCGAGCGCCGCGGCGAGGGCGCACGCCGCCTGCAGCTTGCTCTGTTCAGGGTCGACAGCGCGGTGAGTCGCATCAGCGTCGGCACATCGCGGCCGGTGCGCGAGCCGAACTTGATCAGCAGGCTCTTTCGCGAGCGGTTCGCTGTATTAGGCAATACTATCGATGCCGGCTACGGCTTCGACCTTGCGCGTCTTGCCGTACTTTCCACGGCGCAGTTCGAGGATACGCAGACCGACCTTGCCGGTTCTGCGACAGACCTGGCCGAGGATCTGGCGCTCTTCGCCGACCGCATCCGGGCCCGGCTCGGGGAACATGCTCTAACGCGGCCGGTCTTGCGGGAGAGCCACATTCCGGAAGAAGCATTTTATAACCTCGCTTTCGCCGAAGCAGCCTCTCCCAAGACAATCGAAATGGAAGAGAGGCCGCCGGAAAGATTTACCCCCTCGGAGCGGCCGATTCGGCTTTTTACCCCTGCCGAACCAATCGAGGTCACGGCGGTCGAAGTACCGGAAGGACCGCCGCTTCGTTTCGGCTGGCGCCGCGCCGTGCACCATGTGATCTATTCGGAGGGGCCCGAACGGATCGCTCCCGAATGGTGGCGCGACAGCAAAGCGGCCCCCATACGCGATTATTTCCGCATCGAGGACGAGCAGGGCAGGCGATATTGGCTCTTTCGGGAAGGGCTCTACGGCGCCTCGGAGATATCACCGCGCTGGTTCATGCAAGGTCTTTTCGCATGAGTGCCGCACCCGCCTATGCCGAGTTCGCCGTACAGTCGAATTTTTCGTTCCTGCGCGGCGCATCCAAGCCCGAAGAGCTTGTCGTCACCGCCAAGCTGCTCGGCTTTTCTGCCTTGGGCCTTGCCGACCGCAACACAGCGGCGGGCGTCGTACGCGCATGGCAACAGGCGAAGGAGTCGAAGATCGTCTATCATCCAGGGTGCCGCCTGGTCTTCTCGGACGACACGCCGGACATGCTTGCCTATCCCCAGGATCGACAAGGTTGGGGGCATCTGTGCCGCCTGCTCACGCAGGCGAACTTTCGCGACGAGAGCGATAAGGGCGATCCTGTTCTCTACCGGTCAGATCTCATCGAATGGGGCGATCGAATGTCGCTCGCTATTCTGCCAGATTTCGCAACACCCTCGCAGGAACGATTGTCCTTGCTGCAAAGCTTGCGGGATCGGTTCGGCAAAAGCCTTCGCTTGGCGGTCGCCCCTCTTTATGAGGGCAATGATTCTTGGCGCTTGCAGGAAGCGGCAGCACTTGCGGCAGCGGCCAGAATTCCGCTGATGGCTGTGAACGATGTCCTTTATCATTCAGCGGAGCAGCGTCCGCTTCAGGACGTGCTTACCGCCATCCGGCTCGGCGTGCCGGTTGCTGAAGCCGGCTTTCATTTGCGCGCCAATGCCGAACGACATCTCAAGCCCCCCGCCGAGATGGCGCGGCTTTTCCGCCTCTTCCCGGAAGCGCTCGCCGAGACGATCGGATTTGCCAGTGAATTGCACTTCTCTCTGGATGAACTGCAATACAACTATCCTGACGAGCCGACCGAATCCGGGCTGGAGCCTCAAGCCGAGCTCGAAAGGCTGACCTGGGAAGGTGCCGCAAAACGTTGGCCAGCCGGCTTATCCGGCAAACACACGAAGACCATCCAGCACGAACTCGCGATCGTCGCAGAACTGAATTATGCCCGCTACTTCCTGACGGTTTATGACATTATAAAATATGCCCGCTCGCAGAATATTCTCTGCCAGGGCAGAGGTTCGGCCGCCAATTCCGTCATCTGCTACTGCCTAGAGATCACCGATGTCGGACCGGATGTCATCGACACGCTGTTCGAGCGTTTCATCTCAAGAGAGCGCAACGAGCCTCCCGATATCGACGTCGATTTCGAGCACGAAAAGCGCGATACCGTCATCGAATACATTTACAATAAATACAGCGAGAAACGCACTGCCTTGGCAGCCTCCGTCGTCAGCTATCGCGGGCGTTCGGCCTTGCGCGAAGTCGCCAAGGCGATGGGACTGTCCGACGATGTCATGAGCGCCCTTTCCGGCTCGATCTGGGGCTGGTCGTCATCCGAACTTGGCGAGAGGGAAGCCGCGGCCGGCGGCCTCGACAAGTCCGACCCTGTCGCCAGGCATGTGATCGACCGTGCCAACGACATCATGGGGTTTCCCCGCCATCTGTCGCAGCATGTCGGCGGCTTCGTCATCACCAGGGACCGGCTCGACGAGATCGTGCCCATCGTCAAGACGGCCATGCCCGAACGCAAGATGGTCGAGTGGGACAAGGATGATCTCGATGCGCTGAAGATCCTCAAGGTCGATGTCCTGGCGCTGGGAATGCTGACCTGCCTGGAGCGTGCCTTCTGTTTCCTGAAAGACCATTATCCTGACGCCAGAGATGACCTCGGCAGGCCTTACAGGCTGGCGACCCTCCCGCCGGAGGATTCTCGCGTCTACGACATGATCTGCCGCGCCGACACGCTCGGCGTCTTCCAGATCGAGTCGCGCGCCCAGATGTCAATGCTACCGCGTCTTCGACCCCGAAAGTTCTACGATCTCGTCATCGAAGTGGCGATCGTTCGCCCGGGTCCCATCCAGGGCGACATGGTTCATCCCTACCTGCGACGTCGGATGGGGAAGGAGAAGGTCACATATCCCAAGCCGGAGTTGGAGAAAATTCTTGGCAGGACAAAGGGCGTTCCGCTCTTCCAAGAGCAGGCGATGCGGATAGCGATCGAGGCTGGCGGCTTTTCACCAGGTGAGGCGGACCAGTTGCGACGGGCAATGGCCACGTTCAAGCGGACGGGCACAATCGGCAATTACCGCAAGCGCATGATCGAAGGAATGACTTCGCGCGGCTACGAACAGGAGTTCGCCGAACGCTGCTTCAAGCAGATCGAAGGATTCGGCGAATATGGCTTCCCCGAAAGCCATGCCGCCGCCTTTTCCCTGCTGGTCTATGCCTCCTGCTGGTTCAAGACCTTTTATCCCGATGTTTTCTGCGCCGCGATTTTGAATTCCCAGCCAATGGGCTTCTATCAGCCTGCGCAACTGGTGCGCGATGCCGCCGACCACGGCGTCGAGATCAGGCCGGTCGACGTCAATCTTTCCGATCGGGATTGCCTGCTGGAGCCGGCATCCTTCGATCCGGACCGGATCGCAGAAAAGCACGCGGAGATGCGTAGCGTCATCAAGTCCCGCCATGCGGTCCGGCTCGGCTTCCGACAAATCAAGGGACTTTCGAAGGAACGGATGGAAGAGTTCGTTCGTCGCCGTGGCGACGGTTATGAATCGGTGCGCGATGTCTGGCTTCGCTCCGGCCTTGATGTCGACGAGATCGAACGGCTCGCACAGGCGGACGCCTTTCGGTCCTTGGGACTCGACCGGCGCGAGGCTGTGTGGGCCGTAAAAGCTCTCGATGGGAAAAATGCAGCCGAAAGACTGCCGCTCTTCGATCTCACGGCGTCACGGCTGCGCGATCTTGAGCCCGAAACCATTCTTCCGGCCATGCCGCTCGGTGAGCACGTCATTCATGATTATCGCTCGCTCGGTCTTTCGCTCAAGGCGCATCCGGTTGCTTTTCTGCGTCACCGTCTCGACCGGATCGGCGTCTTGCCGAACGCGCAACTGGCCTCGATGCTGGACGGCAAGCGCGTCTCAGTGGCCGGATTGGTCCTCGTGCGCCAACGACCCGGCAATGGCAAAGCGATCTTTCTGACGTTGGAGGATGACAAGTCGATCGCCAATATCATTGTTTGGGAGAGGACGTTCAATCGGTTTCGACCCATCATCATGGGTGCCCGATTCATCCGGGTTACCGGCCGTCTCCAATCCGAATCGGATGTGGTCCACATCGTTGCCGAAACGATGGAAGACCTTACCCCTTGGCTGGCGGAGCTTTCCGAAAAAGCTGCTTCGATCGATCACTATGGCCGGGCCGACGCCGTGCGGCATGGCGGTGTGGATCACCGCCAGGAAGCCGCCACCGAAAAAGCGGCTCGCCGGTCACCTCGCAAAACCGCGGTTCTATTGCCGGATCAGGAGGAACTGGCTTGGCAAACGCGACAAGTCATGCCGAAAGGTCGTAACTTTCAATGAGGCCGATCAGCCGCATAGCGGAACTGCATGAAACTATTCCTCCGGCGAAAGCGTGCGCGCCTCGGAAGGCAGCATGATCGGAATGCCGTCCCGCACCGGATAAGCGAGCCGTGCAGCATTCGAAACAAGCTCCGAAGTCGCCTCGCTCCATTTGAGCGGCTCTTTGGTCAATGGACAGGCGAGCAACTCCAGAAGCTTCGGATCGATTGCCACTTTGCTACTTGTCCCGTCCATTTCCCTCATTTCCAGATCATTGCAGGCTCGAGACAAAATCGTCGCGATCCTGCGCGAGGGCCATTTCCGTGATCGCAATCAGCGTCTCGGCCCTCGTCCTGAGGTCAGGCGCCTCAAGCAGTGCCTGCTTCTCGGCCGGGCCATAGGGCGCCATCATCGAAAGCGCATTGACCAGGGTCGCATTGTCGGCACGGGACACACTCTCCCAGTCCGCCTGGAGGTCATTCGCCTCGAGATACTGCCGGAAGGCCTTGAGAAGTGCTGCACGGTCGACATCACCGCCGCCCTGATCGTCGCTGAGATCGGCGGCGAAAGGTGCGATCCTGCATTGACGGAAAGGACTACGCACTTCGATCTCTTCGGTGATCCGAAAGCGGCAGACCCCATTGAGCGAAATGAGGTAGCGTCCATCCGACGTCTCGGCGAACGAAGTCAGCCTGCCGACGCATCCCACTTCACAAAGCTTTGGTTCGCCGTCCTCGCGGGCAGAGCCGTCGAGCGCTGGCTGCACCATTCCGACCAGCCGGTTGCCGCCCAGCACCTCGTCGATCATCTGCACATAGCGCGGCTCGAAGATATTCAGGGGCATGCGCCCCCCAGGAAGCAGCAACGCTGCCGAAAGCGGAAATACCGGAATAGTTGGCGGAATATCCGCTATGGCTCGGTAGTTAACGTTTCCCGCCTGCAAAGGCTTCCTCCCAGCCCCGATCCGTCACCATGCCCATGCACAGCAGCTTGTTGTCTTGAACTCCGGCGCGCTGCGCCTCGGCTTATGAAAACAGGATCGAGGACAGCTTGCGGCGACTGGCGAGCGTCACCTCGTCCGTCATGCCCCAAGCGTCGAAAAACTTAAGCAGTTGCTGCCGCGCGGCATCGTCCTGCCAGTTGCGATCGGCCTTGACGATTGCAAGCAGATTGTCAGCCGCCTCCGCGCGTTTCCCCAGCGCATTCTGGACGACGGCAAGATCGAAGCGCGCCTGGTGGTCGTTGGGGTCGCGGGCAAGCCGTGCTTCGAACTCAGCAGGATTGCCAAGCGCAGACGCCTCTTCGGCAAGCTTGATCTTGGCATGTACGGCAACGACAGCAGGCGCATCCTGCTTGTCAGGCGGCACTTTCCCAAGCACGGCCCGTGCCCCCTCCTGGTCACCGGCTTCGAAGAGCAGGTCGGCAAAAGCGGCTGCGGCATCGGCATTGTCCGGGGCTTGTTCAAGAACGGCGCTGTAGATTTCTGCCGCGGTCTGTATTTCGCCCGCCGTGCGCGCCTCAGCTGCCGCCGCAAGCGCTTCGGCAACTTCGGAGCCGGCACTCTTGCCAATCAGGCGTTGCAGGAACTCGTTGATCTGGCTTTCGGGAACAGCGCCCATGAAACCGTCGACAGGCTGGCCGTTCTTAAAAGCGATGACGGCAGGGATCGACTGGATGCCAAGCTGACCCGCCACGGCCGGGTGGTCATCTATGTTCATCTTGACAAGCTTAACCTTACCGCCGGCCGCACGCACCGCCTTCTCGAGAGCCGGCGTAAGCTGCTTACAGGGCCCGCACCAAGGCGCCCAAAAGTCGACCAGCACGGGTTGCTGGCGCGATTCGCGAATCACGTCCGTCGCGAAGCTCGCGGTAGTTGTATCCTTGATCAGATCTGCCGGAGGCTGGCCGGGGGAAAATGCCAAATTATTGTCGCCCGCCGTGTTTTGCACCGGCTCGCTACCATACCGCACGGTTGTCGCGTAGCCACCGCCGGCCCCGCCGTAAGGATTCTGCCCGTTGCTCATCTTTGTCCCTGATAATCCGTTTCGCGACCGATCCCAATTTAGCGCATATGATCTCCGCGCTCACCATGTGGCGAACTTGCGCCGAGTTTCAAGATGAGCGGTTCGTGTCCTGTCGCCTTAATGAAGGCGATCAGATCGACAGAGGCGATCGTGGTTGTCGCAGTATTGACCAACGGATGCACATTGATGAGTGGCTGAGCAGCAAGCGCGGCGTCGACGACGATCTTTACGCGGCCTTGGGTATCGTTGATGGCGCCAAAGACTGTGACGGCACCAGGCATGACGCCCAGCAATTCCATCATCGCCTCTGGTTTTCCGAAGGAAACCCGGCCCGAAGCGTCGATCAATTGGTGAACCGATTTGAGGTCGACGGACGCGTCTTCGTCGACAGTGAGAAGGAAATAAGTATCCTTCCTGTCCTTGACGAACAGGTTCTTCGTGTGGGCGCCTGGAATTTCGCCGCGCAGACGCCGCGAATCCGCCACGGTGAACAGCGGCTCGTGGGTCTTGGTCGCGACATGGATTCCGAGACCGTCGAGAAAGGCGAATAGCTCTTCGGGCGATTTCGGCATTCGGGCTCTCCTCTGAGGAGGCCTCATAACCTTTCGCTTTTCCAGCCGCAATCCGAAGGCGTCAGGCACGAGCAGCGCGGCTTGGGACTCAATTGATCGCCCGGGCGAATGCTCGCGAAAGGACATGTTCCCGCGTTCTGTACCCAGTTTCGGCCGTAAGGAGCGGCGACGCCGGCTCCGTCATGGGCTGACAATGTCGAGGATTTCCCTGTTGCAATCACCTTTCAGTTCGGCCATATAAGCGCGGCTTGCGGCCTTGGGCCGCGCGAGCGGGTGTAGCTCAGGGGTAGAGCACAACCTTGCCAAGGTTGGGGTCGAGGGTTCGAATCCCTTCGCCCGCTCCAGTTTCCAAGTGTCCGGCCCGGAGACATAGGTAACAGTTCGATGACCGGCTGCTCCTTGGTTGATTCCGGGGCCTCGCAGGCCAGGGTCATGCGCGAGACCTGCTCCGTGACGGTCAGCGGATAACAATCGCGACCGTTGCCGTCTTGAACTCGCCCTTGAAGTCGGCACGCCACAGATCGTTGGAAGCAACAGCTTGCGACAGCACCGTACCCACGGCCTTGTTCGCCGCCCCCCTCTGCGGGCCTAGCTCACAAGGCCCTGGCGGTCGAGCACCGCATGCACCGTGCTCCTGGCGGGAATGCGCACATCGCCGGCCAGCATGCGCACCAAAAGCTCCCTGATCTTCCTGGCGTCCCAGTGCGGCTTGTCGCGCTTTGCCTCCACGATCAGCCGCTCCATCTGCTCGGGCAACTGGTTGGCATAGCGCACCGGCGGCCGCGAGCGGTCGCTGGGCGCCTGCTAGGCCTTCCGGTGGCGGTTGAAGATCTTGTAGCCGGTCTTTCGGGACATCCCGGACTGACGGCACACATCGCTTATCAATGCACCCTCTGGACTGGAAGCTGAGCAGCGAGAGGTGCTTGGGTCCTGCCTCCGGTCTCCTGCCGCGACGGCCAGCGTCGCTCGCCGTGTTTCGGCCGCACGAGCGCACGCTAACGTCTCTTGCCTGCCACGGCGAGCGGAAAGGCGCTAACCTCCAGGGACGCCTCCACGAAGGGATCAAGCGCAGACTCGACGGCTTGCGGGATAGAATCCGGATCCGGCTGAACCCGGACCTATGCGGGGGGGTGTGGCGCCTCTGTCCGCAGCCGGGGTTCCAAGTGAAGCGAATACAGTCCCGACGCAACGATGATCCCAATGCCCAACCAGGTCCAAATGTCAGGAAGGTCCGAAAAGATCAGGTAGCCCCAAAGGGTAGTCCAGATGATTATGGTGTATTGAAGCGGCGACAGCATCGCAGCCTCCCCAAGGTCGAGTGCTCGGATCATCAGGACTTCGCCACAACCGGCTGCACAGGAAATTCCGATCAGAAGGGCAATTTGGATCGGTGTTTCAGGGCTGTGCCAGATCAGAGGCAACGGAATGCTGAAGACGAAAACCGCCGTCAATCCGGTGTAGGCGACCGTTGTCGATAGTCTGTCCGAACTCGCCAAAAATCGCGCGATCACCTGCCGTGCCGCAAAGGCCGTGGCGGACAGCAGAAGAAGAAGAGTGGCTGGCTGGAAAGCGCTAGTGCCCGGACGCACGATGATCGCAGTTCCCACAAAGCAGAAAAGCACCGCGAGCCAGCGTTTCAAACCCACAGGTTCGCCCAGGAATACCGCCGAGAGCAGCACGACTATGAAGGGGGCGATGAATCCGACAGCCGTGGCGTCCGCCAGCGGAACATAAGGCAGCGCGGAGAGGAATCCGGCAGTAGCGACCACAACGCACAAACCGCGTGCGATCTGCAGCAGCGGGCGGCGGCTCCGCAATACCACGAAACCTCGCAGTACAAGCGTTACAAAAACACCCACCGCAAGGCCGATTTGCCGAAACCACGCTACTTGGAGTGGATCCAAATCCTGCGTCACCACTTTGGCCAACATATCGGCCACGCCGAAGAAGAAGAATCCCAGTAACATTAGGAGAACCGCTCGCCGAGCTTCAGAAGGGCGCGGCGGGAGACTTCGATCGCCACTACGCGCCCAGGCAAGGTGGGATGTCACTGCTGCCGGTCTCGATGAATAGCGTCAGAACATGAAGATATGCTTCCGGCGCTTCCCTTGCCGCTCACCTGAGCCCCTTTTGAACAAGTAATCATCGTGACAAAATCCTCGGCGTCATGAAATCAGCGGGACAAAGCTTGACTGCGCGAAGAGAGACGTTACCAATGTAGGTTTCCCTGATCTGTCGTATTGATTGGTGATGCGTCCAGTTCTTAAATTTGTTGGGCATCGTTTGGAAACAGTACACTAATTGTGACTTTCGGCATGCGGCTTGGGTCCTACGGTTTCGCTTGGCCTGGATGACAGCCTCCATGTGTCCGCCCGGGCCAAAGTCGTCCCGAGCGGCGTCGGCATCATGGCCTTTGTTGGCCGTTATTGATTCAATTTCGTCGGTGACCAGCCGCAGCGGTAGCTGAAGCGCCGTGGATCACGGGGGGCGATTGAAAATCTCTTAGGCGAAGGTCCGACGTTAACGCTTGATGACCGTCGGGTCAGCGCAGCGTGCTGAGAACCTTGAAATCCTCATCACTGAGCTTGATAGACGCAGCAGCCGCATTTTCCTCCAGATGGGCGACTTTGCTTGTTCCAGGGATTGGCAGGATCACAGGCGAACGCTTGAGCAGCCAGGCTAGCATGAGTTGGTTGCGCGTCGCTTCGTATTTCTTCGCAAGCTGCTCGATGATCGGACTCGATGCCTTGCTTACATCGAGTGGTCCCCAGGGAATGAAGCCGATGCTGTTGGCTTCGCAATACCGGAGGACGTCTTCGCTCGAACCATCGAAAAGCGAATACTGGTTCTGCACGGTTGTGACGGGAAAGTATCTCTGGGCCGCTTTTATTTCCTCGACCGCAACGTTGCTGAGTCCCGCATGGCGGATGATACCCCGCTCGCGCATCGCAGCGATAGCCTCAAAGGACTCTTCGCGAGGCGTTCTGGGGTCGATTCTGTGAAATTGCCACAAATCGATCCGCTCGACCTTGAGGTGCCGGAGGCTGAGCCGCGCCGCCTGATGCAGATACTGAGCGTTTCCAACCCTGCCCCACCCGGTCGGCCCCGGCCCGGAACGGACCAGCCCGCCCTTCGTGGCGACTTTGACCTTACCGTAGGGATGCAGTGTTTCGGCAATCAGTTCTTCTGATACGAACGGCCCATAGGAGTCAGCGGTGTCGATGAAGTCAATGCCGAGCTCGGGGACCCGCCGCAAGGTTCGACGTACCTCGTCGGGATCCTCATGAGCACCCCAGATGCCGCTGCCACCGCCCGTGATGCGCATGGCGCCGAAGCCGAGCCTATTGACGACCATGTCTCCGCCAATCGCGAATGTGCCTGAAAGCGTAGCGTCGGATTTCAGCATGATGAGATTCTCCTTTGATGAGGGCAACGTTTCTGAAATTGCCGATAGAGGGCAGCCGCTTGGTCAGATGTGCTCGGCACGTATATGCTCGACGTCCGCGACGCGTGACATCCTTGGCGAAGGCATCTCTTCGTGACGAAGCATTACACGGGCAAACGTTCTCCGGCGCATGACGCAATTCGAACTCAGCGCGGCGATCGCGGATTGCATCCGCCTGGGAGCCCTGCACGGCTGTCGCGAGCCGACCACGCGCTCGCTGCTTCGAGGTCCGCCGTTTCATGCCGCCATATTGTCGATCACGACATAGCCCGAGGTCTTGAAGTCGTCCATCTGGTGCAGGATCGATTCGACCTCGCTCAGGGCGACCTTACGGCTCACCAGATTCTCTGGGTGCAGGCGGCCTTGGGAGACCATTCTCAGCAAGCCCTCATAGGCCCATTGTGGATTGCCTACCGATCCGCGGATTTGCAGCTCCTTGATCACGATCACGTCGAGCGGCAGTCGTGCGTAGCCCTTTTCGGCTTGCGAGGTGAGACCGATCTGCGCATGGCGCCCGCCCCGGTTGAGCGAGAGGACGGCGGCGGTGGCTGTTTGTTCGAGGCCCAAGGCGTCGACCGAGACGTCGCTGCCGCGCCCAAGCGGCGTTAGCTTGGCTACTTCGGCCGCTACCTCCTCGGGGTTCAGGCCGACGGAATTGATCGTCGCGCGGGCGCCAACTCTTCGTGCCCATTCCAGTTTGCTCTCGTCTATGTCTACCGCGATGACTTCCGCCCCGAGGCAGGAGGCGATCTCGACCGCAGCAAGCCCGACGCCGCCGCAACCGATGATGGTTGCTGACTCACCGCCCTTGACAGCGACCTGATCGTGGACGCCATGCCAAGCGGTCATATAGCGACAACCGAGTGCGGCGGCCGTCAACAGATCGACATTGTCGGGCACACCGATGCAGTTGAGGTCTGCATTGGGAACGCGCATATATTCGGCCCAGCCGCCCGTTCCCGCATACAAATTGCTGTTGGCGCCGTCCTCGCAGAGGTTTTGCCGGCCATGTCTGCACGACGCACAGTGGCCGCAAGACAAATGGAATGGAACGGTTACGCGCTGACCGACTTTGACGGCTGCGCAGCGACGACCGACGGCCTCGACGATACCTCCAATCTCGTGGCCCAACACGTGTCGTTCCGGCAGGTCGACGCCAAACCAGCTCCAATCGCCGTTCCACAGATGCCAATCCGAACGGCAGATACCCGACTTCTCGATGCGAACGAGCGCATCTTCTTCATCGATCTCGGGCACCGGCATGCGGGCAACGATCACCGGTGACCGCGGCCCAGATATCTGAGCAGCACACATCGTTCTGCTACTAGACCATCTAGTTGGCGCAAACGGCATTTTTCGTTCCTCCCTCGCAGCGCCCTTTATGCACGAACTCGTTCCGTTCGTGGTGATCAAACAGCCGGGGCTGCATCCGTCCGCATTACTTCCGCTTATGGGCGGGCAGGGCTTCGCATGTCCAAACCCGTTGAGCCCTTCGAGGGACGTGGCATAGGCTCATCCCGATCGGAGGAGGCAACCATGAACGTCAACTTCCCCAGCAATCGCCCAGGCGCCGCGGCCAGCCGTTTCTTGTCGGCTAAGCATCAGGTGATGATCGGTCGGGCCATTGCCGGCTACACCGAGGTCAAATCCGTCGCAATGCTGTTGTGAGCAGCGCCTGACCCCCAAAGCGCCCAGGCGATAATGGCGGTGAACACTGCTTTGAAACTTACAGCGTGGAGCGGTGAATGTCACAAAAGTTGCGGACAACTCTCGTTATTGGCGGTGGAATGGCAGGGCTCCTTCTGGCCGGCGTCCTATCCAATCACTGTGAAAATATCATTATCCTCGAGCGGGATCACTTCGTCGACGCTTCGGTGCTACGCTCCGGCGTGCCGCAGGCCTCGCATTCGCACGCCCTGCTGACGCGCGGCCAAGAGTTGTTCGAGGAGTTCTTTCCGGGCATCCTTTCGGAGATCCTCACCACGGGCGCGCGCGTGATCGATCACGTGAATGACCGTCGCCGGCTGGTATCCTACGGGTGGCAGCCACGCTTCCCCTCGGATCTGCGGATGTTGCTCGTGTCGCGCGCGACGCTCGAGCTCCATGTGCGACGGCGCGTGCTTGCCATTCCGAATGTCTCGCTCGAGCAGGGGGTGCACGTCGACGATCTTTTAGCTGATGGACGGAAAATCGTTGGCGTTCGTCTGGAAGATACCGGTGATCAAGTCAGGGAACTGTTCGGAGATCTTATTGCCGATGCATCGGGGCGCAGTTCAAACGCGCCGCAATGGCTGGAAGACCTCGGCTTTGGGACGGTAGAGGAACAGATCGTTGATGCCAAATGGGCGTATGCGAGCCGCTTTTTCAAGCATCCCGACACATGGCCACACGACTGGCTGAACACGATCATGTGGCCGCAACTGCGCCGCTCCGACCCACAGAAGACCCGCGGCGGCATTCTGTCTCCGCTGGACGGAAACAGATGCATGGTTACTTTGGTCGGGAATTCGGGGGACTTTCCGCCGCGGGACGAGGCGGGCTTTCTCGCCTTTGCCAGATCACTCATCTCTCCCGTGATCGCCGACTTTATCACGTCATCGGTGCCGCTCAGTCCAATAACGTTTTCACGCTCGACCGGGAACAGGTGGCGGCGCTATGACCGGTTGGAAACCAGCCCGGAGAACTTTGTCGTCGTCGGCGACGCCGTTGCAGCCTTCAATCCGGTTTATGCGCAAGGCATGTCCTGCGCCGCAATCGAGGCCAAGGAACTTGGGCTCGCGCTAGGGGCATGGCTGTCGCGGACGGGACCGGACCTTGCCGGCTTTGCAAGGCAGGTCCAGGACAAGATCGTTGCCGCGGGAAACTTTGCCTGGACTATGTCGACGCAGGCGGACTCAGTGATCGAAGGGGTCGTTGGCATCGAACCTCCATCCAAGGCCGCGTTGGCTTACTACGAGCGCGCGATGGCTTTGGGCGCCGTCGATCCGAAGTTCGTTGTCAACTGCGAAAGGATGGCGAACCTGGTTGGCGACAACAAATGGATGGCCGATCCCGACGTCGAGCGGCTCGTTATCGAGAACTGGGACAGACTAGGGGATGCCGCCGGGGCGCCAAGTTGGCCGGCGCCACCGATCGGACTCCATGCGATGACCCAGGCGTCTGAGAACGGGGCCGGCTGAGACTATGGGCGCGGCCGCCCTCCTGCTGAACATAGAGCAGGTGAAAGAGGAGGCGCTGGGCCTCCGGTCATACACGCTCAAGGAAGCGGGGGACGGTGAGCTTCCGCCGTTCACGGCCGGCTCCCACATCGACTGTCACCTGGAAAACGGGCTTGTTCGAAGTTACTCGCTCTGCGGCGATCCGCGCGAACGCCTGCGCTATACGATAGCGGTCGCGCGAGACGACGCGGGACGTGGAGGATCGACATTCGTCCACGATAACTGGCGGGTTGGAAGTCGGGTTGCAGTAAGCCTGCCCCGAAACAACTTTCCACTCGTGACCGACGCGCCGGCGACAGTCCTCGTGGCAGGCGGCATTGGCATCACGCCGCTTCTCTCCATGATCCACGTACTGGAAGCCCGGCGAGCGCCCTGGACGCTTTTTTATGCAGCCCGCAGCCGCGCCCACGCCGCCTTTTGCAAGGAATTGTCCGTCTATGGCGCCCGCGTGCGTTTTCACTACGACGACGAGAGGGGCGGCGTGCTCAATGTCGCTGAAATCGTGGCGCGAGCAGATCGCGGCACGCATCTTTATTGCTGTGGACCGGCGCCGATGCTGGCGGCTTTCGAGTCGGAATGTCGGGAGCGAGAGCCGCGTACCGTGCATATCGAACATTTCGCCAACGACCTGTCCGCTACAGGAAGACCCTTCCGCGCTTACTTGCGGAAGTCCAACCTTACTGTCAGCGTCGGCGCGGATCAGACCCTTCTGGAGGTGCTCCTGGCGGCAGGCCTCGATGTGCCGTTCTCGTGCATGGATGGGACGTGCGGCGAGTGCTCCACCAAGA
>Ga0081539_10002434_pt1 | contig 26270 bp, 18 predicted proteins | sample TabmetS4T2R2_FD_71023 | JGI IMG/M metagenome (GOLD analysis project Ga0081539, IMG submission 71023) | Tabebuia heterophylla rhizosphere microbial communities from the University of Puerto Rico - S4T2R2 | ecosystem: Host-associated > Plants > Roots > Rhizosphere ...
TTCGCGACGCTCGCTGATCCGCAAACGCCGAATTTGGTGAAGCCGAGCATGATCATCGCGTTGGAGGTTACGATAACCGGCAGTTATCTTGATGGATTAATTATGTAATTGTCAACGAAATTAATCGAGATGGTGAACGCAAAACCGCGCCGAATATCAGGTTTCCGGCTCTCATCGTTAATTCTCACTTAGTTCTCTGCCCCAGTCCGAACTGATCTCCGGTGCGAATGGGTTTTCCGTTGGCAAAGACGATCTCCAGCAATTTCTCGCTCTGGACCTGTCTGCCGGCATCATCGGAGAGGGCCGCGATGATGCGTTTGGTCTTGACGTCGATGATCTCGCCGGTTGATGGGTACGCATATTTTCCGTCGATACTGAAAGTGATCCAGCCGGGCTGATCGCGAAGCTTGATGCTGGTCATCTGCTTGGGCGGCATCTGTGTCGCGTCGAAGATGTGCATCCTCTCGTTGAAGGCATCGCACAACCAGAGCTCTTTCTCGTCCGGAGTCAGCCCGACGCCGTGGCTCGGGCAGCCGTGGCGTTTGACGGCGCCTTTTTGAAACCCGGCGACTTCGACTCGGTGCAGCATCTTGCCCGTTCTCAAGTCTCCGACCTCAAATCCCAACAGCTCGTTGACATTGACGAAGCACAGCGTTTGACTGCCGTTAACGGTGAATGGTCTGATCGGCTTGGTGAAAGGCCCGATCGTCTTCGTGACGGCGTGCGTTTTTGTATCGGCTATCGAAAGGAGCGGAGACCTCAATCCGGCGAGATAGGCGACCGAGCTGTCGGGGGCGTAGATCGTGTTATGAGCGCCGGAATCGGTTTCGATCTTTTTGATCACGCGGCCGTTCATGGCATCGACGACGTGCCAGTGCGGCCCTTCAAAAGACGGGACGTAAAGAATTTTGCCGTCCGGAGAGAGGGCCATGCGGTCACAGCCCCCGTCGTATTCCTGTTCCCAAACCTTCTTTTCGGTGATGAGATCGAAGCAAGCCACCCGTTGCGGCGTGCTCAGGTAAATTTTGGCCGTCCTGGCATTGGCCGTGATGCCTTTGATGTTCTCGGCCGGTTGACCGCTCAACAATTCCCAGGTCGGAATGCGTTTGACCCATCGATGGCCCTGGTCGATGTCATAGATCAGAATTCCCATGCCGCCGTATTCGAGGTAGTTGCGAATGCCGGGGGAAGCGACATAGAGCAGATGTTTCTCTTGGACGGCGACTCCGCGTTGAGACAGCATCAGCCCGGAGACCGAGACGAGCAGGCACAGCACGACGGTAACGAGTCGAGGTCGATTCATCATCTCTCCTTTTTGGCCTTTTTGGCCTTTTTGGCCTTTTTGGCCTTTTTGGCCTTTTTGGCCTTTTTGGCCTTTTTGGCCTTTTTGGAATGAATGAGCCGAGAGAATGCGAAAGACCTCTGATCCGGTCTCCTCCGGCTTACTCTGAACGTAGAATCCCCAATGGCTTCTTGACCATCACATCCCAACTGGAGATGACTCCGACCAGGATCACCAGGATCAAGGTAGCCGCGATACCGATCACGTTAACTGAAGGTGTTACTCGCCAGGTAATTTTCAAGGCATATTCGCTGATCGCCCAGTTCAATGCAATAGCTGCCAGCGATCCGAGCAGGCCGGCCAACAGGCCGAGCACTCCATATTCGACCAGGATGATATAGATGATCAGCTTCTTCTTGGCGCCGAGCGTCTTGAGGATCGCCGATTCGTAGAGACGATGAAACTTGGTCATCGCAATCGATCCGATCAGAATCAATAGTCCGCTGAGGAAGACAAAACCACCGACAAAACTGACCGCGAGCGAGACGTTATGTACAATGCCGCGCGCGACTTCGATAATGTCGATCACATCGACGACCGAGACGTTGGGATACTGATCGACGATCTCGCGCTGAAGTTGCGCGCGTTCAGCGCCCGGAGGCGGTCCCTTGATCGCGCTGAGGTACATGGTCGGCGCTTCATCGAGCACACCGGGACGAAAGATGACCAGAAACCCCGTCCGCGCGTTGCGCCAATCGACGCGGCGAATGTTGCTGACGCGAGCGGCGATCTTGCGTCCCAGGACATCGAAGGTCACAGTGTCGCCGATATTCAAGCCCAACTCGTCGTGCAACAGTTCCTCGATCGAAATCTCCGGATCTTTGCTGGGCGTGGAGTCCCAGAACTTCCCTTCGACAATCTTCTCGTAATCTTCCACTCCATTGCGATAGGTCAGAATGTATTCTCGCCCCAGCAGCCCGCGATTCTCATTCTGGCGTGGGCGATCGGTTTTGCTCTCGTCGCGATTGATCCCGGCAATCCGCGCTCTCACTGTCGGAATGATCTGCGGTTTGGTCTTGGTATAACCGGTCACAATCTCTTCGATCTTGTCGCGCTGGTCTTTCTGAATATCGATCAGGTATAGATCCGCGCGCACCGCGTCCAGGTCAATGCCGAACTCGCTGCGCAGATTCAATTGCAACAATCGGACGGCGACAATGAAGAAAACACCCAGACCGACTGCCATGAGAATGATGCGCGTTTGATTTCCCGGACGATAAAGACTGTTGATTCCCTGCCGCAGAACGAATGACGGGATGTGGCGCAATTTGCGCAGAGATTTCATGAGCGCCGTCGCCGCGAAATTCAGAATGACCGTCATTCCGGCCAGGCTGCCGAGAAAGATTCCGCCGATCTTGAACGAACCGGCCTGCCAACCGGCCAACGCGAGCAATCCTCCCAGGACGATCACTCCGGCGACGAGCTTCATCCAATCGAATCGGAATTTATTCTCGGGAGTCAGATTTCGAAGGACGAGGATCGGTTTGATCCGGCGGATTTCGAGCAATGGAACGACCGAGAAGAGCAAGGCGATCAAAAACCCGACGCCCAGCCCTTGCAATGACGCCTGCCAGGTCAATCCGAATTCGACGTTGAAAGGAATCAGATTGGCCAGATACCTGGGCAAGAGAGAGGAGGCCAGCCCCGCCAGCAACAGCCCGAGCAGACTGCCGAAGAGCCCGAGCGTCAGCACCTGGGCCGTATATGCTCCGAGCACGCGCGCGTTGCTGCCGCCGAGACATTTCAGAATCGCGATCGTCTTCATCTTCTGCTGAATGAAGACCCTCGTCACACTCGAAATACCGATCCCGCCAAGGACCAGAATGACCAATCCAATCAAACTCAGATAATCTTCGACCTGCGTCAGCGTCTCGCTCAACCGATCTTGCGAGAAACGAAAGGAGCGGACGGTGATGAATTGTGATCTCAGGTCGCTGCGCAATTTCCGCTGCAAGGTCTCGATCTCGCTCTCGCGGGTTTTGAACAACATGCGAAACCGGGCGCGGCTGCCGAAGGTCGTCAAACCCGCCGCCGCCGCATCATCGTAATCGATCATGACTCGCGGGCCGAGGTTGAAGGTATTGAGCGAATTGCCCGGTTCACGCTCGATCACGCCGCGAATCGTGAAATCGATCTTGCCGATCTTGACGTGATCGCCGACTTTGAGGTCGAGGGTTGTGAGCAGGCTCTCTTTGACGAGGATGCCGCGGCCTTTGAGCAGATCGTGCGAATATTGCTGGCCGCCGCCCAAAACCATCTGGCCGTAAAAGGGAAATTCCCGGCGCACGGCTTTCAACTCGACCATCTTCGGAATCGCCCTCCGGTTCTCTGCGGAGCGCAGCATCGTCGAGGTTTCGAGGACTTCCGTATACCCTTCGACCATGGGCGATTTGGCATAGCGTTCAAGGACAGCCTTGGTTTCATCATCCCACGGGTTGTTGGCTGAAACTTGAACATCGGCCGTCAACAGCGACCGTGCTTCCCGGCCGACTGAGGCTCTGATGTTTTGGACCAGGGAACGCAGGCTGACGATCGAACCGACTCCGATCGCGATGCAGATAAAAAAGAATAAGAGACGATGCCACGAGGCGCGAATCTCGCGGTAGGCGAGGTTGAAGATGAACCTCATCTCGCCTCCTCTTCAGTCAACGGCAGAGAGATCGAGACCGCGCTCGGGACCGCCGGCTGATCGGTCTTCTCACCTTGCTGCTCTTTTGCTCCTCCACTTTCCCACTCTCGCGCGCCCCTCTTCTCTCCTCCCAGATCTTCAACGACCTTTCCATCGCTCAGCGAAATCTTGCGATCGGCCAGATCGGCCAGTTGATGATCATGAGTGACAAGCAAGAGCGTCGTCCCACGATCTTTGTTCAGCTTCAGCAGCAGTTCAACTATATGTGCGCCGTTCTTTGAATCTAAATTTCCCGTCGGTTCATCAGCCAACAGGATCTGCGGATCGTTGGCGAAGGCGCGCGCGATGGCGACGCGCTGACGCTCGCCGCCCGAAAGCTGAGAAGGATAATGATGCCCGCGTTCGTGCAATCCGACTTCGTCGAGCAACATCTGCGCCCGCGCTCCGGCGCGGCTCAATCCCATGATCTCCATCGGCACTAAAATATTCTCATATGCCGTTAAAGATGGAATGAGATGAAATGACTGAAAGATAAAACCAATTAATTTGCCGCGCAGTTCGGACAAGGCATCTTCACTCATTTTTGTAATATCATAGCCATTGAGTTTGATACTGCCCGAAGTTGGCGCATCAAGACCGGCAATCAAGCCGAGCAGCGTCGATTTACCGCTGCCCGAAGGACCAATCACCGAGACGAATTGTCCGCCTGGAATATGGAGATCGAGAGAATGTAAAATTGTCAGCTGTTCTGCACCGCTCGTGACAACTTTGGAAACATTGTTGAGTTGAATCATGCTACCTTTACAACCAATTTCAACATGAATTTAAGAGGATTTTCCCCAAGCAATATGCCCCTTATTAATCGCAATTTCAAATCGATTTTTCGCCCCCTGCTCCTGGTACTTGCAATCTGCGTGCTCTTTGCCGCTTGCCAAAGATCCGATCATAAGAGCAATCAAATTCAGGGCGGATCGAACGGCGATTCGGCATCGTCATCAACGCCCGCTCCGGCAAAACCGGAAGAAACGCCTGCCATTGTCGTCTTCGGAGACAGTTTAACCGCTGGATATGGCCTGCCACCGGAACAAAATTATCAAACATTATTACAACAAAAGCTCAAGGAGAACGGCTATCCGTATCGTGTGATTAATGCCGGCGTCTCGGGAGACACCTCTGCCGGTGGCGTGCGCAGGATCGACTGGGCGCTTGAAGAGAACGTCAAGTACTTAATCTTGGAGCTGGGCGCGAATGATGCGTTGCGCGGGCAACCCGTGGCTGAAATGAAAAAGAATCTCGCGCAAATCATCGAGCGCGCACAATCGCGCGGCGCAACGGTGATCCTGGCCGGCATGGAAGCTCCCCCAAACATGGGCGAAGAATATACACGGGAGTTCCGCGAAGCCTACCGCGATCTGGCCAAACAGTATCAGGTCACCTTTATTCCCTTTATTCTTGATGGGATAGGCGGAAAGCCCGATTTGAATCAGGCCGACGGCATTCATCCCAACGCCGAGGGAGAAAAGGTGATGACCGAAAACGTGTGGCGCGTGTTGGAGCCAATGTTGGCAAAACCTTGAGCCCGATTTTTAGCATTTGAATCGGATGACTAAATGCTTAAACTCCTCGTCGCGGAGCGACGCCTTGAACTTAGGCCGGCCTTTCCAAGGCCGGTAACTCGACCAACGCACCTCGAGTCGCGTAGCGACGATTGAATCATCCACACTTGTCAGTGAAAACTATTCGGCCGGTAGTGTTCGGCGTTGATACAGCCAGTAGAACAGAGAGTGTGCGGTTCCTGCAGTTCTGGCGCTCAAAAATAGTCTGAGATTTTCCTTAAACTCCCTGCCTTAAAGATTTAGGAGTTCCCCTCAAAGTACGGTTCTGTGACGGCACAAGAATTGTGTTCGATGGTCGTGCGTGTCTAGCGAATTTGAGAGGAAAACGATGGCATCGTATCTGAGATTTTGGCTGGGGATATTCATATTCACGCATTTCTTGGCGGCAGTAATTATGCTGACCGCGCTCGCCTGGACCAAAATCGCCGAGATTATCTATCCGTCAGAACCGGCGGCAGCCGTGAGCGTGACGCCACCTTCGCTCACGGCGCCCGCCGGGGCGGCATCACCATTGCCGCCGGGCGCATCGCCGTCGCCGTCGGGGACAGACGGTTCGAGTGTTCCCGCCTCGTCATCCACACCGGCAATCACCGATGCAATCAAATTGATCATTCCGGTCGCGGGAGTGCGTGCAGCGAGTTTGCGGGACACGTTCGCCGATGCCCGTTCGCAAGGCCGCGTTCACAATGCGATAGATATTATGGCTCCTCGCGGCACGCCGGTACTTGCGGCCTCTGATGGAGAGATCGCCAGGCTCTTCTCCAGCGTGCGGGGCGGCAACACGATCTACCAGTTCAGTCCCGACAAGAAAATGGTGCTCTATTACGCGCACCTCGAACGTCAGGCTGATGGGCTCGCCGCCGGCCATTATGCGCGCCAGGGCGAAGTGATCGCTTATGTCGGCGACACGGGCAATGCGGGCGCGGGCAATTATCATCTTCATTTCGCAGTCTGGTTGATCAACGATCCAAAACGTTATTGGGATGGCGTCAATATCGATCCATACCCGATTTTGCGTAATGCACCCTAAGAGACCCATTAACCACTTCAGGAGAGAAAGGGAAATGAACCAGCGCCCACGACCCGTAATATTGATCTTAGTTTCAATTCTGCTCTTTAATGCGCCCGGATGCGAAACTCAAAAAAGCAGCACGGCAACGCCCACTCCGTCGCCGACCGTCACGCCTTCGGCAACGCCGACGCCGACGCCGGTTGCCGAAAATGAGATGCCCGTGACATTACCGATGATCGATGCATTCTTTTTCGGAGATGAGCGTTTCGCGACCGATCTCAAGGCCAAAATGCAAATGACCGACGAACAGATCTCGCGCCTGCGCGTTGTCGCGCGTGAAGAGACGGCCAAGCTGCGCGAAAGCAGCTCCCAGAGCGATTATCAAGGTTCGACGATCGCCGCGGCCGAGCTGACCAATCAACGGTTGATCGACATCCTCGGAGAGGAGAAAGCGCGGCAATTGACCGGTTTCGTATCTCGACGTTTGAGCGAAGGCAGCGGAGAGATCACGATGGCCGCGCCGAATCCGAATCCGACAATGGCTCCGACACCGGCGTCAACACCGGCGCCCAGCCCATCGCCGGCCAGCCCGCAGATTACGCCCGGAGCGCCAAGTCCAACGCCGACCGCTACTCCTTCGGCAGTCAATCCGACCTATCTCACGCCAATCGACACCAGGATTATCGTCAACGCGCCCGCCTATCGGATGGATATCTTTGCGGATGGCCGGCTGATCAAGTCTTACAAAATTGGAATAGGATATCCCGAATTTCCGATCCCGACGGGGCTGCGCCAGGCAAAGTCGATCATCTTCAATCCGACGTGGACGCCCCCGGATGAACCGTGGGTCGAATCATCCAACAAGGTCAAGGTCGGTGAAAGGATCGAATCGGGAAGCAAACTCAACCCTCTCGGTGTAATCAAGATTCCGATCGGGCTGCCCTCGTTGATCCACGGCGGCAAAGCCCAGGCCAAACTGGGCGGATTCGCTTCACACGGCTGCGTCGGATTGACCGATAAACAGGTTCAGGATTTCGCCAAGACGTTGGCCGGTCTGAGCGGCATCCAACTGTCCGATGAAGAGATCGCCAGATATGAAAAGAACCGGACAAAAACAGGAAGCGTCAAGTTGGACATGCCGATACCGGTTGAACTGCGCTATGAGACGATTGTCGTCGAAGACGGCAAGTTGCGCATCTATCGCGACGTCTATGAACGCGGCACCAACACCAGAGAGAACCTGAGCACCGTGCTGGCGGCTTACAATGTCACGATCGATCAATTGAGCGAAGAAGAGCGCGCCCAGATCGACGAGGCGCTTGGAGAGATGTCACGCAGTCCGGCAGGCGCTTCCATCAGCGAGACCACCTCCAAAGAGAAATCGCTGAAGAAGCAACGCAATGTCGACCGCGGCAAAGTAACGCGCGGCACCAAGGGTGAGAAAGAGGTCACGATCGAGGTCGCGGCGCTGGCTGGGAAAGGTTACCCTGCCCCAACTGAGATCAATACCGGCGGCGCCAAGCCACCAGTGATCGAGAGAGCATCGATGATCAAAAGCCCTAAAGGCAATCCGAAATAAAGAAGCTTGCATTTTCGCCGGCTACAGATGATGATCAGCGCACGCTGATTATATCTGGTGTCATTTTCAACCCGTATCAAGGCTGGCGGACTACTGATGATCGATCAACTACCGAAGCTTAAACAGTATAAATTTGCCATCTTCACGGTTCTTTTATGTTTGATGACAATCACGGCTCCGGCACAACAACCGGAGCGGCCCCAAGCAGGCCGGATTGCCGGTCGCGTCTCCGACAAACAGAACGATGCGATCAAAGGCGCGCAGGTCGTGATCTCTGTGAATGGTCAGGGCGGCCAGGGCACGCGTTCGGCCACGACCAATGACGATGGGCAGTTCGCTTTCGATTCGCTGCCGCCTGGCAATTATGAATTGCGTTTTACGGCATCAGGTTTCACCGGCTCTTCGCGGCGTGTCGTGCTCTCTTCCGGTCCGGGTGAAAAATCCGAAGTCATCGCGAATGTCACGCTTGAGCCGGCGCAGATTTCGGAATCGATGATTGTGACTCCGGCGCGCACCGAAATTCGAGTCATTGACGCGCCCGCCAGTGTTTCGTTGCTCGATGCCAAAGATGTCAGCAATGCCGCAGCGCAAACGATCGATGACCTGTTGCGTCAGGTTCCGGGTTTCAGCATCTTCCGCCGTTCAAGCAGCATCGTCGCCAATCCGACGACCCAGGGCGTGTCATTACGTGGAGCAGGCGCCAGCGGCGCCAGCCGCACGCTGGTCTTGACTGACGGCATTCCCTTGAATGACGCGTTCGGTGGATGGGTCTATTGGGATCGCACGCCGCGTGCGGCCATCGATCGGGTCGAGATCGTCCGTGGAGGTTCGTCCGACCTCTATGGTTCCGACGCCTTGAGCGGGGTGATCAACCTCATCACTCGCCCGCCGTCACAAAGTGTGATCAATGTCGAGACCAGTTACGGCACCCAAGGCACCGGCGACGTCACCTTCTTTGCCGGCAAGAAAGTGAAGGGATTGGGCATCGCCGTCTCCGGCGAAGCGTTCAAAACGGACGGCTATTTTATTATTGGCCCCGAACTGCGCGGATCGGCCGATGAAGAGGCTGCTTCAAAACATCGCGCGCTCACCTTGTTGCTCAATCATGAGTGGAGTCCCGATAGTTCTCTGTATGTGCGCGGCGCCCTGTTTGACGAAGACCGGAACAACGGAACGGTGCTCCAGCGCAATGACACGGCGACCGAATCGGTGGCCGTCGGCGGGCGCACCAAAACCTCAGACGGCAGCCACTGGAATCTGGCGTTGTTCGCCAATCAACAACGGTTCCATCAAAGCTTCACCTCGGTCGCGGCAAACCGCAATTCCGAAGCCCTCATCAGACTTCAATTCGTACCTTCGCGCGATGCGGGATTATCGTTCAACTGGTCAAGGCTGAGTTTCAGCAAACATCTCTTTGTCGCGGGCCTGGATCTGCGCGGCGTGCGCGGAACCAGCGACGAGCTGGCATACGTCGCCGGTCGTCCGACAACTTTCGTCAGCGCGGGTGGACGACAAAGACGGCTGGGATTCTTCGGACAAGACCTCTTCAGCATCTCCAGGCGGTGGCAATTGGCCCTCAGCGCGCGTTATGACGACTGGCGCGACTCATCGGCGGCATCGGTCGAAAGAACCCTCGCGATCGGAGCCATCCGCCCGCGGTTCTTCGATCCTCGTTCGACCAATGCATTCAGTCCGCGCCTCTCGCTGACGTATCATGCCAAGGAACAGCTCGCGTTGCGCGTCGCCGCATACCGCGCTTTTCGCGCACCGACGCTCAATGAGCTCTATCGTTCTTTCAGAGTGGGAGACACCCTCACTCAGGCCAATGAGAAACTGACCTCCGAAAGATTGACCGGCGGCGAGGCCGGAGCCACCTGGAACCTGGGCGACCGAGCCAACGCCCGCTTGACCGGCTATTGGACCGAGATCGTCAATCCGATCTCCAACTTTACACTTTCGGCGACACCGACCTTAATCACACGCGAACGGCGCAACCTGGGGCGGACGCGATCGCGCGGCATTGAGGCCGAAGCTGGTTTCCGTCTGGCGAATTATTGGCAGATCACTGCCGGATATCTCTTCGCCGACGCGACGGTGCGGCGTGCGCCACAAGATTCAAGACTCGAGGGCCTGTGGATTCCTCAGGTCCCACGCCATCAATTCACTCTGCAAACGGTCTACTCACATCCGAAATATGTGACGGCGTCAATTCAATTTCGCGCGACCGGTAAACAATTCGACGACGACCAGAATCGCTTGCCGCTCGGAAGCTTCGCCTTGCTCGACGCAACGGTCGCGCGCCCGATGGGTCGTTACTTTGAAGTCTTCGTTGCCGTTCAGAATCTGCTCAATGAGCGATTTGCCGTCGCGCGAACTCCGATCGAAACGCTGGGGATGCCTCGATTGGTGCGCGGTGGGATTCGACTGCGATTCGCGCGAAATTGACGGGAGAAAGACGCGAATTATTGATCCCTAGAGCTTCGCGTCTTTCGCATTCTCCCTCTCATCCTCAATCAAAGCAGTGATAAAAGTGGGAGCAGTCACCGCCGTATAATCTGTCGCCTTTGATGAAAGGCGAGTGTAGAAACCTGCGGATCGCCCTCCGATCAAATAGACTCCATAATTGGGCAGCAATCCATCGCCGGTCGGCTCGACCTCAAAAAATCTTTGCGCCACCCAATGTGCGGGAAGAGCCGCGGCCATGACAATCCGCCAGTCGCTCGGGCTGACAAATGGGCCACAGACGACCGAATCTCCTTCGCACCCATAATCGGATTTGAGCACCCATTCTTCCCTGCTCAATTGCTCGGGATCGAGTGAAACCATCCGGCGGGTCTCCGGGATATATTCGGCAATCCACGTTTGAGCCTCTGCAGAGAACAATTCGGGCCGTTCCCACATGAAGGCCATCGCCTTTTTATTCTGTGTCAGGACGGAACCGAAAGGGTTGACGACCGTCACCCGAGCCTCATGCTCGGCTTCGAGCAACAGCATCAACTCACGTTCCAACGGGTCGGGATCGGGGAATGGAGCCTGATTGGCCCACACGATCTCACGCTCGCCCCACCAATCGGTCTTGTAATGACGAACGATCAAATCGACCGGTCTTCCTAAGACGGTGACACGGCCCTGCTCGTCGAGGCCTAAATTGTAAGGCGAACCGAGCGCCACCGAACATCCGGACGATTCGAGCCACTCTTTGTAGATCGCGATCATGCTCAAATCTTCGGGCAGATCGGTCGGGTAGATGATTGCAACGCGTTCCGGCGGGCCGCTATCGGAGCCCAGTCTTGCCTGGTGCGATGCGAACACCATCCATCGGAATCGTTCTTCAAGCTCCCGGTTCGGATCGATCGTCCGCGGATGAAACCGGTGAAGCAAGCGATTGAGCAAGACGGCCTCGGCCTCGCCCGATGGCGTGTCCGAATTCATCTCGCACGCTCGCACTCGTCCATCCCTGCAGAGAAAGAGATCGACGCGGGCGATCCCGTGCCAGCGGCCCTCAGACGCCAGCCACATGGCCTTTTGCCACGGCGTGAGGCCGAAGAATCGATCGAGTAATGCGGGTTGTCGGAGGATGATTTCGGAGAGCTCGTGATAGATCAAGCCGACCCTTTCGGCCGCGGCTTGCAGAGTTTCAACCTGCTCACCAGTCAATAAAACGCCTTCTAAACGAAAACGCTCTTTGCCGTTGAGCCACGGATCGGACAGGATGCCCGTGCCATAAAGCATTTGCGCAAATTCGCCATAGCTGAGCGATTGAGCGTCCACAATATTTTCACAACCTTCGCGTCGTCTCACTGCCAGCGATTCTCAGTTTGGAGGAAAACAAAAGACTTGCAGTACTATACTCACCGAGAAGTCTTTTGTTTTCCTCCAAACTGAGAATCGCTGTCTCACTTCGGCGCCGGCTTTTCGAAAACGATGAAATGCTGCTGTGGCAGAAAATCTCTGGTCTCCTTCCAGACCAATCCGACGGCAGTCATTTCGCGGCGCGCCTGCGCCACTGTCATCTTGTGCAATTTTTTGATCGGAACGGATGGATCCTCGCCGCGATACTCGATCTGAATCACGCGCCCGCCGGGTTTGAGGCTCTTGACGATGCTCTCCATCATTTCGCGCGGATAAGAGAATTCGTGATAAGCATCGACGAGGAGCACCGCATCAACAGTATTTTCCGGCAACTTCGTGTCATTCTCTGTACCGAGGACCGTCACCACGTTGTCGGCCTTGAACCCCTTCTTCCGCTTCTCGATGATCGCCAACATTTCGGGCTGGATATCGACGGCATAGACTTTTCCGCGCGTCACCACCCGGCTCATGCGAAAGGTAAAATAACCGGTTCCCGCACCGACATCCGCGACGACGTCCGCCGGTCTGAGCTTCATATTTTCGATGACCTTGTTCGGAAGCTCGGTCTCTTCCCGGTCAGCGCGCTCCAGCCAATCGGCCCCTTCGTGACCCATGACGTGAGCGATTTCACGGTCCAGATAAAACTTGCCGATTCCATCGGGATCATGCTTTGCCCGCGTCTCATACACGGCCGGCTGAGCTGATTGCACCAATACCGTGGAGACGTCCGCCTGTCCGCGCGCGCACGCGGAGAAGATCAACGCCGTCACAAGAATTAAAATCTGTCGTCGATACTGCATACTTCTATTTTATTTTTTTCGCCTGACGATCACCGCCCTGGCTCAGAATCATCGGAATCCTCATGGTCTTCGTGTAATCGGGGAAACTCGTGAAATTAGGCACTCCACCTGTGTGGGTGAGCAGGTGGTGGATCGTGATCTCGTTCCAGGCGCTGGGACACTGCTCGATATACTTACAGACCGGATCTTGCACGCTCAGCTTACCACGCTCTTGCAGCAGACGAGGCAGAGCGCAAAAATGACCGGGACGATCGCCCGTGTGAAAACAGCTTTGGATTTAATCATCGTTTTCTCCGGGAAGATGAGGCGCGCCCCCTCGGTTCTGCCCGCTCAAAAAACTCGAGTGACAATCAATGCCGTGGCAAGGTAGCCGATTGCTTCAAGCAGGCCCGCGCCGACGTTCTGATCCTGAGCAATCTCGCGGTCAAGCCGTCCATTGTAAAAACTGAATCCGCCTCCGAGGAGAAGCATTTGCACGACGATCTGTCGCACAGGGTAGAGTACAAAGATTACGAGTAACATCATGCCGAAGTTCCGAAATCCATCGAGATAGTCGGTGAAGCTTCCCGACACGGCATAGCCGACCATCATCCCGATCGCGATGACCAATCCGGCGCAGCCCAACGCGGCCGCCACATTTCCATCTCTGATCATCTCGGCATCATGATAGGCCGTGACCTGGCGAAAAAGATGAATGAAAACGATTACAGCGAGGATGCCCGCCACCCAGAAGACGACGGTCGGCAGAAGCGAGCCGCCATCGCCCGTCAAAGCTCCCGCGACCAGCTGGCTTGATGCAAAATGAATCGCGCCATCGACGATCCCGGCCGCCAGATTGCCACGGATGATCTGCTCGCGAAGCGGGACGCCCGTCCAGCGACTGTACTGCTCAAAGATCAGCCCGGCCACGGTCATGGCAATTATTCCACCGATGCCATAGGCGGCGACGCCCTGCACATCCCGCCAGAACGAGTGACTCGGTGCGCTCAAGATTGGAATGACGACCTGGATCACGCCCAGCATGAATCCGCCGAGCGCCACCGCCGCCGCTTTATTGTCGTGATCGATCAAAGCCTCACTCATCGCTTGACCGAGAACGATCCGATAGACTCCTCGTGCAATGATCATGAGCACGAGGACCGCCAGAACCACAAAGCCAATTGTCGTTCCGTCCATAAAATCCCCCGGAATTTCTGCTATTTTAAATCTCGTAAGATCTCTCGTGCCGCGTTGTAGCCTGGAGCGCCCATTACGCCGCCGCCCGGATGCGTTCCCGATCCGCAAAGATAGAGATTATGAATCGGGGTTCGGTACTTCGCCCATCCGGCCACCGGACGCATAAAGAACAATTGATCAAGCTCCATCTCGCCGTGAAAGATATTACCGCCGGTCATTCCGTATTCGGTTTCGAGATCGAGTGGTGAAATGACCTGGCGATGCAAAATAATATCTTTGATGTTCGGCGCATATTCCGCCAACGCATCGAGACAACGATCGGCAAAGCGATCCTTCATCGTCTGATCCCAGACGGCATCTTTGAGATGATACGGAGCATACTGAGCAAAGATGCACATGATATGTTTGCCTGGGGGAGCAATCGAGTCATCATATGCAGTCGGGATCGTACATTCGAGCATAGGATGCTCCGATGGTCTTCCCTGCTTGGCATCTTCCCATGCACGATCGACATAATCCATCGTCGGGCAAACGTGCATCGTCGTCTTATGCGGCAGTCCGGGCTCGCGCTCGCTCTTGGTCGGATAGGCCTTAAAGTTCGGCAATCCATCGAGAGCCAGATTAATCTTGAAGGCACAACCCGCAACCCGGATCTTTTCGATCGATTGACGAAAGTCCTCGTCGAGATCTTCGCTCTGAATTAATTTAAGAAAGGTCCGCTTGGGATCGGCGTTCGAGACAACGACTCCCGCGCGGAGCTCTTCGCCCGTACTGAGCACTGCGCCGTATGCCCGGCCGTTTTTAATGAGAATGCTCTCAACCTCCGCATCCGTGCGAATCGTCGCTCCCTTCGATTCGGCTGACCGGGCGAGTGCGGCGCTAATCTCTCCCATGCCGCCGCGAATGAACCCCCACAATCCGCGTTGCCCGGCGGCGCCACCCATGACGTGATGCAACAGGATGTAAGCTGTCCCCGGCGTCGTCGGACCGCCGCTGCTGCCGATCACGCCGTCGGTCGCCAGCGTCGTTTTAATCTCGTCCGATTCAAAGCGCTCGTCGAGAAATTCCCGTGCGCTCTGGGTCATAATCTTGACCATTTGCGTCAGCCCGTCATCGCCGAGTTTGAGGGTTCGCAGACCCAGTTTACTAAGTGTCATCAAATCACTCAGTTTGCGCCTGACGATGTTCGGCGGCGTTTCGAGCAGGAGCGATTCAACCCATTCCGCCAGATGAGCCAGCTCCTCTTCGTAGTGGGGGTAAATCTCGGCGTCATGTTTTGAGAACTTGCGGATCTCGGCGACGGTCTTCTCCATCTCCTGCCAGAAGAAGATATGACGCCCATCCGGAAAGGCCGTAAAGAACGACGGGTCCTTAGGATAGATGTGATAACCAAAACGTTTAAGTTCCAGCTCTTCAATGATCCGAGGCTGCAAGAGACTGCAGAGGTAGGACAAGGTAGAGACCTTGAAACCGGGCCATACCTCTTCGGTAACACAGGCTCCTCCCAGCACTTGACGCCGTTCTAACACCATCACCTTAAGTCCGGCTCGCGCTAGATAACCGGCTACAACCAGACCGTTATGACCACCACCGATGATCAGCACATCGCACTGATTATTCATTTAAGGTATTTCCTCGATCGAGTTTGTTAAGAGGTTTGACCGCTGTTATTTCAGCTACTTAATGAGTGCTCGTCAATTATCCACACCGTGGTTTGTGAGTAAAGATCAAGGTCAGAAAAGTCAGAAAAGGTCAATAATATCTTTGATAAGTTCAACGGTGAAAATACATTAAAAAAGAAAATACCTGTTGCATTGATTTCTGGACACGTGCTATAAGTTGCCCCGCGTTGAGTTTTCCTCACTCCGGCAAGCATCCCAGAAGGCTCAATGCAGTGGTTATGGAAGGATAACCATTGAAGGGTGTGATTGAACGAGAAGATCCTCTGTCTCCCAGACAGTAGTTGTTTCGGTTCGCCACCAATTCATAGCTCACTGGGGTACAATCCCACTGTCAATAATATGGCAGCAGTCGTTTTACAAGTTTGTAAGGCGTAAAACAACTACTCATAACGCCCTGCGCTTGTTGCATCCCAGCGATCTGCCGAATTCCTAGAACTTTCCGAACTCCGTTCGGGTTTTAAAATTCCATAAGGAGAAATTCGAAATGCAAACCTCACGCAAACTAACACACGCTCTCGTAGCGTTATTCGCGCTCGTCCTGATGTCAGCGGCGGCGTTCGGTCAGATTATCGGCCAACCATATCCAGCCGATTCCCCGATCAGTGATCAGAAGGCGGGATCAGTTTTGATCTACAACTTCTACACGTCGGCTTCAACTCCAACTCCTTCGCACAACACCCAGATTGCCATCACCAACACGAGCACGACCAACGGCGTGGTCGCGCACCTCTACTTCGTCGGTCAGGATTGCACGGTTATTGACTTCCAAGTTCCATTGTCAAAGAACCAAACGACGCGTTTCACGACGCAAGAGTTCGATCCTGGCTTCAGTGGCTACCTGGTTGTGGTTGCGGAAGACTTCGCGACCGGAACCCCGATTTCTTTCAACCGCTTGATCGGTGATGAGTATGTCAAGCTTCCGAACGGTGCTTCGGCGAGCTTGGCCGCGGAAGCCATTTCGGCTGTTTATGGTCCGGACGGCACCCTTTTGGATGATGCTTTCATTGATGCAACCAATGCTGCAGCAGTTCTCAGATTCGGCGACACGTACAATCGCCTGCCGACGCAGTTGGCAGTGTCGAGCGTTCCGAGCCGTGCCGATGGCAACGAGACGACTGTGATCCTCAACCGCATTGAGGGCAGCTTGATCGATGGTATGTTGTCAGTTCCGCGCTTGGCCGTTCTCGTCTACGACGATCGTGAGACGCCGTTCAGCTCACAGTTCTTGGCTGGTCAGTGCCAGAAGAGACTCATCCTGTCAGACACGGAGCCGCGCCTTGTGACGCGCTTCTCAACGGCCATTCCGAAGGGCCGCTCTGGCTGGATCAGAATCAACACGTCGCCGACCACGCAGAACATTGCTCTGTTGGGCGCTGTGATCAACTACAACCCGAGCACCGCCACGGTGTCCGATGCGTTCAATGGTGGTCATAACCTCCACAAGCTGTCGTTCACGAACAACGTGATCAGCATCACCGTTCCTGTCTTCCCGATTCCGTAATAGTGAAGATCAGGGAACTCTTCGAGAAAGGGCCGGGGTTAACACCCTGGCCCTTTCTCTTTATCAACTGGCGACATCAACCGGCGCAGACCTCTCCTGACCATTCCATCTCTCTACTCAATCCCTCTACTCAATAGCTTTCAAAATCGCGTCACGACTGGCAGGCACGCGGACGAGAGCATTCGCATATTTCGAGTCGATCACGAACTTCTCACCATTTTTGTTGTTGTAGCTCAAAGTTCCCTCGTGATAGTTGACCGTGTAATCAGGATCCTTTAAGACGTGCCCCGTCAAAATCGCAATGATCTCTTCATCGGGATCGATGCTGCCGGCGGCGACCATCTTCTTAATCCCGGCCAGGGTTACGGCCGACGCGGGTTCACAACCGATCCCATCGCGGCCGATAATCGCCTTGGCATCGGCGATCTCTTGTTCAGAGACGCATTCGACCTCTCCATTGCTCCATTCCAGACCGCGAATTGCTTTCGGCCAGGAGACCGGCGATCCGATTTTGATGGCCGTCGCCAGCGTCAGAGCGCCCGCCACAGGCGCCAGCTTCAAATCATCGGTCCCCTGCCCCGCTCTCTTCCGATCGCAATACTCTAACCACAGCCGATAAAATGGATTGGCACCCTCGGCTTGAACGACCGTCAACTTCGGCATCTTGCCGATCACACCGCATTCGAGCAATTCATGAAATCCTTTGGCGATGGCCGACGAGTTGCCCAAATTCCCCCCCGGAACGACGACGCGATCGGGCAGCCGCCACTTGCGCTGTTGCAACATCTCAAAGGCGATCGTCTTCTGCCCCTCAAGACGGAACGGATTGACCGAATTGAGCAGATAGAGAGTCGAACTGTTCGCGACTTCACGGACCAGCCGCATCGCATCGTCAAAATCACCGGTGATTTGTAAGGCGACCGCGCCGTAATCGAGCGCCTGGGATAGTTTGCCGAGCGAGATCTGGCCGGACGGAATAAAGACGAAGGCCCTCATGCCGGCGCGCGCCGCATACGCGGCCATCGAAGCGGAGGTGTTGCCGGTACTGGCACAGGCGACGCTCTCTGCTCCCATGCGCCTGGCCTGGGTGATGCCGGTCGTCATGCCCAAATCTTTGAACGACCCGGTCGGGTTCATGCCCAGATGTTTGAAGACCAGGCGATTCATTCCGGCATACTCCGCCGAACGTGGAGCATCCAACATCTGGGTATTGCCCTCGATCATCGTCACGACCTCCGATTCGCCGGCTTCCGGTAAGAGTTCCCGGAAACGCCAGACGCCGCTCTGATCGATCGCTTGTGGCGAGGCTCGCCGCCGATCCCAGAGGTCCGTCAATTCCTCGCCGCGAAACTGATCGGTTTCATATACGACATCGAGCAGCCCCTCACAGTTCGGGCAAAGATAAATCTGTGCAGATGCGGAATATTCAGATCGACAGTTGAGACAACGAAGCAGCATAAAATAAGGAGAAAGGATGAAGGAGAAGAGCAGGAAGAAGAGATGCAGAAAGGTGGGAAGAGGAAGAAGACATTTTATTTTTTATAAAAAGATAAAGTTCCGCACTTCATCCTAGATCCTTCTCTTCCTCGCCCTTTATCCCCCATCCTTCTCCCTTCTTGGTATGTGAAGCTCAAAGGCCCGATGAATGGCGCGCACGGCTTCAGCGGCGTCTTCCGCCGAAACGATGAGCGAGATATTGCGCTCCGACGACCCTTGCGAGATGGCAATCACGTTGACTCCGGCAACGCCCAGGGCGCCGAAGACCCTGCCCGCAATGCCCGGAGTCCCCTGCATTCTGTCGCCGACGGCAGCCACCACCGCGATCGAATCATTGGACGAAATATCTTCAATGTGGCCTTGCAAAAGGTCGAGTTCAAGCGATGTGCGCAAGGCCCTGACGACACGCCGGGCCTCTGAAGAGTTAACGACGAAACAGAGATTATTCTCTGACGACGCCTGAGAAATCATGAGAATGTTGGCGCGTTCTTGAGCGACGGCGGCAAAAGCCTTGGCGGAAATCCCGGGAATGCCCTGCATTCCTTTGCCGCTGATTGTCACGAGAGTGACGTTACGAATCGAGGTCACAGCTTTGACGCCGTGCGACGAAGGACGCCCCGCAACACTCACCCGCGTACCGCTATCGCTCGGATTGAAGCTGTTCAGAATGCGGAGCGGGATATTCTGTTTGTAAGCCGGGAGGATCGTTTTGTGATGCAGCACTTTTGCGCCGTAATACGCCAACTCCGATGCCTCGCTGTAGGAAATTTCGCGCATGGTCCGAGCTTCCGGGACCTCCGCGGGATTGGCGGTCATGACGCCATCGACATCGGTCCAGATCCAGATTTCGTCGGCATTGAGCGCCGCCCCGATGATCGAAGCGGAAAAATCCGATCCGCCACGCCCGAGGGTCGTCAGTACGCCATCTTCGGTCGCGCCGATGAAACCGGTAATAACCGGGATCACGCCGCGCTCAATCAGAGGTTTCAGACGCGCCTGTGTCTTCTCACGCGTTTTGTCCATAAGCGGCTCGGCCATGCCGAACTGATCATTGGTCACGATCAGTTCCGTCGCTTCAACCGACTCGGCCTCGACCCCTCGCGCGGCAATTGCTCCGGCCAGCAGCGGCGCGCACAAACGCTCTCCCGTACCGGAGATGACATCGAGCAACCGCGGCGTCAATTCGTGAACCATCGAAAGCCCGAAACACAATTTCTCGAATTGATCGAGCCGTTGCGCGACTGCCTCTAAAACGGTCTTCCGTCGCGACGGTTCATCTTTAATCAGTTGGTCCGCGACAGCTTTATGCCGCTCATAAAAATTATCGCGTACGGCAGGTTGCCAGCTCCCCATGGCGGCAGTTTGAGCGGCGGCGATCAATTGATTCGTAATCCCGCTCATGGCCGAGGTCACGACCACCACCTGATGCCCATCTCTTGCGCTCGCCAATGCGAGGTCTGCGGCTTGCGCAACGCGTTCGGCACTTCCGACAGAGGTGCCGCCGAATTTCATGACAATCAACATAATGAGTTGACAGTGGATCGTTGATGGTGAACAGCGTTCTCGCTATTTATCATCAACTAAAGCAGTCCCTTCGCCACCAGTAATTCGGCATTGAGCAACGCCGCGCCGGCGGCTCCGCGGATCGTATTGTGGCTGATGAGAGTAAATTTGAAATCGAAGATCGTGTCTTGAGCGATTCTCCCGACGACGGTAGCCATGCCGTTTTCGGCATCTCGATCCAATCGCGGTTGTGGCCGGTCCTTCTCCGAACGGACGATGATTGGGCGCGCCGGAGCGGTGGGCAGCTTCAATTCCTGCGGCAGTCCGGTAAACGAGGCGAAGGCATCGATGACCTCTTCGAGCGAAGCCGTCCGGCTCAATTTGACCCGGACCGATTCGAGATGGCCGTCCTGCACGGGCACCCGGTTGCATTGGGCACTGACCTTGAATGGAGCGGCCTCGATCTTCGATCCCGCAAGTTTGCCCATAATCTTCTGTGGCTCGACCTCGACCTTCTCCTCTTCACCGCCGATGAAGGGCATGACGTTATCAATAATGTCCATCGAAGCGACGCCCGGATAACCGGCGCCCGAGATCGCCTGCATCGAGGTCATCATGACGGCTTCGAGACCGAATCTTTGCTGCAGCGGGGCCAGCGCCATGACCAGGCCGATCGTCGTGCAATTGGGATTGGTGACCATATAACCGCGATCATAACCGTGCTTCTTCTGCTGCGACGGAATAATCCCCAGATGGTCCGGATTGATCTCCGGCACGATGAGCGGAACATCTTCATGCATTCGGAAAGCCGACGAATTGCTGATCACCGGATAACCCGCGGCGGCAAAAGCGGCTTCGGATTCGACCGCGATATCCGAAGGCAGACTGGCGATCACCAGATCGCAATCGAGCGGAGGATTGCATGGTTGGAGCTTGATCGCCTTCACGGCGTCCGGCATCTCGAACGGTAACTTCCAACTGCAAGCATCAGCGAACGGCTTGCCTTCCGAACGATCGGAAGCCGCCAGCGCGGTCACTTCAAAATGAGGGTGATCACGCAGCATATGGATCAATCGTTGCCCGACCGTTCCGGTCGCGCCGAGAATGCCGACACGTCTTTTTGCTTGAGTTCTCATGTCATCACAACCTTAGAAATTTAATTACCGGCACCGCCTGCCAATACTGCCTGAATGAAAGCGAATGGTAGGTGGTGAGACAGGTGATGTCAAGAATGATAGCCTTGACCGCTCTTGCGATTATCGCCTGCTCGATCTCATTTGCCCCTTCCTGCGAGCGAGTCCGTCTCTTCACAGTCAAACGGTGGACTTCCCGATGATCAGATCGGCCGCTTTTTCGGCAATCATGATCGTCGGCGCGTTCGTATGTCCGGTGAGCTGAATCGGAATGATCGAGGCATCGACGATTCTCAGCCCGTCGATCAGGCGGACGCGGAGTTGATCATCAACCACGGACATCGCATCGTTGCCCATTTTGCACGTGCCGATCGGATGATAGATCGTCTCGGCGGTGTTTCTGATGTGATCGGCGATGTCGTCATCATTTCGCGCAGCCGGACCCGGCCACCATTCTTTGCCCCGGTAGACCTCGAATTGCTTGGAATTTAAAATCTCGCGCGCCACCTTAACCCCCTCGATTCCCGAGGCCAGATCGCTCTCCGAGGCCAGATAGTTCGGTTGAATAACCGGAGCAGCCAGCGGATCGTTCGAACGCAATCGGATCTCACCACAACTCTCGGGATGTTGAATCGCAATTCCGACCGAAAACCCGTGCAAGTCGGGATTCTTGAAACCGTTGTCCATGTAAAAAACCGGAGCAAAGACCAGTTCGACGTCCGGCAGATCAATCCCCGATCTGGTCTTGATGAATCCGCCCGCTTCAGCGACGGTCGAAGTGAGCGGCCCTTTTTTGAAGAGCAGAAAATTGCAGATGTTTTTCCAATTGTCGGCCCGATGTAAACCAATCGACCGGGTCGATTCATACTCGACTCCAATCAGTTGGTGATCCTGTAGATTTTGACCGACACCCGGCAGATCGGCGATGACCGGCAGGTCCAGCGATCGCAAATGATCGGCCGGACCGATTCCTGAAAGCATCAAGAGCTGTGGCGAATTGATCGTGCCGCCACAAAGGATGACTTCACGCTCGGCGCGAGCCTGCGCCGACTCGCCGTCCTGCAGATAGGCGACGCCGATCGCATGCTGACGGTCGAAAAGTAATCTGGTCACGTGCGCGCGCGTCTTCACCGTCAGATTCGGGCGCGACAGGATCGGCTTGAGAAATGCAGCGGCGGCGCTGTGCCGTTGACCGGCCTTCTGGGTCACCTGGAAATACCCAACGCCCTCATGACTTTGACCATTGAAATCCTCATTGAATCTAAGTCCCGCTTGTCGTGCTGAATCGATAAATTTATCCGAGAGCACATTGATACAGCGTAGATCGGCAACATTCAGTAACCCGCCTGTACCATGATATTCATCTGCTCCTCGTTCATTATTCTCGGATTTTTTGTAATAGGGGAGAACATCCTGGTAGCTCCAGCCCACGAAGCCGAGCCCGTTCCACCGATCGTGATCGAGCCGGTTAGCGCGGCAGTAGAGCATGGCATTGATCGAGCTCGAACCGCCGAGCGTTTTACCGCGCGGCCAGAAGATTCTCCGGCGGTTCATGTGAGGTTGCTCTTCGGTTTCATAAGCCCAATCGTACTCTGTCCTGAAGAGTTTCGGGAAAGCCGCCGGGATTTGCACCTCCTGCTTCTTGTCCGGTCCGCCGGCTTCGAGCAACAAAACTTTGACATCGGGGTCCGCGGTTAAGCGATTGGCAAGCACACACCCGGCAGAACCTGCGCCAACAATGACGTAATCGAACATATGTTCTCCTGGATTATGGAATTGCACCTTGGATAACAAATCATCCTTGGTTCTTTGTTTAACGCTGTTCCTTAAGCTAGAATGCGAAGCTTCGCGGAAAAGTCCGGACATTAGTCCCTCAGCTCCTTATTCGTGGAGACTGAAAATAGAAATGGCGCGGGTGAAGGTCTTTTACGATCATCGGAACTTGGTCCTGAACTATTAACGGTTTCTGCAAGCAGCAAGATGAAGCCTACCAGGTACGTCTACGAATTTGGTCCCTTTTGTCTCGAACCGTCGGAACGGATGTTGCGGCGCGATGGCCAACCAGTACCGCTCACTCCTAAGGCATTCGACACGCTCCTGATCTTCGTCGAACATAATAATCATCTGCTGACCAAAGAGGAACTGATCTCGAAACTCTGGCCCGACAGCTTCGTGGAAGAGAGCAATCTCGCACAAAACGTTTCGACGCTGCGCAAAGCGCTGGGCGAAAGATCCAATGGCCGGCAATATATCGAAACCGTCCCCAAGAAGGGATACCGGTTCACCGCCGAAGTTCATTTGAGATCCGAAGAGAAGATTCCGGCCGCGCCCGTCGAATCGGCCTATTCGTCGCTGGCCATCGAACAATCCGGCGAAGCCGAGACTCAATTTCTCGACTATGATGATGTTCGGATCGATCCCAAAATCTCGCCGTTCGAAGACGCGCCGGAGCTCGAAAGCGAGAAAGGGCCGAGCCCTTTGCCGCCCGGCCGGCTTCAGCCCACAGATCGAGATTTACAAACCGGCGAGAGTTCGCCGCTCGCGCAGAACAGAAGGACTGGCCGCAAGATCGCCTGGTTGGTAGTAATCCTGGCGGTCGCCGCCGCCGGAACATATCTTCTCTGGCATTCACCGCCGGCATCTCTGCGAAGAGCCAGGCCGCGGTTGGCAGTCCTGCCGTTTCGCAATCTCAAACCTGATTCGAGCACCGACTTTCTGGGTTTCTCGCTGGCCGACGCGGTCATTACCAAACTCAACTATATCAGCGCGCTGACGGTTCGCCCGTCTGCTTACATCGATAAATACCGCAATCAGCAGATCGATCCGCAAAACGTCGCCGGTGAACTGAACGTCGATACCTTGCTGACCGGAACATTCCTCAAAGAAGGCGATGATCTGCGAATCAATCTGCAACTGATCGATCTTCATAAGAACCAGGTGCTCTGGAGCGAACCGCTCAGTCTGAGATACGAGAAACTGCTGACCGTGCAGGACCGCGTCACGCAGGAAGTGATTCAACGATTGAGCGTCACTCTCACGCCTGACGAATCGGAGCGGATTCAACGCGGCGCGCCGCAGAATCCGCGCGCCTATGAATTTCATCTGCGTGGCGTCGATCTCTATTGGATCGATGATCTCTCGACGGCCGGCAAGATGCTTGAAAAGGCGGTCGAGATCGATCCGAACTACGCGCTCTCCTGGGCGTATCTGGGCACGGTCTACACGACCTATGCCTCTTTGCATTTCGGCGGACGCGAATATTACGACAAGGCTCAGAAGGCCTATGACCAGGCGCTGCTGCTCGAACCTTCTCAGATCGAGGCGCGAATCTTTATGGCCGCTTTTCTGACTGATACCGGGCGCGTTGAACAGGCCGTTCCGCTCTTGCGCGAAGTGCTCCAGGCCAATTCGAACCTGGCCCTCGCGCATTGGGAGATGGCCTACGCCTACCGCTTCGGCGGAATGGTCAAAGAATCGATCGCCGAGGGTGAACGCGCGCGCCAGATCGACAACGAGATCAAGGCCAATAACTCCGTCTTCAACAGTTACCTTTATGACGGACAATACGAGAAATTTCTGCGCAGCCTGCCCACCGGGGAACCTTCCGCATTCGTCATTTTTTATCGCGGGCTCGGCTATTATTACCTCAAGAACTACCAGCAGGCGCAAACTTATTTCAATCGCGCCTATGAGCTGAAACCGTCATTGATGCCGGTGCAGTCCGGCAAAGCGATCAGTCATGCGATCGATCATCAAACAGCCGATGGGCTCGAACTGTTGAAGCGCACCGAAAAGATGATCACTGAGAGCGGCGTCACCGATGCCGAGGGCATTTACAAGGTGGCGCAAGCCTTCTCCCTGCTCGGCGACAAACGGTCCGCCATCCGCTTACTCCGCCAGAGCATCGAAGGCGGTTTCTTTTGCTATCCCTACTTCATCAACGACGTGTTGCTTGATAACATCCGCGGCGAGGCCGAATTTTCGCAGCTCATGGAGCTGGCTCGACGCCGTCACGAAGAGTTCAATCACCGCTTCTCTCACCACAACTGACCGGACGGTAGCTAAATTTATGACCTGGAAAAGAGACTGAAGAGGTGCGAAAAAAAAGCACGAAAATAGTGGCCATTTTCGTGCGGCTGGCGTTCCCTGCGGCGGGCTCGTGAAAAAATATCGGCGGCGAGGTGCGTGAACCTAACCCCTGGCAGATCGAGTGACGCAATAAGGTGACGAAACCGGCTGTCAACTCACTCACTCAATTTCCCCCTGCCTCATCATTACACCTCGCCGCCAATTTCAAGAAAGAGCCTGGCGCTGCTCGCCTCAGCTCAACCAAGTAAAGACCAGGAGAATGTCTGTAACAATTTGATCAGATCGTCGTTTCCTTCAAGTACCGTGTCAACCCCCCGAGCCAGCAGCAGGATCACCACCTCAATCACCAATCCCAGCAAAACCGCCACCCAGGAGACCTGAAAAAACGTCCCGCCGAACCAATTCTTGACCGCAGGACCATCCCCAAGCACTGTCTTCCTTACACCCACGCCGGGCCTCCTTTCCCATCCCCCACACCTGCTGCCGGCTTCGCTGAGGCAAACGCAAATTTCTCGCTCGCCTCGTCTTCGCCTTACTATCAACCTTCTTTCCTCACTACGCGACGAAGCATACAGCTAGATTCCAATTTAAATCTTAAGGTTCGTTTGAAATTTTGATGAAAGATTCTTGAAATCCGGGTGAAATGGGGAATTAACACTCAATCGGCAATGCCCGGAATAAGTTACGCCTGGACTCGCCGGCGATCACCATCGAGACATCGGATGAACTGCTTCAAATCCCTCTTCATGTTCGAGGCGCTCCAGTTTTTCAACCTCGGATTTCCAATATTGGAACTCTGAGTTGAGGCGCTCGCGTTCTTCCGGCGTCAAATTGCCCATCTGCTCGCGGCGCCACAATT
>Ga0081539_10002435_pt1 | contig 26269 bp, 23 predicted proteins | sample TabmetS4T2R2_FD_71023 | JGI IMG/M metagenome (GOLD analysis project Ga0081539, IMG submission 71023) | Tabebuia heterophylla rhizosphere microbial communities from the University of Puerto Rico - S4T2R2 | ecosystem: Host-associated > Plants > Roots > Rhizosphere ...
CGGCGCACCACCGAGCCGGTACACAGTGGGCCGGTCGAGTAGAAGCAGATTTCCGGGGCCCGCGCCAGCGGCGGGCCGCCGCTCCCGCCGGAGACCGCGGAGGTCGGCGGCTCGCCAGGGCTCGCCGGGATCCCCGACCTCCGCTGCCACGTCCGCGCGCCAAGCCCCAAGAGTGTCGGGGGCGCTCCGCCGCCCGCGGAGCGCCCCCGATGGGAGGGCTGATCAGACGCCCGCGTGGGCTCCGGCGGTGGTGTTTTCGCCGCGGCGCACCAGAAGGGCGGCAAAGGCGGCCAGCAGTGCGATGACCGCGCCCACCGTGAGCGCCGACTAGAAGCCCGACATGAAGGCGAGGTGGCTGCCGGTCGTGATCGCATCGGCCAGCGGCTGCGGCGCGCCCGGCGGCACGGGTGCGACGCCCTGCGCGACGAAGTCCTCGGCGGCCGTGAAGCCGGGCGCCATGTCGGCCGGCACGCCCGCCCCGGTCAGCTTTTCCACCAGCACGTCGCCGACCCGGGTGGCCAGGATCGTGCCGAACACCGTGGTGCCGAGCACGCCGCCGAGCTGGGCCGCGGTCTGCTGGATACCGCCGGCGAGCCCGGCCAGGTGCACCGGCGCGTTGCCGACGATGGCCTCGGTGCTGCCGACCAGCACCATGCCGAAGCCCATGCCGATCACGATGAACCACGGCCAGAGCGACAGGTAGTCAGCCTGCACGCCGATCCGGGAGAGCGCGAACAGCGCGACGGCGGTCAGCAGCATCCCGCCCACCAGTGGGGGCCGGGGACCGAACCGGGCGGTGAGCGCACCGGCCACCGGCGAGGCAACGATGAACGTGGCGGTCATCGGCAGCAGCCGCACGCCCGCGTCGACGGGGCTCATGCCGTGCACTTGCTGCAGGTACAAGGTCAGGAAGAAGAACGAGCCGAAGAGGGCGAAGAAGCCCAGCATGGCGAGCACCGTGCCGGCCGAAAACGAGCGGTTGCGGAAGAGCCCGAGCTGCATCAGCGGGTGGCGGGCGCTCCGCTCGCGCAGGATGAACGCCGTGCCGAGCACCGCCGCGCCGGCGAAGAAGCCGAGCGGGACGATGTCGCCGAAGCCGTACTCCTGGGCCTTGATCAAGCCCCAGACCAGGCTGAACAGGGCCGCGGAGAGCAGCGCGACGCCGGGTATGTCGAACGAGCCGGCGGCCTCCGGGTCGCGCGACTGCCGCACCACCCACAGGCCGAGCAGGATCGCCACCGCGGCGACCGGGCCGTTGAGGAAGAAGACCCACTCCCAGCTCGCGTTTTCCACCAGCAGGCCGGCCACGATCGGGCCGCTCGCGATGGCCAGGCCGGAGGTGCCGGCCCAGATGCCGATCGCCATGTTGAGCTTTTCGGCCGGGAACGTGTTGCGCAGGATCGCGAGGCTGGCCGGCTGGAGCAGCGCGCCGGCGAAGCCCTGCACCACCCGCCAGAAGATCACCATTTCGATCGAGCCGGACAGGCCCACCGCGACCGAGGCGACCGCGAAGCCCGCGACGCCCACGAGGAAGACGGTCTTGCGGCCGAACCGGTCCGCGAGGCGCCCGGCGACGATCAGGGAGACCGCGAGGGCGAGCAGGTAGCCGTTGGTAACCCACTGGAGCTGGGCGAAGTCGGCGCCGAGGTCGCGCGCGATCGCCGGGTTGGCGATGGCCACGACCGTCGCGTCGAGGCCCACGACCATCACGCCGAGGGCTACGGCCAGGAGGGTCAGCCAGGGGTGACCATGGCCGCGGCGGCTGGGCCGCCGTACGTCGGTGTTCGGCCCACCGGGCCGGGTCAGGGTTGCCTGTGACATGAGAGCGAATCTGTCAGCGCATGACACTTGTCGTCAACCGACTTACGTCTGATAGTGACTACTGTCATGCGGGGAATAAAGTCGGAGCTGGACACCGTCCGTATACTTTCCGCATGGCACCGACCACGACCGGTCTCCGCGAGCGCAAGAAGCAGCGCACCCGCGAGGCACTCATCGATGCCGCCTTCGAGCTCTTCAGCACCAAGGGCTTCGAGGCGACCACCGTCGACGAGATCTCGGAAGCGGTCGAGGTGTCGTCCCGCACGTTCTTCCGCTACTTCGGCTCCAAGGAGGACGTGGCTACCTCGCTGCAGCTGCAGCAGTTTCTGGACGTCTACCGGGCGATCGAGGCCCGGCCGGCACAGGAGCCGATCGTCACCGCGCTGCGACACGCGGTCGTCGACGTCCTCCGGCAGTACGAGGAGGGCGGCTCCGACGCGTTCCAGTTCGCGTGCGTCATGCAGCTCGTGCAGGAAAGCCCGGCCGTGATGGCCCGCAGCCTGGAGATCTGCACCGAGCAGCTCGACGAGCTGGCCCGCCGGATCGCGATGCGGATGGGCGTCGACCCGGTCACCGACCCGCGGCCCAAGCTCGTCGCGTCGGTCGCCAGCGCGGCGCTGCAGGTGGCCGTGCGCGCCTGGCGCGAAGACGAGCCCGACGAAAAGGTGTCCGACCTGGCCGACCGCGCGTTCGCGCTGCTGGAGGCCGGGATCAACTATCCCGCCGCGGTCTAGCTCCGGCCGCGCCTGGGCTTCTTCTTCTCCGGCTCGGGCCAGAGCGGGGTGGCGACAGACGCTTGACCGCGGGCCGGCTCCGATGCGCCGGCAGCCGGCTCGGTGGCCGGGGCGGAGTCGGAGACGTAGGCGCGGGCCGGAGCGTACGCGTCGTCTTCGAGGTCTGCGCCCGCCGTCTGCGCCGGCACCGGCACCCGATCCACGTCCGTCTCCGGCTCGCGGTCGGCCTCTGGCTCGGGCTTGGGCCTGGGCGCCGGCTCGTCGGGCCATTGCAGCAGGGCCAGCTCTTCCTTCTGCCGCGACTCGCGGCGCTGGCTGATCGCGGTCACAAGGACCGAGCCGGCCAGCCCGGCGATCACCGCGTAGGGCGCGAGCAGGTGCGCGGACAGCTGCTCGGCACGGATGCCGACGAGCGTTGGCGCGGCCAGGAAGTACGCCGCCGCGACGAGGAGCGGGCCGACGCCACCGGACACCGCGGTGCCGACCCGGCCGTCGAGTCGCTTGGCGGCCGGCCAGGCGGCAAGCGCGCCGATCACCAGCGCCGAGCCGAGGGTGAGGGCGGCGCCGGGCAGGTAGATATTGCGGAACCAGAAGCGGTCGGCGTCTGAGGTGACCTGCCAGACGCCCAGCTGGGCCGAGGCAAGCCCCTCGCCGGTGGCGACCCCGTCGATGACCGCGATCACAGCCAGCAGCCAAAGCCAGCTCGCGGTGGCGATCACGTTGGCCGCGACGGCGCGGGACGCCACCGCCCAGAGCGCGACGAGCAGCCCGACGATCACGCCGATCGCGGCGTATCCAGCGGCGATGGTCTGCGGGGTGAACGTGTCGGCCCGGGCCGCCTCGCGGGCTGGCACGGCGACCAGCGCCACCGTCGCCAAGGCGCCGACCGCGGCGGCCACCGTGGTCGCGCCCCGCGCGAGCACCACGGACAACGTGTCTCTGCTGTCCACTATGGAGGCGCTCAGCCGGTCGGCGCAGATCGCCCCGATGACCGTGGACGTGGCCGCGATCCAGGTCGCCCATGCCAGGCTGGCCACCCAGGTGGCCTCGTTGGCGCCGTTGGGCGACGGCAGCCACGCGATGATGCCGAGCCCGTAGCCCAGCCCCAACTGCGCGGCGCTGGCGCCTGCAGCGATGCCGATCGCGGTCGCGATCGATCCTCCCCAGCCTCGAACGGCCATGCCGGGCAGCGTAGCTTCCTTGCGCTATCGCGTCCGTGTGGGGCGACGGGCCGACCGGCGAATCGCCCGATAAGTTGACCGCGGAGAAAGTACTCGCCCCGGAGAGGACGACGCCATGGCCGACGACCGCGATCCGGACGGTCCTGGTCCCGACCCGGGTGACGCTTCGGATCAGACCCGGGAGTTCGACCCCCTCGCTGACGAGGAGGAGGCGCCGGCGTCCGGCGACGAGACGAGGCAGATGCCGGCCGCCGACGAGACAAGGCGGATGCCCGCGGCCGACGAGACCCGGCGGATACCCGCAGCCGACGAGACGGCGCCGGTGCCGGAACAGCCGGCCGCATGGTCCGGCCGCGCGGGTGTGCCCCCGCCGGATTCCACCGTGGTGCGGGGCCCGGTGCCCGCCGAGTGGGCGCCGCCCGAGGACAGCGGTGGCAAGTGGTGGATGCCGATCGTGGTGGGCATCGTGGCGCTGCTGCTCCTCGGTGTCCTGGCCGCGGGCATCTGGCTGATCTACAACGCCAACAAGGTCGAGCCCTCGCCGACGCCGACGCCCTCGCCGACTTTGGCGCCGACCTCCGCGCCCGCCACCTCGGCCGCACCGACCACGAGCTCGCCGCCTCCGCCCACGACCGCGCCGGCCGACGTACCCGTGCCGCCGCTCGTCGGGCTGACCGACGAGCAGGCACGGGAGACGCTCGACGGGCTCGGCCTGACCTACCGGCTCGTGTACCGGCCCGCGGAGGAGCCGGCCAACACGGTGATCGAGACGCAGCCGGAGGAAGGGGAGGCCGTGCCGCTCGGCACCGAGATCACGTTGGTGATCGCCAGCCCGCTCACGCCGACCGACGCGCCGACGAGCGCGCCCACCGTGGTGCCGACCTCCTGACCGCGGCCCACCTCACCACCGGCGGCGGCGCATGCCCACCATCATGAGGCCGACAGCGGCCAGCGCGAGCCCGATCAGACCGGAGTAGATCAGCGTCTGGTGGTACCCGCTGGCCGGCGTCGTGTCCGCCTCCGCCACCTCGCGCGGCGCCGCGACCGCACTCGTGGTCGGCGGCGGTGTGGGCGCCGGCTCGTCGACCGTATCGCCGAGACCCAGGTCCTCGTCGTCCGGTCCGGCCGCGAGCGGGTCGCGCCGCATGGGGTCCACAGTGGTCGCCCGGGGCAGTGGCGCGCCCGTGGTGGGCGTCGCCCGCGGCTCGCCCGGCCCGGCTGGATCGGGCGCCGGGCCGGTCGGATCGGGCGCCGGCCAGGTGGTGGTCGGTGGCCCGGTCGGCGTACCCGGTGCCGGGTCGGCTGGGACACCAGGAGTTGGTGTCCAGCCGGCTGCCGGCGATGGGTCGGTCGTGGGTGTCACTGGCGGGTCCCAGCCATATCCGCCCGTCGTACCGGCCGGAAGTGGCGCGCCGGGCTGTGGCTGCTGCTCGCCGCCCGGGTCGAGGTCTTCTCCGGTCGCCTGTCCGGCATCGGGCCAGGACGGATCGGTCCAGTGGTGGTAGAGGTGCCAGTCGTCCGGTGGACCACCGGCGTAGCCGCCGCTCGCGGAGCCCGGTGAGGCGCTGGCCGCCGGCGCGATCCCGCCAGGCGGCCCGTCGCTGCCGGCGGGCGCGCCATCGCTGGCCTGGCCGATCGCCATGCCGCCGCCCGCTGGGCCGCCTTGGCCACTCGTGCCTACGCCACCCGCTGGGCCAGCTTGACCACGCGTCGGGCCGCCCTGGCCACGCGTGCTCACGCCGCCGGCTGGCTCGCCGTCGGCGAGGATCGCCGAGTCGCTGGCCGGCTCGCGCCCCTCGGTGGACAAGGCGCCGACCGGCTGGCCGCCCGTGACGGCGACGGCGAGGCTGGCCAGCATCCCGCCAAGGAGCAGGAGTCGCAGGCTCAGCCCACGGGTGGAGTAGGGACGCCGAGGCGCGCTCTGTGGCTCGATCGGCTCTGTGATCATGCCGTCCCCCAGGCTCGGGGTCCGGATCACGAGTGGGGTCGGCGGGTGTCTCCGAGTCTAGGCGAGCCCGCGGACGGCCGGACGGTGAACGGCCAACACGTCACCGTGACCGCGTGGGCACCCCCGTTGGCCGGGGTGCGGGGTGGCGGGCGTTGCGCTGGCGGATGTCCGGGGCGGAACCGACCGTGCGGAGGCCGCTGATCTTTACGAAGATCGACCTGCGCTCGACCGCCTCGCCACCGCCATTGAGCTCGTATCCGTCGAGCCAGACCCAGCCGTCATAGGTGGGCCAATCGTGGACCCTGATCACCCGAAAGAGCATCGGATCGGCGAACTGGACGCTCGCCTCACGGGTCACTTGGAGGACGTCACCGGACCGGGGTAACACATCGACTCCTGTCCCAAAACCGCTAATTTCAGCCAAAGTTTGCCGGACCATGTGCTTCGCGGCTCACCTCGGGGGTCACCCGCTGGGTGTGTCTCCGCCGACGCCGGACTACGCCCCCGGCTGCGGCGGCGCCGCAACCTGTCCGACTGGCTGGAGACGGTAAGTGACCCGAGCCATACGGACAGGGTGCACCATGAACATGATCAATGCAAGTTGCAACTTCGGGCCGATCCGGTCGGGTCAGCCTGGGCGGAGCGTGGCTTGATGTCCCGCTCGGAAACGCGCAAACTGAACGCGGTGACCGGCCGACGTGCCGGTGCCTTTGCATGTCAGCGCGAGCGAACGATACGCCCCGCGTAACCGCGGACCGGTTCGCCGCGATGTCGCAGCTCCGTCATAGCATGCGTCCGCCGTGACGGGTACCCGTGACGCCGAATCGCGACAGACTCGCTGGCCCTTGGGGACGCAACTTGCGGAGGTGACCCGTGACGGAGCGTCGGAGTCCGACAATTCGCCGCCGCCGGCTCGGAGCCGAGCTGCGCCGCCGGCGTGAAGCCGCGGGAGTGACGATCGAAGGAGTCGCCGAGCGTTTGGAATGCTCGGCGTCCAAGGTCTCGCGAATCGAAACCGGCCACACCACGGCCACCCCCCGAGATGTCCGCGACATGCTCGAGATCTATGGGGTCCTCGGCGACGAGTGCGAAGAACTCGTGCAGATCGCTCGTGAGGCCCGGCAGAAGGGCTGGTGGCATGCCTACAGCACGGTGCTCACCGGTGCCTATGTGGGTCTTGAGCAGGCAGCGGAATCAGTCCGAGCCTACGAACAGCAGGTGATGCCCGGGTTACTACAGACCGAGGAATACGCGAAGGCAATGATCCGTGCCGCACGGCCGGACATCACGACTGACGAGGTGGAACGCCGGGTACGTGTCCGGCTCAACCGTCAGTCGTTACTGACACAGGAAGACCCGATCGACCTGTGGGTGGTCCTCGACGAGGCCGTGCTCAGCCGCCCGATCGGCGGCGACGCCGTCATGAGTGCTCAGCTGGAGCGACTCGTAGAGGCCGCGGAGTTACCCAATGTGACATTGCAGGTTTTGCCCTTCGAGGTCGGCGCGCATGCCGGCATGGACGGTACCTTCACAATCCTCAGCTTCTCGGAGCCCAGCGACCCGGGGGTGGTTTTTGCGGAAAATGCCACCGGAGGACTGTTCTTGGAGAAGAGTGAGGAGTTGCGGAAGTACATGTTCATTTTCGATCACATCCGCGCCGCGGCCCTCCGCCCGGAGGAGTCCGTGGCACTCATCCGAAAGTTGACTAAGGAGCCGTTGTGGAAGTCGAGACAAAGGGGTTCCGGCTGGACCTGAGCCGCGCTGTCTGGCAGAAGAGCACGCGGAGCGGTCCCAGCTGCGACAACTGCGTCGAAGTGGCTTTCGTCGACCAGGCGATCGCCGTGCGGGACTCGAAGAACCCGACCGGTCCGGTGCTGATCTTCACGGCCGACGAGTGGGACGCATTCGTCGGTGGCGCCAAGGACGGCGAGTTCGACCTCGACTGACGGCACTCCGTTTCGTTTAGTGGTCTGGCGGGAAGGCGTGGCCCTCTAGCCCAACGACGGAGCGGATGACGCAGTCTGGCGCGCAGCCGTGTCGCCATGTGTAGTGGCGGCGCGGCTGTGCGCACGCGCCTAAAAGCGCGCGTCTTTATATGTATGACGTTATCCGTACCGTGAGTGAGTATACGGTAGCTCGCGCGCAGTAGCCAGAGTCGCGAGCCAATAAACCTCGTTGTACCGGGCATGACGATTGGACCTGACGAGCGCGCGAACGGCCCGGTGAGCACCCAGGAGCGCTTTCCCCCCGAGCCCGTGGACCGGTACGCGACGCCGCCGGCCGGGTATCGCACGGACGGTCGCGACCCCTTGAGCGGCCGGGAGAGCCTGCCTGGACGTGAGCCGCACCCCGGTGAGCGCATGGCCCATCCCGGCGAGCTCGGCCACCCCGGTGACCTTGAGCCCCAGCCCGACCTGCCGTCGCACGGCCGCAACGGGTCCGGTGGGCTCGACCTCTCCGGCCTCACCGAGCCGGTCTTTCCGCCGGCTGCCTGGCTGGACGGCCCGGCCGGCACGCTCGCCGACCACCCGCTGCTGCGCGGCCTGCTCCTCGAACTCCCCCCGAAGGGCACCGTGCCGCCGCCCGGCTGGCTGGACCGCTGGTTCGAGGCGGCCCGCTCGATCCTCGAGCTCCTCTACCTGCAGCAGGGCGGTCGTGCCAGGTAGCGTGCGTTACCTATCGCCGGTGATATAGAAAGTTCAACATCTGTCGCTGGCTGACATAACCACATAATCTCTCCTCCGATCGGCAAACATCTCTGCCCGATCCGGTCGCCACGAGCGCCCGGACGGCCGTGGAGCCGGTCAGAGGGGAGGACGGGAGATGACACTCCCGCGTACGCGTCGCCGACTGGCGACGCTCGGCATGGCCACCGTCGGCTTGACGGTGGCCGTCGCGATGGCGGCGCCGCCGGCGCTCGCGCAGGAGCCGTCCGGCGCGATCCGCAACGCCGGTGGCGACACCGCCGTCGCCGACAGCTACATCGTGGTGTTCAAGGACAGTTCGGTCACCCGGGCGGGCGTCGACAAGGCCGCCCGCGACCTCGCGGCCAAGCATGACGGGGCGGTCGCGCGTACTTACCGCGCCGCGCTGCGCGGCTTCGAGGTGAAGGCCACCGCCGCGCGCGCGGCCCGGATAGCCGCCGATCCGGCGGTGGCATACGTCGAGCAGAACCACACGGTCCGGATCCAGGACACCCAGAACAACCCCCCGAGCTGGGGCCTGGACCGCATCGACCAGCGCAACCTGCCGCTCAGCGGCTCGTACACGTATCCGTCGACCGCCCCGACGGTGCACGCGTACATCATCGACACCGGCATCCGGTTCAGCCACAGCGCCTTTGGCGGCCGGGCCACGAGCGGCTTCGACGCGGTCGACGGCGGCAGCGCTGACGACTGCAACGGCCACGGCACCCACGTGGCGGGCACGGTCGGCGGCTCCCAGTACGGCGTGGCAAAGGCCGTGCAGCTCGTCGGCGTCCGGGTGCTCAACTGCTCGGGCAGCGGCACCAACGCCCAGGTCGTCGGCGGCATCGACTGGGTCACCGCCAACGCGATCAAGCCGGCTGTGGCGAACATGAGCCTCGGCGGCGGCGCCAACTCCTCCATCGACACCGCGGTCCGCAACTCGATCAGCTCGGGCGTCACGTACGCGATCGCGGCTGGCAACGGCAACACGCTCGGCGTCCGGCAGAACGCCTGCAACTACTCACCGGCCCGCGTCACCGAGGGCATCACGGTCGGCGCGACGCAGAACAACGACGCCGCCGCGAGCTTCTCGAACTACGGCAGCTGCGTCGACATCCTCGGGCCGGGCGTGAGCATCACCTCGTCCTGGTACACGAACGACACCGCGACCAACACGATCAGCGGCACCTCGATGGCCACCCCGCACGTGGCCGGCGCCGCCGCGCTGGTGCTCGCGGCCAACCCCACGTGGTCGCCCGCCCAGGTGCGCGACTTCCTAGTCAACAACTCGACGCCGAACGTCGTCACCAACCCTGGCACGGACACCCCCAACCGGCTGCTATTCGTGGTGCAGAACGGCACCCCGCCGACCAACGACTTCTCGGTGTCGGTGTCGCCGACGTCGGGCTCTGTCGCGGCCGGTAGCTCGGCCACGACGACGGTCAACACGGCCACCACGGCCGGGTCGGCGCAGTCGGTGAGCCTGTCGGCGAGCGGCCTGCCCGCCGGCGCGACGGCGAGCTTCAACCCCACGTCGGTCACCTCCGGCGGCTCGTCGACGCTGACCATCTCCACGACGGCCTCGGTCGCGAACGGCACGTACCCGATCACGGTCACCGGTACGGGTGCGGCCGGCACGCGGACCGCGACGTACACGCTGACCGTGACCGGCGGGAGCACCGGCAACTGCACGGGCACCAACGGCACGGACGTGGCCATCCCCGACCTGAGCACCGTGACCAGCACGATCACCCTCGTCTGCGGCCGCAACGGCTCGGCCAGCTCGACGGTGGCGGTCAACATCGTCCACACGTACCGCGGCGACCTGGTCATCGACCTCGTCGCGCCGGACGGCACCGCGTACCGGCTCAAGAACAGCTCCGGTTCGGACAGCGCCGACAACGTCAACGCGACCTACACCGTGAACCTCTCCGGCGAGGCGGCGAACGGTACCTGGACGCTGCGCGTACAAGATGTAGCACTCTTCGACACCGGCTACATCGACACCTGGACGCTGACTGTCTAGTCAGCTCGCGGACCCGACCTGGGGAGGTCGGCGGGGCTCCCACGCCGCTGGGCGTGGGAGCCCTGTTTCGTTCAGAGGGTGCGTAGGTGGAAGCCGCCGTCGACGTCGATGACCTGGCCGGTGCTGAACGGCAGCAGGTCGGTCGCCACGGCCACCACCGCCTTGCCGACGTCTTCGGGCCGGCCCCAGCGGCGGATCGGGGTGAGCCCGTGGTTGAAGATCAGATCGTCGTACTTCTCCCGCACGGTCCCGGTCATGTCGGTCTCGATCACGCCCGGCCGGATCTCGTACACGTTGATGCCGTGCGGTGCGAGCCGCGTCGCGTACAGCTGGGCGGCCATCGCCAGACCGGCCTTGGTGACGCAGTAGTCGCCGCGGTTGGTGCTCGCCGCGTACGCGCTGATCGACGAGATGATGACGATCTTGGGGTTGCCGAGCGTGCCGGCCTCGACCTGCTCGACCATGTGGCGGGCCACGAGCTGGGTCAGGAAGTACGGCCCCTTGAGGTTGATCGCCACCAGCCGGTCGAACGACTCCTCGGTCGCGTCGAGGATGTCGGCACGCACGTCGGGTGCCACGCCGGCGTTGTTGACGAGCAGGTCGATCGGGCCGAACGCGCCGACCGCCTCCTCGACGAGCCGCTGCCGGTCGGCGGCCTGCCCGATGTCGGCCTGCACCAGGTGGGCCCGCTGGCCGGCCTCCGCGACCCGCTCGGCCACCTCCTTGGCGGCCGACGCGTTGCGCGCGTAGTTGACGACCACGTCGTACCCGGCGGAAGCGAGAGCGAGCACGACGCCGCGTCCGATGCCCCGCGAGCCGCCGGTCACGACGGCGGCGCGGCTCATTCCGCGCTCCCGAAGAACGTGTAGTACGGCTCGTCGCGCGCTACCCGCTGTACGTAGAGCGCCAGCTCGCGGGCGTGATAGTCGCCCCACATGCTGGACTCGCCGTTGGGCACCCGCTGGCCCTCGGGCACGTGGTCCCACCCGTTCGGGCGGTGGTAGACGGAGTGGAGGATCAGGCCCTGGTGGCGGGCGTCCGTGCTGAGGTACGGCTCGCCGAGCAGCGTGTCGCACACGGTCAGGCCGGCCTGCCAGTAGCGCCGGCCCTCGCCGGCCCGCCCGCGGCCGATCAGGTAGCGGCCGAGCCGCAGCAGGCCCTGCGCGCCGATCGCCGCGGCCGAGGAGTCCACGGGCTCGTGCGCGTTGTACGGGTCGGCCGGCCGGTCGAGGTAGTCGCCGAGGTGCGCGAGGCCGGGCGCGCCGGTGTCCCAGTACGGGATGCCGTCGACCGGGGTGTGCGCGAGGTAGAAGTCACAGGTGGCCATCGCGGCCGCGAGCATCGTGTCGGCGAGCCCTTCGGGCGCGTCCTTGACGGTGTCGAGCCACTCGAGCTGCTCCGGGAAGCCGAGCATCGCCCAGGCCAGCCCCCGGGTCCAGGTGCTGAAGGGCGAGTAGCCCTGCTGGGTGCTCGGGCACCGGTAGCTGCCGTCGTTGACGTTGAAGATCGACTCGTGGGCCGTGCGCCCGCGGACGTCGTACGCGTCCCGGCCGTCGCCGTAGAACACGTTCCACCGGGCGGTGTTGGTGGCGTGCTGGGCCAGCCGGTCGAGCAGCGAGATCCGCTCGTCCCGTTCGCCCATCAGCACGTGTCCCAATTGGTGGGAGACGGCGAGCGCCCGGCAGGAACGGATCGTGTCGACGAAGAGTGACTGCGGCCCGTTGAACGAGTAGATATAGCCCGTGCCGTCCGCCGTATCCCGCCACCGGGCCGCCTGCACGGCTCCTGTGATCTTGAGAGCCAGCTCGTAGAAGTGGAGGTCGCCGTCGTCGACGCGCCCCTCCCGGGTGAGCCGCCACAGGTTGCCGTACGTGCTGACGTTGTTGAAGCCGTGGTCGTGCACCCCGATGTGGCTGACGTGGCTCGCCATGACCTGGACCGTGAGATCCCGCCCGAGCTCCAGGAAGCGCCGCTCGCCGGTCGCGTCGAACTGCAACAGCGCCGAGCCGTACTGGAAGCCCTGGGTCCACTCCGTCCAGCCGCGGGCGGTGTAGCGGCCGTCCACCGTGAACACGGGGGAGGGAGACCCCGGTGGGCAGGTCTTCTCTATCGAGTCGAGCTTCTCCGCCGAGACGTCCCACAGGCGCTCGATCTTGGGCAGCAGTCCGGCGGGCTCCAGCCCGTCGTCGATCCTCGTCATGGGCCCTAGCATAGGAAAGCGCATTCCTGGGGGGAAGACATGCAGGCCGTCGGGGGTATCCGACACCAAGTTATCGCCGAGTTTCATAGTGCCCTAGAAAAGAGTGAAGGGTACTATGAAACTCCCCCGAAACTAACGGATGGATGACCGGATGGAGAGCTACGTCAGAGCTGCGCTCGATGCGGTTTTCGCTGGTGGTGTTGCCGCCTCGATGGAGACGGAAGTCTTGGACTTCAAGCAGGAGAGTGACCGCGGTGTTGGCGACACTCTCCGGATCTTGACCGACGCGGCGCTCTGCATGGCGAACGCCCGCGGGGGAACCGTCATCCTTGGCGTAGCGGACAAGGTGCCTGGGCCCTCCGCATTTCTCGGCACGGACATCGACCCTGACTCCGTACGGCTGAAGATCCACTCCAACAGCCGTCCGCCTCTGCTCGTGGACGCTCGGGTCGAGCAATACGAGGGACACAAGCTCCTGATCGTGTCGGTCCCCGAAACCGGTGAGATCCATGCGGATGGGAAGGGACGAGCTCCGCGGCGCATCGGCACAGACTGTATCGGTATGGCTCCGCAAGAACAGCAGCGCTTGCGTGAGGAGCGATCTGGCGTCGACTGGTCGGCGAAGACATCCCCCAGGCCTGGGTCGCTTTCCGAGAAGGCGCTCGCGGTGGCCCGCCGCCGGCTCGACGCCTCACTGAGCCCGGCTCACCGTGGGTTGGCCAGGCTCACCGACGACGACCTGCTTCGGGCGCTTGGCCTTGTGTCAGCCAGCGGGGAGCTGCTGCGTGCCGGCGTCGTGTTCGTGGGGTCGGAAGGCACCAACGTTGTTTATCAGTATCGGGACAGCCCTGGCGGTGAGCCGGTTGCCATCGAGCGGCTGACCGGTCCGTTGCTGACGGTCTACGACCGGATCATGGAGCTGGTGGCGCTCCGGCGCCGGCTGACGCCACTCACGCTCCCAGACGGCCAGCAGCTCCAGGTCGAAGACTTCCCCGAGCTCGCCGTGAGAGAGGCGCTGACGAACGCGTTGATTCACCGGGATTACCACGTCGGGGATCCCGTGGTGATCGAACATTCGCCGCATGTCCTGGTGCTTTCGTCGCCGGGTCCTCTGGTGGCCGGCGTGAGCGTGGAGAACATCCTGACCCACCCGTCGAAACCACGTAACAGGGTTCTTGCCGCAGCGGCTCGCACCGTGGAGCTTGCGGAGGAGGTCGGACGGGGTGTCGACCGCATGTACCGGGAGATGGTCCGGTCCGGGCGCCCGACGCCCACGATTGAAAGTGCCTTCGATCGCGTCCGTGTGGCACTCATGGGCACCGCGCCAGACCTCAACATCGCGCGTTACGTCGCCCAGCTCCCGCCGTTCGTCAGGGACGACACAGACGCCATGATCGTCTTGCTCAAGCTTTGCGGGATCCGGACGGTCACCGCCGAGGTCATGGCGCCGCTTCTTCAGAAGGGCATCGACGAGGCCGAGGTCTCCCTCCGGCATCTGGCCAGCGAGTTCGTCGGGATGATCGAGCCCACAAGGCAGACGGCCCGTGCGGCCCACCCGAACTACCGGCTTCGGGAGGAAGCGCTCAAGCAGCTGGGCACCGCGGTGCCTTACACCAGACACAAGGCGGACGAGATCGAACGCCGCGTGGTCGCGCACGTGCACGAGTACGACCGGATCACCAACGCGACCGTTCAGAACCTCTTTACTGTCGGCTCCCCACGGGCTCACCAGATCCTCGCGGATCTTGTTGCCCGGCAGATCCTCGTAAAGACGTCGACGGCCCAGCGTGGACCGAGTGTCGAGTACGGTCCAGGCCCGAAGTTTCCACCCAAGCCGGTGCGGCGGCGTCCACGTCGTAGCAGTACCTCGTCGCCGGACGGGGAGGCGATTCCAGGATTGTGATCAGATGGTGATCTGTGCCGAAAGTAGGGCCCCGTCTCACGGACGGGGCCTCTCAGCCCTGCGGTGGGGAAGGGGGGAGTTGAACCCCCACGCCCTTTCGGGCACACGGACCTGAACCGTGCGCGTCTGCCATTCCGCCACTTCCCCGGACCAGGGGTTACCCCTGGACACGATGCGGCCACATATTACGCTGTGCGTGGCTGCACCCGCGAGCAGGTTACCTGCCCGTGGCGCGTGGGAAGAGTAGCACGGCAACACCGGCCACCCGAGACAGGCCGGCAGTAGGGCGGTACGTCGGTGCGCAACCTGCGCGTGCGGCGGCCGGATACCATCATGTCCTCGGAACCCGAGGAGGAGCCGGTGAGCGTGCTGCAACGCTTCGAGAAGCGGTTGGAAGGCCTGGTCGAGGGGGCCTTCGCGAAGGTGTTCAAAGGGGTAGTCCACCCGGTGGAGATCCTCAACGCCATGCAGCGGGAGGCCGAGGCGCACAAAGCGATCCTGGCCGGTGGGCGCACCCTCGTGCCCAACCGCTACGTGATCGATCTTTCGCCGTACGACCACAGTCGTCTCGCGCCGTACGCGGCGGCGCTCGCCCAGGAGCTCGCCCAGTCGCAGGCTGAGTTCATCGGCGAGCAGGCGTGGACGGTCTACGGCGACGTCATCGTCGAGATCGAGCGCGGTGACGGGCTGGACACGGGCATGTTCCGGGTCACGGCCGAGGTCTACACCGGTGGCGAGGTGGCCCCCGTCCAGCAGCCGGCGTACGACGCGCCGGCGCCCCCCGCCTATCCCCCGTACGACCAGGCTCCCGGTGGATACGGTCCTCCGCCGCAGCACGGCGGTGGCGGGCGCAACGTGCGGCTCGTCTCCGGCGACGGGCGCACATATCCGCTGCAGATGGGTTCGACCGTCATCGGTCGGGGCGACCAGGCCAACCTGCGCCTCCCCGACGTCGGCATCTCCCGTCGCCACGCCCGTCTCGACTTCGACGGTGCCCAGGTGGTGCTCACCGATCTGGGATCGACCAACGGGACGATGGTCAACGGCCAGCGCGTCTCCGCCGTGGCGCTCAACCCCGGCGACATGATCCAGCTTGGAACGACCACACTCACGTTCCGAGTGGATGGCTAAGGACGTTGCCTGAGTTCGTCCTCACCGTTGCCCGGTTCGGCTTCCTCATCTTGCTGTGGATCTTCGTGTTCACAGTGGTCGGAGTCATCCGCCGGGATCTGTTCGCCGGGGCCAGGAGCAGTCGCCTCGTCGCCGCGCCGCGGGGGGTTGGCGCGTCGACGGGGCACTCCCGTCCGGCGAAGGTGAAGCGGGGCCGCGCGGCACACCAGCTCGTGGTCACCGCCGGCCAGTTGGCTGGCACCCGCATCACGCTCGGTGAGGCTCAGATCACCATCGGTCGGGCCGAAGACTCCACTCTGGTGATCACCGATGACTATGCGTCCGCTCGACACGCCCGGCTCGTCCCCCGCGCCGGGCAGTGGTTCATCGAGGACCTCGGTTCGACCAACGGCACCTACTTGGATCGCGCTAAGGTCACTGGACCAACCCCCGTACCCCTCGGCGTGCCGATCCGCATCGGCCGCACTTCTCTTGAGTTACGGCCATGACTCTCACCTTGCGTTATGCGGCTCACAGTGACCGCGGTCTGATCCGAGACGGAAACCAGGATTCCGTCTACGCCGGCCCGCGCCTGCTCGCCGTCGCCGATGGCATGGGCGGCATGGCCGCCGGTGACGTCGCCAGCAACATCGTCATCGCCGCGATGGCTCCCCTCGACGAGGACGTCCCGGGCGATGCCCTGGTCGACGCCCTCCGCGGCGCGGTCGACACCGCCAACCAGCAGCTTCGGGACACCGTCGACGCCAATCCCCACCTGGAGGGCATGGGCACCACGCTCACCGCGGTGCTCTTCTCCGGCAGCAAGATCGGGATGGTCCACATCGGTGACTCGCGGGCCTACATGCTCCGCAACGGCGAGTTCAACCAGATCACCAAGGACGATACGTACGTCCAGATGCTGGTGGACGAGGGGCGGATCAGCCCGGAGGAGGCGAGCAGCCACCCGCAGCGCTCGCTGCTCACCCGGGCGCTCGACGGCCGCGACATCGACCCGGAGTACTCGGTCCGGCAGGTGCTGCCCGGCGACCGCTACCTGATCTGCAGTGACGGCCTGTCCGGCGTCGTGAGCGCGGAGACCATCGCGGAGACGATGGCTGAGTTCGCCGATCCACAGCAGTGCGTCGAGCGGCTCATCCAGCTCGCGCTGCGCGGCGGCGGGCCAGACAACATCACCGTGGTCGTCGCCGACGCCACCGACCAGGACATCCTGGAGGCCGCCCCGATCGTCGGCGGCGCCGCCGCCCGCGACCGCGGCATGGCGACATCGGCCGACGAGTCGACACCAGCGGCCCGCGCCTCGGCTCTCCAGGCGTCGGTGCCCCGCGCGGCCGCGCCCGAGCCGAGCAACGGCAACAACGGTGGCGGCCACCACGACGAGCCCGAGCGCCCGCGCCGGCACCCGGCACGCACCGCGCTGCTGCTCGCCGGGCTGCTCGTGATCCTCGGCGGCGGCCTGTGGGTCGGCTGGAGCTACACCCAGCGGCAGTACTACGTGGGCGCGACCGACGAGGGCCAGCTCGCCGTCTTCCGCGGCGTGCCGGGTCACATCGCCGGGCTCAGCCTGTCGAGCGTGCACGAGACCAGCGGCACCCGGCTCGACGACCTCACCGTGGTCGCGCAGGATCGGGTCAAGCAGGGCATCCAGGCCGACGACGAGCCCGACGCGCAGCGCCGCCTCGCGGAGCTGACCTCCGACACGCCCACCAACCCCAACCTCAAGCCCACCTGCCCACCCACCCCGTCGCAGTCGGCGAGCCCGAGCCCATCGCCGACCACTGCGCCGCCGGCCACCCCAACCGCCTCCGGCGCGCCGCGCACCACGCCGCCCGCTACCAGCTCGCCCGCCGGCTCGGGACCGGCCACCACGCCTGACGCCCCGCCCGCCGACTCGGACTCGCCGGTCGATCCGACCGGGTGCCGCGCGGCGGACTGACCCGTCGCCCAATACAGGAACCGCAGGGATTAAGTCGTGACCGCCCCAGCAGTGCCGGCACCCACGCCCGCTACCACGGGTGAGATGCCCCGTGTCCGCGAGTCGAGCGGCCGGCGCAACGCCGAGCTGGCGCTGCTGGTCTTCGTCATGCTGCTCGTGCTGGCCTACGCGGCGACCGTCGAGGCGACCGCGCTCGACACGATCACCAGCGACTTCTGGGTGCCGGTGGCGCTCGTCGCCGGGGTGTTCCTCGGCCTCCACGTGGTGATCCGGTTTCTCGCGCCGTACGCGGACCCGGCGATCGTGCCGGCGGTCGCCCTGCTCAACGGCTTGGGTGTGGCCTTCCTGCGCCGTATCGACCTCGCGTTCGCCGACGCCGACGAGCGGGCCAACCTGCCGATCTTCTCCGGCGTGGGTGGCCGGCAGCTGGCCTGGACGCTCATCGCGGTGGTGCTCGCCGCCGGGCTGCTGATCATCGTGCGCGACCACCGGGCGGTCTCCCGGTACGCGTACACGCTGGGCCTTCTCGGCATCGTGCTGGTGATGATCCCGGCGGTGCTGCCCGGCCGGTTCTCCGAGATCAACGGCGCCAAGCTGTGGATCAAGCTGGGTGGCTTCCAGATCCAGCCCGGTGAGTTCGCCAAGCTCGCCCTTGTCTCGTTCTTCGCCTACTACCTGGTCCGCAAGCGCGAGGTGCTCTCGCTCGCCAGCCGGCGCTTCCTCGGCATCGACTTCCCGCGCGGCCGCGACCTCGGGCCGGTCGTCGCGGTGTGGCTGCTCAGCCTCATGGTCCTCGTCTTCGAGAAGGACCTGGGAACCGCGCTGCTCTACTTCGGCATGTTCGTCGTGATCTTGTATGTCGCGACCGAGCGGGTCAGCTGGCTGATCATCGGTCTGCTGCTCTTCTTCGGCGGCGCCTTCCTGGCATACACGCTGGGTGCCAGCGTCGGTGGCCCGTTCGCCAACTTCTACCAGCGCGCCCAGATCTGGCTCGACCCCTTCGCCGACCCGTACTCCGACGGCTTCCAGATGGTCCAGTCGCTGCTCGGGCTCGGCACGGGCGGCCTCTTCGGGGCTGGGCCCGGCGGCGGCCAGCCGACCAAGATCCCGCTCGTGGTCAGCGACTTCGTCTTCGCCGGTCTGGGCGAGGAGATCGGCCTCTTCGGCCTCTCCGCCCTGCTCGTCGTCTACCTGCTGATCGTCGAGCGCGGCCTTCGCGCCGGCCTGGCCGTGCGTGACTCGTTCGGCAAGCTTGTCGCCGGTGGCCTCGCGTTCACGGTGGGCCTGCAGGTGTTCGTGATCGTCGGCGGCGTCACCGGCCTGATCCCGCTTACTGGCCAGACCACGCCGTTCCTCTCCGCCGGCGGTTCGTCGCTGATGGCCAACTGGTTGATCATCGGGATGCTGCTGCGGATCTCCGATGCCGCGGGTCGCCCGGTCACCGGTGCCTCCGGCGGTCGCGCGAGCGGCCCTGGCGGTGGTGGGCCCCCGGCTCAGCTGCACGGCGCACCGACGGAGGTGATCAGGTCGTGAATGCCCCGCTGCGCCGCGCCGGTGTGGTCGTGATGGTCCTCTTCGGCCTGCTCTTCGCCAACCTCAACTGGGTGCAGGCATATAAGGCCGACGACTACCGCACGAGCCCCTACAACGGGCGGGTACAGGTCGACGAGTACAACCGCCCGCGTGGCGTCATCGAGGTGGGCGGGAAGGCGCTCGCCGAAAACAAGGTCACCGACGGCGAGCTCAAGTACCTGCGCACCTACCCGTTCAAGAGCAAGTACGCGCACGTGATCGGGTACAAGCCGGTCAACCTCGGTGCCACCGGCATCGAGCAGGCCGAAGACGACTTCCTGTCCGGCACGAGCGACCGGCTCTTCGCCGACCGGTTCCGTGACATGTTCACCGGCGAGGACACCGCCGGTGGAAACGTCGTGCTGACGCTCTCGACGCGCGCCCAGGACGCGGCGATCCAGGGCCTGGCCAACAACGACGTCAACTCCACCCGCGGTGCGGCGATCGCGCTCGACCCGAAGACCGGCGCGATCCAGGCGCTCGTCTCGATGCCCAGCTTCGACCCCAACCCGCTGGCCAGCCACGACACGCAGGCGGCGCAGGCGGCGTACGACAAGCTGAACGCCGACAAGGAGGGCCCGCTCAAAAACCGGGCGATCGGCGAGGTGCTGCCCCCGGGCTCGACGTTCAAGGTGATCGACTCGGCGGCGGCCCTGGAGGCCGGCCTGACCCCGCAGACCTCCATCAAGGCCGGTCCGACCTACACGGCGCCGACGTCCGGCACCCCGATCCGCAACGCTTCCCCCGGCATCTGCCCCGAGGCGCAGATCACGCTGATCCAGGCGCTCACCGAGTCGTGCAACACCGGGTTCGCCCGGCTGGCCGTCGAGCAGATCGGCGCGGACAAGCTCAAGGAAAAGGCGAAGGCGTTCGGCTTCGAAGACACCAGCCTCAAGGTGGGCAACCTCGACGGCGGCGGCCTCCCGGTCGCGGCCAGCCGCACCGGCGACATCCAAAACCCCGACGGCAGTGTGGACAAGGCCGCGCTCGCGCAGTCTGGCATCGGGCAAAACAACGTGCGGATGACGCCGCTCCAGGGCGCCATGATCGCGGCCACTGTCGCAAACGGCGGCGAACGGATGCGGCCCTACCTGGTGCAGCAGCTCCTCGGCCCGGATCGGCGCACGATCGGCACGGCCTCCCCGAAGAAGCTCAACAACCCGATCTCCGGCGACGTCGCCAGCAGCCTGCAGCAGATGATGGTCAGCGTCGTCGAAAACGGCAGCGGCAGGCGGGCCCAGATCGACGGGTTCACGGTCGGCGGCAAGACCGGAACGGCACAGGATGGGGATGATGAGCGCGACCACGGGTGGTTCATTGGTTTCGTGTTGAAGGATGGCGAGCCGATCTCGGCGGTCTGCGTGCTCCTGGAGCGGGCCGGCGTGTCCGGCGGCAGCGCGGCCGCGTCGGAGATCGGCGGGCAGATCATGCAGGCCGTGATCCGCGACCGGGGGGCCGACTGATGCTCAGCCCCGGCGTCCTGCTGGGCGGTCGCTACCGTCTCGACGAGCGCATCGCCAGCGGTGGCATGGGAGACGTGTGGCGCGGCACCGACGAGGTGCTCGGCCGCACCGTCGCGGTGAAGATCCTGCTCCCGGCCCTGCTGGAGGAGCCCGGCTTCGCCGAGCGCTTCCGCGGCGAGGCGCGCACGATGGCGACCATCAACCATCCGGGCGTCGTAGACGTGTATGACTACGGCAGCGATCAGCAGATCGCTTTCCTGGTCATGGAGTACGTCGAGGGAGATGCCCTGTCGCGCACGTTGAGCCGGGTGGGCCGGCTCACACCGGCCCGCACCATGGCGTTGGTCGCCCAGGCGGCCGACGCGCTGCAGGCCGCCCACGAAAAAGGCATCGTCCACCGCGACGTCAAGCCGGGCAACCTTCTCGTCCGTCCCAACGGCACGCTGGTGCTCACCGACTTCGGCATCGCCCGCTCCGCGATGGTGGGGCAGCTCACCGCGGCCGGCTCGGTGCTGGGCACGGCGTCGTACATCTCACCCGAGCAGGCGGCGGGCGGCACCGCCACGGCGGCCTCGGACATCTACGCGCTGGGTGTGGTCGCGTACCAATGCCTCTCCGGCCACCGCCCGTTCGAAGGCGACAATCCGCTCGAAATCGCCATGAAGCACGTGCGAGAGCAGGCCCGCCCGCTCCCCGGCGACATCCCGCCCGCGATCCGGCGCATCGTTGACCAGTCGATGGCGAAGGATCCGGCCGCCCGCTTCCAGACCGCCGCGCTGCTCGGCGCGGTCGCCCGCCAGGCCGCGGCGACCCTCGGGGCCGCGCCGCCGAGCCGTCCGGCGTCTCCGCCGGCCCGGCCGTCGTCGCCGGCGCCCACGTCTTCACCGGGCCCCGGAAGCACGCCCGCCCCACCGCCGCGCACCGCGCCGTCGTACCCGCCGGCGCCTGCCAGCCCGGTCGCGGCCCCACCCGCGCCGGTGTCACAGCAGCCGTATCGGCCGGCACCTCCGGCGCCTGGCGGTTACCGTCCCGGGGCGGCGCCCATCCCGCCAAACCGGCCGGTCGTCCCAACAACTGGTCCGCCGACCCGGCCGGGTCAGGCCTACGGCTACCCGCCCGCCCAGCCCGAGGACAGCTCGACCAACCGGCAGATCCTCATCGTGCTGGCGGTGGTGCTCGGTGTCCTGGTGCTGCTGTGCGCCGGCCTCATTTCCTACCTGGTGGGACAGCAGGGAAATCAGAACAACTCCAGCTCGGTTCCAACCGGGTTGCAGATATGGGTGCGCCCGGACGCTGCTTTGGAACGCCCCGTACCGTCGGGTGGGGTGGGCTCCGTAGCCCGCCCGGGTGACGGACAGACGAGCGAAGGACTACAGACGAGATGACTGCGCAGGCCCGCCTGCTCGGTGGCAGGTACCAGGTCGGCGAGCTGCTCGGCTATGGCGGTATGGCAGAGGTCCACCGCGGCCGCGACCTTCGGCTCGGCCGCGACGTGGCGATCAAGATGCTGCGCACGGACCTCGCTCGTGACCAGACCTTCCAGATGCGCTTCCGGCGGGAGGCGCAAAACGCCGCCTCGCTCAACCACCCGGCCATCGTCGCGGTCTACGACACCGGCGAGGAGATCGCGCCCACCGGCGAGACGCTGCCGTTCATCGTCATGGAGTTCGTCAACGGGCGCACGCTCAAGGAGGTGCTCGCCGCCGAAGGGCGGCTGATGCCCCGCCGCGCCCTGGAGATCTCGGCCGACATCTGCGCCGCGCTGGAGTTCAGCCACCGGCACGGCATCATCCACCGGGACATCAAGCCCGGAAACGTCATGCTGACCCAAAACGGTCAGGTCAAGGTCATGGACTTCGGCATCGCCCGGGCCCTGGCCAGCGGCGCCACCACGATGACGCAGACCAGCGCCGTGATCGGCACCGCGCAGTACCTGTCGCCCGAGCAGGCGCGCGGCGAGGCGGTCGACGCCCGCTCGGATGTGTACGCGGCCGGTTGTGTGCTCTTCGAGCTGCTCTGCGGCCACCCGCCGTTCGTCGGGGACAGCCCGGTCAGCGTGGCGTACCAGCACGTGCGGGAAGACCCGCGGGCGCCGAGCGAGATCAACCCCGAGGTCAACCCGGACATCGACGCGATCGTGCTGAAGGCGCTCGCGAAAAACCCGCTCAACCGCTACCAGAGCGCTCAGGAGATGCGGGCCGACCTGCTCCGGGCGGCCGCCGGCCGGCCGGTTATGGCCACGCCGGTGCTGCGCGACGCGGAGACCGTCGCGATGATGGGGCAGACCGCGGTCACCCGCCCGATCAACGCCGCGGTCACCCGCCCGACCGCTCGAGTCGGCGACCCCCGCCGGCGCCGGGCGTCCGCCTGGGTGTTGGCGGCGCTCAGCACGCTCGGTGTGCTGGCCGTGATCGCCCTGATCGCCGGCCTGATCCTCTCCAACCAGAGCAACGAGACGCCGCAGACCACCGTGCCCAACGTGATCGGCCTCTCGCAGGCGGAGGCGTCGGCCGACCTGCGCAACGCGGGTCTCGTCGCCACCCCCGGCGACGCCTACTTCGGCGACGACTGCGAAAAGGGCAAGGTCGCCAAGCAGAGCAAGCCGGAGGGCGAGCGGGTCGAGCGCGACACCGAGGTCGTCATCCAGATCTGCCAGGGTCCGCAGGAGGTCGAGGTCCCGAAGGACCTTGTCGGCAGCACCAAAGAAGCGGCCCAGTCGGCGCTGGACAAGCTCGGCCTCAAGCCGGACTTTCAGCCGGTAGACAGCGAGGCGCCGGAAGGCCAGGTGACCAAGGTGCCCGACGCGGGCAAGAAGGTCGCCAAGGACGCGACCGTGGTCGTCGAGATCTCCCGCAACAACATCGTGCCGGTGCCGAACGTGGTGGGCGACGACGCCGACAGCGCCGAAGCGGAGCTGAAGCGGGCCGGCTTCGACGTCGACCGCCGTCCCGGCGATCCCGCCCAGTCCGACAGTCAGACCGACACCGTGCAGCGGCAAAACCCGAAGGCTGGGGAGAAGGCGAAGAAGGGCTCGACCATCGTGCTGACGGTCTTCACGGAGCCCGAGGTAGAGCCCACCACACCGCCGCCGTCCACCCCGACGCCGAGCACCTCGACCACACCGCCGCCCGGCTGACCGCCCAGGGCGTGTTTCGTAAGGGTCGGTCGAGCCGACGCCGTCTGGGCCCGCCGCAGGCCGGGCATGCCCGTATGAAACACGCCCTAGGCGGCGAAGGCTGAGCGGCGGCGCTCCTCGACCTCGGCGGCGAGCGCCGGCGCCCGGTCGACAGCGGTGGGCAGGCCACACATGGCCAGCCAGTTTGCCAGCATGACGTGTCCGCCCTCGGTCAGCACCGACTCGGGGTGAAACTGCACGCCCTCGATCGGCAGGTCGCGGTGGCGCATCGCCATGACCACGCCGGACTCGGTGCGGCCGGTCACCTCGATCTCGTCCGGCAGGGTCGACTCGACCACCGCCAGCGAGTGGTAGCGGGTCGCGGTGAAGGGGTCAGACAGCCCGGCCAGCACGCCGGCGCCCTTGTGGTGCACGTCCGAAGTCTTGCCGTGCAGCAGCTCGGGCGCCCGCTCGACGGTCGCGCCGAACGCCGCGCCGAACGCCTGGTGGCCCAGGCACACGCCGAAGATGGGCAGCGCCCCGCCGTACTCCCGGATGACGTCGACGCAGATGCCGGCGCGCTCGGGTGTACCCGGACCGGGGGAGAGCAGGACCCCCGCGGCGCCGGAGCGGCCGACGGCGGCCAGGTCGATCTCGTCGTTGCGTCGCACGTCGCACTCGGCGCCGAGCTGGCCCAGGTACTGGACCAGGTTGAAGACGAACGAGTCGTAGTTGTCGATCACGAGGACGCGCATGCCATCACCTTGGTGTCGCCGGCTCTTGGGTGCTGTACGGGATATCGTGCTCGCCCGCGGTCGACGGCTCGTCGCCGACCCCCGGCCCGCCCGGATCGGCGGGCACGCCCGGCTCCCCGCCAGGAACCCCGGAGTCATCGGTCACCTGCACGTCGTCGAAGGGCAGCAGAGGCTCGGCCCAGGGAAAGACGACGTACCAGAACAGTGCCCCGATCGCGGCGATGAGCACGAGCGAGGTGGCCAGCTTGGCCGGCCACCGGCGAAACGGCAGGTGCCGCCAGATCCACGCGTACACCCCGCGGCCCCTAACCCAGCTCCGCGGGCTGGCCGGCGGATCGGGCCTGCTTGCGGGACAGCTCGCCGTGGACGATCAGGCGCTGGTAGTTGTCGAACTTCGGGTTGCACGTGGTGAGCGTGACCATGGCCTTGGTCGGCTTCACGCCGGGCTCGCCGGGCACTGGCGCCACGACCTCCACCTGCGTCGGCTTGACGATGCGGGTGCGCACCACCTTGTAGATGTACCAGTCGGTCTTGGTCTCCACCACGATCGCGTCGCCCGGATCGAGCTCGTCGAGCCGCCAGAACGTCGCCCTGTTGCGGTGGCCGGCCACGGCGAAGTTTCCGATGTTGCCGGGGTCGGCGCTGCTGGGGTAGTGGCCGGGCGCGTACCGGATGTCCTTCTGCGTCACGCCTTCGACGACCACCCACTGCTTGCCGAGCTTGGGAAGGTACAGGCGGGCGATGGCCCGCCCGGCGAGCGGGTCGGCCGAGGCGCTGGGCGTGGGCCCGACGGTCGGGTCGGGCTGGTCCCACTGGTCGTCGAGCTGCTGGCCGAGCGTGTCCTGGTGAGATCCGATGATGGCGGTGGTGCCCCACACCTCGTACGCGGCGAAGAGCAGCACGATCACGCCGAACGTAATCATGATCTCGCCGAGCCCGCGCACGCCCATGCGGATCCGCGAGCCGATCGTGGGGCGGGTGAGCTCGGAGTACACGCTCTTGTAGCCCTCGTCGGTCTGCTCGGGCCGGAGCTTCACCACCCGCTCGCCGCGCCGTGGCGGCGGGGGCGCGCCGGCGGGGCCCTCCTCGGACGGGTCGGGCTTGGGTGGCGCGGGCGGCACGGCCCCGAGCAGCCCGGTCGCATCCGCCGACACGGCCGGGATGATCGCGGTGGGCGCCTCGCTCCGGTCGAGCGTCACGCGCGGCGCGGCCCGAGGAGCGTCCGCGAGCGGCCGCCCGGCCACGGGGCCGGTAGGAGGGCCGGGCACGACCGGCACGGCCGGCCGGGGGCTGGGACGCGGCGAGGGGCGCTCGCGTGCTGGTGGTGGCGGCCCGTCGTCGGACACGCGGGGGATGACCCCGGTGGGGTCCTCGGCGTCCGGGGCACGGTGGCGGCTCACCAAATCTCCTGGTTCACTCGCTCGCTCACCCTGTCTCCTGGTTCGCTCGCTCGTGCGGCGCTGAAGGCGACGTCTTCCTCCGCCGCCCCGAAACCCCGACTTCGTCGGCGGGGCGGCTGCGTCCAGACGCCGCCGCGCCAACTCGCTCGCTCACAGCGCCTCCGGGTTCGCTCGCTCGTGCGGCGCTGAAGGCGGCGTCTTCCTGCGCCGCCCCGAAACCCCGACTTCGTCGGCGGGGCGGCTCCGTCCAGACGCCGCCGCGCCAACTCGCTCGCTCACCGTGCCTCCAGGGTTCGCTCGCTCGTGCGGCGCTGAAGGCGACGTCTTCCTCCGCCGCCCCGAAACCCCGACTTCGTCGGCGGGGCGGCTCCGTCCAGACGCCGCCGCGCCAACTCGCTCG
>Ga0081539_10002436_pt1 | contig 26268 bp, 25 predicted proteins | sample TabmetS4T2R2_FD_71023 | JGI IMG/M metagenome (GOLD analysis project Ga0081539, IMG submission 71023) | Tabebuia heterophylla rhizosphere microbial communities from the University of Puerto Rico - S4T2R2 | ecosystem: Host-associated > Plants > Roots > Rhizosphere ...
CCCGCGCTGCGAGATGGCTACTTGCGGCGGGTCTGGCTCACCTGCGTGGTGAGCTTGACCTTCGGCGTGCCGGAGCCGATCTTGGCCGCCTTCACGGTGAAGCGCAGCTTGCCCTTGACCAGGCGGCTGACCTTGACCACGAACCTACGGCCGGAACGGTCCCGGCGTGACCGTCCGTCCGGCTCGTTTCCGGTCAGGGGATCGCCAGGGTCGGGCTCGAGAAGGCCGTGGTCGCACCGCTGGCGTTCGCCGCGGTGACCGCGACCCTCAGCGTCGAGGACCGGTCGCCGGCGACGATGACGTAGTCGGGCTGCGTGGCGCCCGGCAGCGCGGTGCACGCGGCGCCCTGGGCGTCGCAGCGCGCCCACTGGTAGGCGAACGACGTCGGCTTCGTGAAGGCGCCCCACGACCCGGCGGTCGCGTGCAGAGCGGCGCCGACCTTCGCGGTGCCCGACACGGCCGGCGGGGTCACGGACACGGGGGAGAGGCCGCGGCGGAGCCGGTCCGCGGCGGCGGCGAGCGCGGCGCGCGTCGCGCGCATCATGTGAGTGCCGCGAGCGCGGCCGATCGTGTCGATCTCGGCGACGGCGCGGTCGACGATGACGCCGGCGAAGGCCATGCCGACCTTGCCGTGGCGGGTCGTCACGGTGGCTCGCACGACGAATGCGCCGTCGCCGAGCGCGAGCGGGCGCGGGGCGCCGATGTGCACGCGGCGCGCGTTGACACCCGACAGCTCGGCCACCAGCCGGACGAACGAGCGGCCCGAAGCCGTGTTGCGATACAGGCCGCGCAGACCGGCGTACTCGCTCGAGGCGCGCGGCTGCGTCTTGAGCAGCGCGACGTCACTCTCGAGGTGCTTCACGCCGGTCTGCCGGGCGGCGGCGCGTGAGAAGCGGAACGTGCGGTAGTAGTAGCCGACGTATCCGGGGAGGGGCAGGGAGCCCTGGTCCTCGACGGTGACGCCGGGGGGCAGGTCGGCCCGCGCGAGGGCCATCTGCGCGACGTCCGGCATGCCCGCGGGCGCCTGCGCCGCGGCGGCTGCCGGAACCGCGAGCGCGAGCGCGGCGGCGACGATCGGGGCGCCGCGCATGGTCAGCGGGACGACACGGTCGTGGTGATCCGGCGCACGAAGCGGTGCCGGCGGACGATGCCCTCCTCGGCGCGCGGCTTGCGCGTCAGCTCCTTCGGCAGACGAGCGCGCTGGGCGGCCTCGATGTCGTCCTGGATCTTGCAGGCGATGACGTGCTGGTGAATGCTGGAGTACATCGTCTACCTCCTCGGGGCTTGAACGCTTCGCAGCGTCCTGCCGCGGGAACCCCTGCACCAGCCACCCAAGGTGGCGCGTCCCACACCACCGGACACCCATGAACGAGGGCCTCATCGGACGCGTGCTCGCCGGCCAGCGGATCGAGGCCGTGGCGGGTCGTGGCGGCATGGGCGTCGTCTACCGCGCGCGGGACATCGACCTCGACCGCGTCGTGGCGGTCAAGGTGATCGCTCCCGGCCTGGCCGACGATCCCGGCTTCCGGCGCCGGTTCATCGCCGAGTCGCGCATCGCGGCCTCGCTCGACCACCCGAACGTCATCCCGATCTACCGTGCCGGCGAGGAGGAGGGCGTCCTCTTCCAGGTGATGCGGTTCGTCGACGGGTCGGATCTGCGCCGCGTGCTCGCGGACGCCGGGCCGCTGGCCGCCGACCGGGCGGTGCGCATCCTCACCCAGGTCGCGTCGGCGCTCGACGGCGCGCACGCGGGCGGCCTCGTCCACCGCGATGTCAAGCCCGCGAACATCCTGCTCGGCGCCAAGGACCACGTCTACCTGACCGACTTCGGGCTCAGCAAGCGGACGGCCGGGGCCGACGACACCCGCACCGCGCAGCTGGTGGGAACGGTGAACTACGTCGCCCCCGAGCAGATCCGCGGCCAGCCGCTCGACGCGCGCGCCGACGTGTACGCGCTCGGAGCGGTGCTGTTCCAGATGCTCACCGGCCGCGTGCCGTTCCCCGCCGACAACGACGAGGCGAAGATGTGGGCGCACCTGTCCGAGAAGCCGCCGGCCGCCAGCGAGGTGCGCCCGGAGCTCCCGCGCGGCCTCGACGACGTCATCCGCCACGCCATGGCGAAGGACGCCCGCGACCGGTTCCCTACGGCCGGCGAGCTCGCCGCCGCCGCCTCGGCCGCCCTCGGGTGGGTGGAGCCGAAGGCCGAGCCGGCCGCGCCGCCGCCGGCCGTGCGCAGCCCGTCGCCGCCGCCGCCCGCCCGGCCCGCCGCGAAGCCCTACACCCGCGCCGACTACCGCCGCGCCCTCGTCCTCAACGCGATGACCGATTCGCTGAGCGTCGTCGCCGCGGCGGTGATCCTCATCGCCGGGATCCTCTTCGGGGCGCTCGCACTCGCCGTCCCGCTCGCGGTCGTCGTCTACGCGGGCGGCGTGGCGCGGGCGTTCTTCGACGAGGACACGGCCGCGCGCGTCCTCGAGCGCCAGCGCGCCGACCGCCGCGGCGAGCTCGAGGCCGGCGACGCCACGCCCGACGCCGCTGGGCTCATCGACGACATCCGCGTGCCGCTCGAGCGCGCCCACGCGATCCGCCGCCGCATCCACGAGGCGATCGAGCGCGCCGACATGCCCTACGACGAGGTCTCGGCGGAGGTGGACCAGCTCGTGGCGACGATGGAGAAGACGGCCAAGCGCGCGCAGCTCCTGCACGAGGGCCTCGACGACGCGCCGCCCGCCGACATCCAGCGCCGGCTGGATGAGCTGCGGGCGCGTGGCCACTCCTCCCAGCGCGAGCTGGTCGCTGCGCTCGAGTACCAGCTCACCGTGCAGCGCCGCATGGAGCAGCAGCTCGAGCGCTTCCACGACCAGATGGACCGCATGCTCGTCGAGCTCGACACGGTGCGCGGCAACCTGATCTCGGCCTCGGCGTCCGAGGAGGCCTACCAGCAGAAGCAGGTGGCCGCCGGCATCCGCGAGCTGCGCGACGAGATGGGGCTCGTGGCCGAGGGCGTCGCCGCGGCGTACGACGACCAGGAGGACGCGAGCTCGACGCTCGAGCGGGTGTCGGGGGATGGCTGAGCCGCCGCAGATCTCCGTCGCCGACGCGGTCGCCGACCTGAAGGCGGTCAACGACGCCGAGCGGCGCGGGGCCCCATTCCTGACCGTGCGGATGCCCGACGGCCGCCAGCGCGTGCACGCGCTGCCCGAGGGCGCGGCGCGGCTCTCCGTCGGCCGACGCGACGAGTCCGACGTCCCGCTGCCGTGGGACGACGAGGTCTCGCGCCTGCACGCGCTGCTCGAGCACGTCGGCGACGACTGGATCGTGGTGGACGACGGCCTGTCGCGGAACGGCTCGTTCCTCGACGGCGCGCGGGTGCTCGGCCGCCGCCGGCTCAGCGACGGCAGCCGGCTGTGCTTCGGCGAGACCGTCGTCGTGTTCCGCGATCCCGCCGACTCGCAGTCGACGGCCACGGCCTCGCTGCCGACCGGGGCCGCGACGATCACGATCACGCCCACCCAGCACAAGGTGCTCGTCGAGCTCTGCCGGCCCGTCAGCGAGTCGGCGTTCGCCACGCCGGCCACCAACAAGGACATCGCCGACGCGGTCTTCCTCAGCGTCGACGCCGTCAAGGCGCACCTCCGCGTGCTGTTCGAGCGCTTCGGCTTGGAGGAGCTCCCGCAGAACCAGAAGCGCGGCCGCCTCGCGGCTCTGGCGCTCGTCAACGGCCTCGTGACGCCGCGCGACTTCTGACAGGTGGGAGATCCTCACCCTTGGTGGGGTGGCCACGGCGGCCGAGCGGTCGAATAGTCTGACTCGAGGACCCGGCGATGAAGAAGAGTCAGCTGCTCGTCGTAGTGGTCGCGCTCGCCGCGGTGGCGGTGATCGCCGCGGTGGGTCGTGGCTCTGGCGGCGACGACAAGCCCAACGCCAGCCGCGGGGACTCGCCCGCGCCCGCCGGCGCCGTGAGGGTCACGCTGGCCAGCTCCCCGGAGAAGCTCAGCCTCGTCAAGGCCGTCGCCGACGCGTTCAACCGGACGGACGCCCAGGTCGGCGGCAAGCCCGTGTTCGTCGACGTGAGGTCGGTCTCCTCGGGCGATGAGGAGCAGGCGATCGCGCGCGGCGCCGACAAGCCGGTCGTGTGGTCGCCGGCGTCGACCCTGTGGTCGCGCCTGCTCGACAGCCAGACCGACCGCGGCCTGGTGGCCGACCGAGCCCCGTCGATCGTCCAGAGCCCGCTCGTGCTCGCCATGTGGGAGCCGCTGGCCCGCGCGCTCGGCTGGCCGGGCAGGAAGATCGGCTTCGCCGACATCCTGAAGCTGGCGCAGAACCCGCGCGGCTGGGCGGCCTACGGCCATCCCGAGTACGGCTCCTTCAAGTTCGTGCACACGAACCCGTCGGTGTCCACCGCGGGCCTCGAGGTCGTGGCCGGGGCGTACTACGCGGCGACGGGCAAGAAGGAGGGTCTCACGGCCGCGGACATCGAGCGCCCCGCCGTCAAGCGGGACATCACGGACCTCGAGCAGTCGATCGTGCACTACGGCAACAACACGCTCTACATCGAGGACCAGCTGCGCCTGCACGGGCCCACCTACGCGTCGGCCGTCGCGATGGAGGAGACCACGCTCGTCGACTTCAACCTGCACCGCGGCCACCAGCCGAAGCTGGTCGCGATCTACCCGTCCGAGGGCACGTTCGTCTCCGACAGCCCGTATCTGATCCTCAAGGCGCCGTGGGTCGACAGCGCAGAGCGCGAGGGAGCGCTCGCGTTTCAGCGCTTCATCGCCTCGCATGTCACGCCGGAGTTCGCCGCCAGGTACGGCTTCCGGCCGGCGGACCCCACCCAGGCGCCGGTGCCGCCCCTGGACGCGGCCCACGGCGTCGACGTCAAGCAGCCGGCGCAGGTCCTCGCCATGCCGCAGCCGGACGTGGTCGCGCGGATCCAGAGGGCGTGGTTCGAGAACCGCAAGGCGGCGAACATCGAGCTCGTGGTGGACACGTCCGCATCGATGAACGACAACGCCAAGCTCGCACACGCGCAGGAGGGGCTCCAGCAGTTCCTGCGCGAGCTCTCGCCGCGCGACCGGGTCGGGATGATCGCGTTCTCGAGCCGCGTGAACGAGGTCGTCCCCCTGGTGCCTTTCGCGCAGGGCAAGGGGACGCTGCGGGAGGCGGTCGACGGCCTCTTCGCCAACGGGGAGACCGCGCTGTACGACGCGGTCGACGCGGGGGTCGCCGCCGTGGCCCGGCTGCGCGACCCCTCGCGCATCAACTCGGTCGTCGTGCTCACCGACGGCCAGAACAACAGCGGCGCGCAGACGATGTACGGCCTCGAGCCCCATCTGGCCGCGCACACCGGCGCGGAGGCGGCGCCGATCCGCGTGTTCACGATCGCCTACGGCCGGGACGCGTCGACGCAGATCCTCGAGAAGGTCGCCCAGGTCTCCGACGGGAAGTCGTTCGTCGGAGACACCGGGAACATCGAGGACGTCTACCGCAGCATCTCGAGCTTCTTCTGACCTGCGACCGCCGGCGCGTGGAACTTCCCGAGCAGCGCGACCGCGGCCACCAGCCCGACGGCGGCGAAGACGATCGCGGTCGCGAAGGCGGACTGGAAGCCGTTGGTCAGCGCGGCGAGCGGGTCAGCTCCCTCGGCCTGGGACACGGCGACGCTCGAGACGATCGCGACGCCCACCGCGCCGCCGATCTGGAACGCGGAGTTGTTGAGCCCCGAGGCCAGCCCCGCATCCGCCTCGGCGACGCCCGCGAGCGAGCCGATCGAGCCGGCCACGTAGGCCGCGCCGAGCCCGGGGCCGAACACGAGCAGCCCGAAGAAGATGTCGCCGAGGTAGCTGCCGTCGACGGACACCTGGGTGAGCAGCAGGCAGCCGAGGCCCGTCAGGACCAGGCCGACCGTGGCCACGGAGCGCAGGCCGCCCCTCGTCGCGATCCCCTGGCCGGCGATCGATCCGACGGCGGCCGTCACGGGCATCACGACGCAGGCGAGCCCGAACGTCAGCGGCGAGTAGTGCAGCACCTCCTGGGCGTACTGCGTGAGCGTGAACGGCATGCCGAACGCGAGCATGCCGAGCGCGAAGAGCACGAGGTTGCCGCCGACCAGCGCGCGTGAGCGGAACACGCGCAGCGGCGCCAGCGGCGCGGCGGAGCGCGCCTCGATCGCGACGAAGAGCGCGATCAGCGCGGCCGAGAGCGCGAGCAGGCCGAGCGTCTGCCCGCTGGTCCAGCCGTCCCGGGGAGCCTCGACGACCGCGTAGACGAGCGCCACCAGCGCACCCGTGATGGTCAGGGCGCCGGCGACGTCGAAGCGGCGCCCGTGCGCGCTGTCGCGGCTCTCCCGCAGCAGCACCGGGCTCAGCGCCACGACGCCGAGCGCGACCGGCACATTGACGAAGAAGATCCACTCCCAGCCCAGCCCGTCGGTGATCGGGCCGCCGACGAGCCAGGCGGCGGTGGCGCCGATGCCGCCGATCGCGGCCCAGATGCCGAGCGCCTTGTTGCGCTCGGGGCCTTCCTCGAACGTGGTCGTGACGATCGAGAGCGCCGTCGGGGTCATGATCGCCGCCGCCACGCCCTGGACGACGCGCGCCGCGATCAGCGCGTCGACGGACCCGGACAGCCCGCAGGCGAGCGAGGCGAGCGCGAACAGCGCGGTCCCGGCCATGAACACGCGTCGCCGGCCCAGCAGGTCGGCCGCTCGCCCGCCGAGCAGCAGCAGCCCGCCGAAGCTGAGCAGGTAGGCGCTGAGCACCCACTGGAGGTCGCCCGACGAGAAGTGCAGCTCCGTGCCGATCGACGGCAGCGCCACGACCACGATCGCGGAGTCGAGGATGACCATGAAGAAGGCCGTGCAGAGCAGCGCGAGCGCCTTCCAGCGCCGTGGATCCGGGTGAGTGGAGGGAGTTGTCATTGCGCGACGGTATCAGTTAGTCCTAGAAAACAAGTACGGCTATCTACACTAGGAGTAGAATGCACAGCGTGGCGACCATGCGCACATACGGCGACGGCTGCGGGATCGCGCACGCGCTCGATCTGCTCGGGGAGCGCTGGGCGCTGCTCGTGGTGCGGGAGCTCCTGCTCGGCCCCAAGCGCTACACCGACCTGCGCGAGGGGCTTCCCAACGTCAGCCCGAACGTGCTCGCCCAGCGCCTGCGCGAGCTCGAGCAGGCGGCGATCGTCCAGCGTCGCAAGCTGTCGCCGCCGGCCGCCTCCTGGATCTACGAGCTGACCGACTGGGGGCGCGACCTCAAGCCGATCATGCTCTCGATCGGCGCCTGGGCCGTGCGCTCACCGGCGTTCTCCCGCGAGGCGCCTGTGGGCACCGACTCCGTCGTGCTCGGCATGAGCACGTTCTTCGACGGCGAGGCCGCGGGGGACCTCAGCGCGAGCTACGAGCTGCGCCTGGGCGAGCACGCGTTCCACGTCCGCGTCGCCGACCGGGCGATGGAGCTCGCGCGCGGGCCGGCCGACGATCCCGACGCGGTCATCGAGACCGACGTCGACACGCTGCGCGCGCTGATCTGGGACGCCCACGAGCTCGAGGACGCCGTGCGCGCCGGAGCGGTCGCGATCGACGGCGACCGCCGCGCCGTCGAGCGCCTCCTCGGGCTCTTCCCTCAGCCGCGGTGATCAGCCGGCCTTCTTGAGCAGCTCGTCCGCGGTCTCGGCGTCCACCTTCTCGCTCCCGTCCTCCTTCTCGGCGGTCAGCCAGGCGTCGTCGCCGTGGACGGAGAAGCGCAGGATCCACTCGTCGCCGAGCTCCTGCTGGAGCTCACGCATGTCGGCCTCGAAGTCCGGCGCCTCTTCGCCGCCGCCTGTCTCGTCGTCCTCGCCGGATCCGCCGCCCGGGCGCTCGCGCTGGGCGATCGCGTGGGCGATCGAACGGGCCAGCAGCGGGATGGCGCCGCTGTTGAGGCCGGGCTTGATCCGCTCCTGGAGGTACTCGGCCAGCTCCCGCTCGTAGCTCTCGGCGTCTTCCGCGCGGCCGTTCTGGCCCGCGTCCTCGTTGTCCTCGGCCATGGCTGTTCCTTCCCCTCTCGCTCCTACTCAGGTGCCCGGGGGTTCCCCGGCCACGCGACCCGACAAACGCCTTGGCGGTGCCCGGCGCACGCGATCGGACCGCCGCGCACGACGCGTGCGGACGACAGCGCCTACGGGCTCGCCTGGACCGGGACCGTGACGTTCGACCGGTAGCGTCGCGCGGCGGCGACCGCGTAGCCGGCCGCCGCCGTGGCCGCGCCGGCGAGCGCGTCGAGCCAGATGTGGTTGCCGGTCGCCAGCGTCTCGGCCACGACGGCCACCGGGTAGGCGACCGCGAGCGCGCGGACCGGCCACGGCCGCGCCAGCGTGAAGACGATGCCGGCGACGACGAGCGCCATCGCGGCATGGGCGCTCGGCATCGCGGCGTAGGGGGTCATGAGCAGGCGCTCGACGCCGTGCGTGCCCAGCGACGCGACGTCCTCGTATCCCAGCCCCGCGAGCATCCGCGGCGGCGCGGTCGGCACGAGCACGTAGCCGAGCACCGCGATGGCCTGCGTGGCGACGACGACGTCGCGCGCCAGCCGGAAGGCCGCGGGCCGCGCGAGCCAGACCCAGGCGAGAACGCCCACGAGCACCGGGATGTGCGCCGCGACGTAGGCGATCTGCGCGTCGAGCAGCAGCGGCGGGTGGTGAGCGACCCACCGGTGCAGCGACGCTTCGAAGAACAGCCCGAGCGACTGTTCTGCGTCGACCAGCGCCCGGATGTGGGCGAGCGGGGCGGTCGGCTCCGGCGCGAACGCGGCCACGAGAGGGCACAGTGCGAACACGGCCGCGACGGGCGCGAAGTCACGCCAGACCCTGCCCCAGGAGCGCGCCGGGTGCACGCGCGCACCCTACGCCACGGAGCCGACCGATAGGGTCAGCCGATGGAGCCGGCGCGCGTGGAGACCGCTCGCCTCGTCGGGCGCCGGCCCGAGCCGGGCGACGCCGGCGCGTACGTCCGGTTCTACGGCGATCCGCGCGTACCGGAGGAGCTGTGGCCGGCGCACCTGCGCACCCCGGACCGGGCGCGCGCGGCGCTCGAGGCGTTCATCGCGCACTGGGAGCGCTGGGGCTTCGGCGCCTGGACGGTGCTGCTGCCGAGCGGCGAGATCATCGGGCAGGCCGGGATCCAGCACAGGACCATCGGCGGCCGCGCCGAGGTCGAGCTGCTGTGGTTCATCCATCCCGACCACTGGAACCGCGGCTACGCGACCGAGATGGCACGCGAGGCGGTGCGCCTGGCCTTCGACGTGCTCGAGCTCGACGACCTCGTCTCGTTCACCGTCACCGCCAACGCCCCGTCCCGGGCCGTCATGGAGAAGCTGGGCATGACGTACGAGCGCGACGTCGAGAACGCCGGGCTCGAGCATGTGCTCTACCGACTCCGGCGCGACCGATCCGCTACTTCGGGATGAGGACCCGCAGCCGCAGGCGCTCGTGGTGCAGGTGCAGCTGCGGGTCGACCTGGGTGATCCGGAGCGTCGCGGAGAGCCGGTGCCGATGCCGGTGCCGCAGGACACGCAGACGCGCCCGGGACAGGTGCATCCGGACGCCGGCATGGTGGCCCCGCGGGATCGAGAGCGTCGCCGACCCGAGCGTGCGCCGGTGCCCGGCGATCCGCGCCGTAGCGGTCAGCGCGCCCGCGCAGCCGAGCGGGTTGGCGGCCGGACACCCGAGGCTGAACCGGAAGCGGCGGTGTCGGTTCAGGCGTGCGGTATGCGACCGCAGCCGGATCGGGGCGAAGCCGGCGCCCGGGCCTCGGCCGACCCGTACGACCTTCGCCGTGGTCGCCGAGCGGCCGTCGGGCGCCGTCACGGTCAGTCGCAGCACCTTGGTGCCGGTCCGGGACGGCCTGTACGTCACGGTCCGCGTCGACGGGTGCCTGCCGTTCGGCAGCGTCCACGCGTAGCGCAGCGGCGCACCGCCGAAGGCTCGCGACTGGCCGCCGTCGTAGACCGCGGACTGCCCGCGCCGCAGCGACGCGGGGCCGGTGATGCGCGCGCCCGGACCGAGCGCGAGCCGCCAGGCGGCGCGGCCGTACGTGGCCCCGTACAGCACACGGCCGTCGGAGCGCAGCACGGTGTTCGTCACCGAGGCGAGCGGCAGCCCCTTGGCCGCCTGCTCCCACGCCTTGGCCCCGAACGGCCGGCGCAGGATCGTGTAGTCGGTGCCGACGTACAGGTCGCCGGTCATGTCGTCATAGGCGACGTCGGTGATCGGCGTGTCGGGCAGGTTCGCGTCGAGCGACCTCCACGTCGCCCGCGACTTGGCCGGGTCGTAGCGGACGTCGAACACGTGGCCCGGCTGGTGCGGGGTCGCCGCGTTGTATCCGGAAAAGGACACGAACGCGTGGTTCGGGTTGGCCGGGTCGACGGCGATGCCGGAGACGAACCGCTGCGGCTGCGCGCTGGTGTCGATGCGGTCGAAGGACACCTTCTCGGCCTTGGGCTCGTCGCCGTTCTTCGAGACGAACACGCGGCCGAAGCGCCCGCCGACCCAGACGGTGGACGTGTCGCTCGGCGCCCGTTCGACCGCGGCCAGGTACGAGCCGCCCTTGCTGCCCGCGCTCGTAGTGAGGTCGGCGCCGATCGGCTCGAAGTCACCGCATGGCGGATCCTGCGGGAGCGAGTACTCCGGGACGCCGCCGGGCGCGGCGCAGTTCGCTTCGAGGAACGCCTGGTCGCCGCCGTCGTCCTTGGTGCGCCACACGTGCTGGGCCGCGAGGAAGATCGTGCCCGGCACCTTCGGGTCCATGATCACCGGCGTGTAGAACGACACCGCCTCGCCGGACTCGACCACCGGCTCGGTGATGAACGTCCACCCGTTCGGGTCCGAGCCGTGGTGGTTGATGTCGCCGAGGCCGAGGAAGTACGTGTGGTAGCGGATGTTCGAGTTGCCGGCGTCGAACCCGGAAGCGGCGCCGTCGCCGTTGACCGACTCGAACCACGACCGCTTGGGCGTGAGCGTGGCCGAGTAGGAGAAGGTGCCGTTGTCCTGCGTGCCGCCGAGCAGGTCGCCGAGCGGGTTCTTCGGATCCGTCGAGAGCTGGACGAACTGAAGGTCCGCGAGGCCGTCGTTGAGGTTGATGATCCGGTGCGGCACCGACGAGAGCCACTGGTGGCAGTCGGCGAGGTCCGCCGCCTTGGTCGCCGGGTCGGTCTCGGTGACGATCTCGCGCGCCGGGTCGTCGCACTCGTCCGACATGTCGACGAACGTGCCGTCGGTACGGACGACGCCACCGTCGGAGCCGACGAACGCGATCGACCCGTCCGTCGGGTCGAACGCGATCGCGTGCTGGTCCGGGTGCATCTGCTCGTACTGGTGCTTGCCGGGCTCGAGCTGGCCCTCCGTGTCCGCGGTCATGTCCGTCCAGGACGCGCCCGCGGTGGTCGAGCGCATGACCGAGCGCCCGTTCGAGCGCCAGGGGGCGATGCCGGCCAGCGAGCTGTCCTGGAGCGGGCGGATCTCCTCGTAGACCATCGAGCCGCCGAACCAGACGGTGTCCGGGTCGCTCGGGTCGACCGCGACGAAGAGGTCGTAGTCGCACTGGAACTGGCAGAGCTGGTACGCCGCGAAGCCGGGCTCGCCGTTGGTCGAGCTCGAGAGCTTGGTCCAGCCCGCGTTGTCGCCGGCGCCGAGCAGCGCGGCGGCCGGCCGGTTCGCGTCATCGGTCCGGAAGAACTCGCCGCTGGCGTTGAAGTCGAGGTCGAAGCCGCCGTCGCCGGCGTAGATCCGCGTCTTGCCGGCGACGCGCGTGAGCGCGATCTCCGTGCGGTTGAAGAACGAGCCGGTCGGCGCGAAGACCTGCTGCCACGAGGCATCCCCGCCCGGCTCGTCGGTGGGGTCGGTGCGCCACACGCCCCCGTCGAGGAACGTCGCGTAGACGGTGGTGTGGGCGGCGGGATCGAGCTGGATGTTCGTGACGCCGCCGTCCTCCTCGAAGCCGGGGTTGAGGTCGTCCGGCAGCGAGAAGGCGCGGGTGAAGTGCGCGCCGCCGTCGTGCGAGACGTACACGCCGAGCGGCGGGGCGCCCGGCGGCGGCACCGCGCCGCCGTTGACGTTCGACTGGCCCTGGCGCCCGTCCGCCGTGCCCAGCCAGATCGTCTGCGGATCGGTCGGGTCGATCCTGACCGCGCCGATCGAGCGATCGTGGGAGACCGCGAACGACCCCGGGACGAGCGACCAGTGGTCGCCGCCGTCGGTGCTCTTGTACAGGCCCAGGCCGGCCTGGTTGATGGCGTTGGCCTCGCCCGTCCCGGCGTACAACGTGTTGCCCGACGGGTCCGTCGGATCGACGATGAGCGCGCCGAACGCGTTCGTCGGCAGCCCGTTGTCGATCGCCGTCCACTTGACGTTCGTGGCCTTCGCATCGGTGGTGCGCCAGAGCCCGCCGCCCGCGGCGGCGACCCACAGGCGGCAGCCGTGCCCCGCGGCGCCGCAGTTGGGATCGATGGCGAGCGCGGTCACGCGGCCGGAGGTGATCGAGTCTTTGAGGCTCTCGGTCGTGGGCGCGGGCGCGAAGCCGCGCGTCGGGCCCAGGAACGACCAGCTCGCGCCGACCGAGGCGCTCGCCGCGGCGGACGCGCGCGCGAAGTCGCGGAACTGCGACGGCTTCAGGCGGGTCGGCATGCGCCGCGTGGCGCGGGTCGCCTTCTGAACGGCGGCGGCCGGGATGTACGTGCGCGGATACGCGCGGTTCAGGAACGCCTCCCTCGCCGGCGTGATCGTGCCCGGCTTGGCGTCCTTGTCCGGGTCCTTGACCTCGAAGCGGGCGCCGCGCTCGCGCTCGCCGGCCTCGCCGCGGTCCTCCCGCTCGCGCGCGCCGCTCGCCGCGCGCTGGCGCGCCGGCCGCGACCCGTTCGGGACCGCCACCACCACGGCGACCGCCACGACCACCGTCACCGCGACGCCCAACGCCATCCACTTCCTCATCAAGCCTTCTCCCCCGGGGTGAACCCTCTCTGCGCCGATCCTAGACCGGCTCGGCGAGCGCGGGCAACCCCACGGTGGCGCGCTCGACAGCACCGTGCTCCCGGTTTAGCGTCCGGGTGATGTGGGTCGACACCGCGGATGGGCGGCGGCTGCGCGCCGAGGTCGCCGGCGACGGCCGTCGCGTGGTGCTCGTCCAGCTCGGCTCGCCCAACGCGGGCGTGCTTCACCGCTATTGGGTGGACGACGCTGCCGCCCGCGGCCTGACGCTGGTGTCGTACGACCGGCCGGGCTACGGCGGCTCGTCGCCCCAGCGCGGGCGGCGGGTGGCCGACTGCGCGGCCGACGTGCGCGCGATCGCCGAGGCCCTGGGCTGCGAGCGCTGCGCCGTCTGGGGCTTCTCGGGCGGCGGTCCCCATGCGCTGGCCTGCGGTGCGCTGCTCGGCGATCTGGTGGCGGCCGTGGCGACGATCGGCTCGCCCGCTCCCTTCGACGCGCCCGGGCTGGACTTCCACGCGGGCAGGTCCGACGCCGCGCGTGAAGACTGGGAGCTGTTCCTGTCCGACCGTGCCGAATGGGAGCGGCAGGGCGACGGGCAGCGCGACGAGCTCCTCACGATGAGCGCCGGCGAGCTCGCCGCGGCCTGGTCGGCGAGCGCGTCCGCCGGCGATGGCGCGGCGCTCCGGGGGGAGTTCGGCGTCTGGCTGCACCGAGCGGTGCAGGCCGGGCTGGCCCCGGGCAACGACGGCTGGACCGACGACGACATCGCCCTGTTCCACTCGGGGTGGGGGTTCGATCCGGCGTCGATCTCGGTCCCGGTGAAGCTGTGGCACGGCGTGGACGATCGCTTCGTGCCCGTGGCGCAAGGCCGCTGGCTGGCGGAGTCCATTCCGGGCGCACAGGCCGTGCTGCGCGACGGCGACGGGCATATGAGCGTGGCCGCACGGCGCATCGGCGAGGTCCACGAATGGCTCGCGCAGCACATCTGAGCGTGCCCGATAAGGTCCGCCGATGAAGCCGCCGCCGTTCGCGTATCACCGGCCGGACACGAGGGACGCGGTGGACCGGCTGCTCGCCGAGCACAAGGACGAGCCGAAGATCCTGGCCGGCGGGCAGAGCCTGATCCCGATCCTCAACATGCGGCTCGCCGCGCCCACCCGGCTCGTCGACGTCAACGCTCTGACAGACGAGCCGCGCGAGCCGGTGAGCGAGGGGGGCCGCGTCCGCTTCGGACCGCTGGTCCGGCACGCGGACGCCGAGCACGCCGGCTGCCATCCGCTGCTCGAGGAGGCGCTCACGTACGTCGGCCACCCGGCGATCCGCAGTCGCGGCACCGTCGTCGGCAGCATCGCCCACGCCGACCCGGCGGCCGAGCTGCCCGCCGCGCTGCTCGCGCTCGACGGCGAGGTGCGCGCACGCAGCTCGCAGGGCAGCCGCACGCTCGCCGCGCGGGACTTCTTCCTCGGCGCGCTGGAGAACGCGCTCGAGCCGGGGGAGTGGGTCGACGAGGTGTCCGTGCCCGAACACGACGGCGCGGGCTGCGCTGTCGAGGAGTTCGCCCGCCGGCACGGCGACTACGCGATCTGCGGCGTCATGGCCGTCGCGCGCGGCGCGGGCGTGCGCCTCGTGCACTTCGGCATCGGCCCGCTGCCCGTCGTCACCGACCTCGACGACCCCGACGACCTGCGCGACGCGCTCGCCGGCGCCGAGATGACCGACGACCTGCACGGCTCGGCCGACTACCGCCGCCACCTCGCGATCGAGCTCGGCGCGCGCGCGGCACGGCGCGCGCTGGAGGCCGCCTAGATGGACGTCGCGCCCGGCGAGCGCGCGGCGATCGCGCTGACGGTCAACGGCGTGCGGCACGAGCTCGAGGTCGAGGCCCGGCGGCTGCTCTCGGACGCGCTGCGCCACGACCTCGGGCTGACCGGCACCCACGTCGGCTGCGAGCACGGGGTGTGCGGGTGCTGCACGGTCCTGCTCGACGGCCGCCCGGCCCGGTCGTGCCTCGTGCTCGCCGTCCAGGCCCTCGGCGCGGACATCCGCACGGTCGAGGGCATGGCCACGCCCGACGGCGAGCTCGCCCCGCTCCAGCAGGCCTTCAAGGAGCACCACGGCCTCCAGTGCGGCTTCTGCACTCCGGGCTTCCTCATGACCGCGTCGACGTTCTACCGCGACGCCGAGGACCTGAGCGACGAGGAGATCCGTGAGCGACTCGGCGGCCAGCTCTGCCGCTGCACGGGCTACGTGGGGATCGTGCGCGCGGTGCGCGCGGCCGCCGCGCTCGAGAGGGAGCGCGCGTGACCACCCGCATGTTCGGCGAGCGCGTGGAGCGGCGCGAGGACGACCGGCTGCTGCTCGGCCAGGGCCGCTACACCGACGACTTCGCGCCGCACGCCGCGCACGCCGCCTTCGTCCGCTCCGAGTACGCGCACGCGCGCATCGCCGACGTCGACGTGTCCGGCGCGCTCGACGTCGAGGGCGTCCACGCCGTGTACACGTTCGACGACCTCGACGGCAAGTTCGCCGAGCCGCTGCCGCTGATCATCCCGCACGAGGCGATCGTCGACGGCCGCACGCAGTACGCGCTCGCGCGCGACGAGGTCCGCTACGTCGGCGAGACGATCGCGATGGTCGTCGCGCGCGACCGCTACATCGCCGAGGACGCCGCGGACGCCATCGTCGTGCACTACGAGCCGCTGCCGGTGGTCGCCGACATCGAGGCCGCCGCGGCCGACGGCGCCGCGCTCGTGCACAGCGACCGCGAGGACAACGTCGTCGCCCGGGTCGCCGAGGAGCACGGCGACGTCGACGCCGCGCTCGAGCGGGCCGCCCACGTGTTCGAGTGGCGCCTGGAGATCGAGCGCAGCGCGTCGACGCCGCTCGAGGGCCGCGGCGTCGTCGCGAGCTTCGACGCCGACGGCGCGCTGCTCGTCTACGACTCCACGCAGGCGCCGACCGGCATCCGCAACGGCCTGAGCCGGCTCTTCGACCTCGACCTGGACCGCGTCAACGTGGTCGCCCCGGACGTCGGCGGCGGCTTCGGCGTCAAGGTCATCCAGTTCTATCCCGAGGAGGTCCTCGTCCCGCTCGCCGCGCGCCGCCTCGGGGTGACCGTCAAGTGGACCGAGGACCGCCGCGAGCACTTCATCGGCTCCACGCACGAGCGCAAGCAGGTCCACCGCGTGCGCGTGGGCGCGACCGAGGACGGCCGCATCCTCGCGCTCGAGACGAGCTTCCTGCACGACAGCGGCGCGTACTGCCCGTACGGCCTGATCATCCCGATCATCAGCGCCGCGCAGCTCCCCGGGCCGTACCGGCTCGACAACTACCGCTACGACTTCACCGCGCTCTTCACCAACTGCGTGGCGACGTCCCCGTACCGCGGCGCCGGCCGCCCGCACGGCGCGTTCGTGATGGAGCGGGTCATGGACCGCCTCGCGAACGAGCTCGGCCTCGACCGCGCCGAGATCCGGCGCCGCAACCTCATCCAGCCGGACGAGTTCCCCTACGACGTCGGCGTCACGTTCCAGGACGGCGGCCCGACGGTGTACGACTCCGGCGACTACCCCGCCGGCCTGGAGAAGCTGCTCGAGGTCGTCGACTACGAGGGCTTCGAGGCACGCCGCGAGGCGGCGCGCAAGGAGGGTCGGACGATCGGGCTCGGCATGGCGGCCTACGTCGAGGGGACCGGCATCGGGCCGTACGAGGGGGCGGCGGTCAACGTGCAGGTCGACGGCACGGTCACCGTCTCGACCGGCCTGTCGAGCCAGGGTCAGGGCCACCAGACGATCTTCGCCCAGATCGTGGCCGACGAGCTCGGCGTCCCGGTCGAGCGTATCCGCGTCCGGACCGGGGACACGCGCGGCTTCGGCTGGGGCGTCGGGACGTTCGCCAGCCGCACCGCGGTGGTCTCGGGCAACGCGGTGCACAAGGCCGCGGCGGCGGTGCGCCGCCAGGCGGCCGAGCTCGCCGCCCGCATCCTCGAGGCCGACCCGGAGGACATCGAGCTCGCCGACGGCCGGGTCGGCGTCGTCGGCGCGCCCGCGCAGGGGATCGAGATCGGCCAGCTCGCGGCGATCGCCAACCCGCTGCGCTACGCGTTCGGCGAGGAGTCCGCGCAGGCGGCGCTCTACACGCGCCGCGTCTACGCCTCGCAGGAGGTCCCGCTGCCCGACGGCACCACGCCGGGCCTCAACGCGGTCGAGTACTTCTCCCCGGCCTCCGGCGTCTTCGGCTTCGGCATGCACGCGGCCGTCGTGGAGGTCGACAGGACCACGTGCGACGTGCGCATCCTCGACTACGTCGTCGGCCACGACTGCGGGCGGATCATCAACCCGGTCATCGTCGAGGGGCAGATCTACGGCGGCGTCGCGCAGGGCATCGGCGGCGCGCTGTACGAGCGCATGGCCTACGACGAGGACGGCCAGCTCCTGAACGCGAGCTTCATGGACTTCCTCATGCCGTACGCGACCGAGCTGCCGGAGCCGGTGCTCTTCCACACCGAGACGCCGTCGCCGAACAACGCGCTCGGCGTCAAGGGCGTCGGCGAGGCGGGCACGATCCCCGTCGCGGGCGCGATCGCGAACGCGATCTCCGACGCCATCGGCAAGCCCGTGGACAAGATGCCGATCGCGCCGTCCGAGCTCTACGAGCTGCTCCGCGCGTGATCCGCATCGGGATCGACACGGGCGGGACGTTCACCGACGTCGTCGCGGTCGACGAGGACGGCCGCCTGCTCACCACCAAGGTCCCGTCGACGCCGAGCGACCCGTCGGTCGCGTTCCTGCGCGGGATCGAGAGGGCGGGCACCGATGCGATCGCGCAGGTCGTGCACGGCACCACCGTCGCGACCAACGCGCTGCTGGCGGACGACTTCGGCGGGCTCGGCTTCATCACCACCGCCGGGTTCCGCGAGCTGCTGGAGATCGGCCGCCAGAGCGTGCCCGACAGCTACGGGAACTCGTACTTCTGGGTCAAGCCCGACCGCATCGTGCCGCTGCACCTCGTGCGGGAGGTCGACGAGCGGCTCGACCGCACGGGCGCGGTGGTGCGGGAGTTCGACGAGGCCGGCGCCCGGGCGGTGGCGCGCTGGTTCCGCGAGCAGGGCATCGACGCGGTCGGCGTGTGCTTCCTGCACGCGTACATGAACCCGGCGCACGAGCGGCGCATGCGCGACGTGCTCGCCGACGAGCACCCGGGCGCGGCGGTCTCCCTCAGCTCCGACGTGCTCAGCGAGTACCGCGAGTACGAGCGCGCGGTCACCACGCTCGTCGACGCGTTCGTCAAGCCGCGCGTGGCCGCCTACGCCGACTCGATCGGGGCCAGGCTGCGCCGGCCGTTCTACATCATGAAGAGCAACGGCGGCGTGATCGCCGGGAGCGAGGTCGCGCACAAGCCGATCACGACGATCCTCTCCGGCCCGGCGGCCGGCACGCTCGGCGCGGCGCTGGTGGCCGAGCGCGCGGGCTTCGACCGCCTGATCACGCTCGACGGGGGCGGGACCTCGACCGACGTGGCGGTGGTAAGCGACGGCCGGCCGTCGCTCACCACGGAGGGGTCGGTGGGGCGCTTCGCGGTCAAGGTCCCGATGGTCGACATCGTCACGGTCGGCACCGGGGGCGGCTCGATCGCGTGGCTGTCGCCGGAGGGCACGCTGAAGGTGGGGCCGCGCTCGGCCGGCGCGAGCCCGGGCCCGGCGTGCTATCCGGGCGGCGGGAGCGAGCCGACCACGACCGACGCGTTCCTGCTCCTCGGCCACATCCCCGAGCACCTGCTCGGCGGCGAGATCCCGCTCAGCCGCGCGGCGGCCGAGGACGTCTACCGGCGCCTCGCGGGCGAGGCGGGCATGGACGTCGAGGCGTGCGCCGCGGGCGTGCTCGAGATCGCGGCGTGGAACCAGGCCAACGCGATCCGCCAGGTGACGGTCAAGCGCGGGCTCGACGTGCGCGACTTCGACCTGTGCGCGTTCGGCGGCTCCGGCCCGCTCACCGCGTGCCGGCTGATCGACGTGCTCGGCCTGCGCGCGGTGCTCGTGCCGCGCGACCCCGGCAACCTCAGCGCGTTCGGCCTGCTCGCCACGGACCTGCGGACGGACCATGTGCAGACGCTCGTGCGGCGCGCCGACCAGCTCGACCCGGACGAGCTGGCGCGCGAGTACGCGCGGCTCGAGGGCGACGCCGTGGAGGCGCTCGAGCGCCAGGGCCACGGCGAGAACCGCTGCGTCCGCGGCGCCGACCTGCGCTACTACGGCCAGGCCTTCGAGATCCACGTGCCGGCGCCGGACGGGCCGGTCGACGCGGCGTTCGCGGCCGAGGTCGCAGGGCGCTTCCACGACGCGCACGAGCGCTCGTACGGCTACTGCTACCGCGACGACCCGCGCCAGGTGGTCGAGTGGGTCAACCTGCGCGTGACCGGCGTCGGCGCGATGCCGCGGCCCGAGCTGCGCCCCGTCGCGGCGGGCGGCGACGCGCGGACCGGCCACCGCCGCGTGTACTTCGGCGACCGCTGGCACGACACGCCCGTCTACGCCCGCGAGCGGCTGGCCGGCGAGATCGCGGGCCCGGCCGTGATCCAGGAGTTCGGCTCGACGCTGCCCGTCCATCCCGGCTTCACGGCGCGCGTGGACGCGCACGGCAACGTGGTGGTGGCGCGGTGATCGACCCCGTCCTCGTGGAGATCGTGCAGGGCACGCTCGCGTCGATCGAGGCGGAGGTCGAGGAGGCGATCGGGCGCACGGCGCGCTCGCCGATGATCCGCGACCAGCACGACTTCCGCGCCGGCATCCACGACCGCCGGCTGCGCAAGCTCACGGGCCGCTCCTACTCGGCCCTGGTCCATCCCGTCGTGCGCGACTTCCCGCCGGAGACGATGCGGCCCGGCGACGTCTACTTCCACAACGACGTCTACCTCTCCGAGGGCGGGATCGGCCATCTCCCGGACCTGTGCGTGACGGTCCCCGTGTTCTGCGACGGCGACGTCGTGGCGTTCGTGCAGGCCTTCGGCCACCACGACGACATCGGCGGCATGGTCCCCGGCTCGATGCCCTCCAACGCGCTGTCGGCCTTCCAGGAGGGGCTGATGGTGCCGCCCGTGAAGCTGTTCGACGCCGGCGTGCCCAACGACGGCGTCCTGCGCATCGTGGCCCGCAACTCGCGGATGCCCGAGAGCCTGGCGGGCGACATCGACGCCGAGTGCGCGGCGACGCGGATGGGCGCGCGCCGCGTCGAGGAGCTGTTCGCGCGCTACGGCCGGGCGGCCGTCGAGGCGTGCTTGGACGCGATCATCGCCGCCACGGCCGAGACGTTCCGGCGCGAGGTGCTCGCGAAGATCCCGGACGGCGTCTACCGCTGGGAGGACTACGCCGAGCACGACGGCGTCGACCCCCCGCGGCTGCACGCCCAGCGGATGACGCTGACCAAGGCCGCCGACAAGCTGACGATCGACTTCGGCGGCACCGACCCGCAGGCCAAGGGCCCGATCAACCACGCCGGCGACTACGCCGACGGCAACTTCCTCAAGAAGTGGCTCGCGCCGATCCTGCGCAACCTCGCGGACACTCCCGAGCGGATGGCCGAGCTCGACGTCAACGAGGGCGTCGTCGAGCTCATCGACATGCGCTTCCCGGAGCCCGGGACGCTGCTCACGCCGGTGTTCCCCGCGCCCACCAACGCGCGCACGTTCGTGATCCTGCGGCTGCTCGGGGTGTTCGCGGGCGCTCTCGCGCAGGCCGTCGACGGCCGCATGCCCGCCGACCAGGAGACGATCCGCTACACGGGCATCACGGGCCGCGACGCCGACGGCGAGTGGTACCTGTACCGCGAGATCCTCGGCGGCGGGTCCGGCGGCCGCCACTACGCCGACGGCTCGGACACGATCCACATCGTCCCGGACTCCAAGAACCTGCCGGCCGAGTTCGTCGAGTCGCGCTACCCGGTGCGGGTCGAGCACCTCGGCCTGCGCGTCGACTCCGGCGGGCCGGGCGAGTTCCGCGGCGGGCTCGGCTACCGCAAGGACATCCGCGTGCTCGAGGACGCGTCGTTCATGTCGGTCGCCGACCGCTCGATCCTCGCGTGCTGGGGCGTGCGCGGCGGGAGGGCAGGCCTGCCGTTCCGCGTGACGATCGACCCGGGCGGCCCGCACGAGCGCGTGCTGCCGGGCCTGTGCGACGCCGAGCCGATCGCCGCGGGCGAGCTCGTCCGGATCGAGACGACGGGCGGCGGCGGCTGGGGCGACCCGCTCGACCGCGACGTCGAGCGCGTCGAGCTCGACGTCCTCCAGGGGAAGGTGTCGCCGGAGGCCGCGCGCGCCGAGTACGGCGTCGTGCCCGGCGCGCCGGAGGAGACGGCGCGGCTCCGCGCGGAGCTGCGCGCCCGTCGCGGCGAGCCGCCGTTCTTCGACCGCGGGCCGGGCTACGAGCGCCTGTCAGGCGCCGACGGCGCGCGGGATGCACGTGAGCTGCGAGCGTGAGGCGCCGAGGCCCTTCTCGACGACCTTCATGACCTCCTCGCCGTCGAGCGCGCCGTAGGACAGCAGGTCGAGGTTCGCGAGCCCCAGCTCGGGCCACGTGTGGATGCTCAGGTGCGACTGGGCGAGGATCAGCACGCCGGTGACGGCGCCGTTCGGGAACGTGCAGAACTTCTCGCCGAGGACGGTGGCGCGCCCCGCCTTCGCGGCCGCGTAGAGCGTCGCCGCGATGCGCTCGCGGTCCACGAGGACCGCGTCGTCGCTGACCCAGACGTCCATGGCGTAGAGCCGCATGTCCAGGGGGTCGATCGTGTCGCTCATCTCGCCTCGTCCACGAAGGCCACCAGCGTATCCACGCTCCGCAGGCACTCGAGCCCCAGGTCCCGGGCGGCGACGTCGACGCCCAGGCGCGCGTCGATCTCCGCGAGCAGCGCGGTGGCGGTCAGGGACGACAGCGCGAGGCCCTCGCCCAGGAGCGCGGTGTCGCCGGGGACGCGCGCGGCCTCCGGGTTGCCGGTCACGTCGGCGAGGATCGCGCGCACGGTCGCCTCGGTCATGCGCGCTCGACCGACACCCAGTCGGGGAAGCCGGGGTACGGCGTGGTCAGGTCGCGCTCGAGCACGGCTTCGCCGGCCGCGGCGAAGCCGTAGTCGCGCAGCGTGAGCCGCAGCGGGACGTTGCGCGACGTGGGCTTCAGCGGCAGGCGGGCGACGCGCGCGCCCGCGACGCGGCACTCGTCGAGCGCGTGCGTGAGCAGCACGCGCACGGTGCCGCGCAGCGCGGCCCGGCAGGAGACCATGACGAGGTCCAGCGAGGCGACGCCGTCCGCGGGCAGCGTCCGCCACGCCGCGCCCACGAGGCCGTCCTCGCCGAAGCGGTCGCGGACGCGCACGGTGGCGATGTGCGCGCCGGGGTCGGCGGCCGCGCGCGCGAAGTCCGCGGCGGGCGGCTGCGCGCCGGTCGAGTTGTACTGGTGCGTGCGCGCGGCGAGCTCGGCGAGGCGGTCGGCGTCGGCGGCGGTCGCGGCGGCCAGGCGCATCGAGATCCCGCACGTGCGCAGGAAGTCCTCGTAGTCGGCGAACTCCGCCGCCGCGCGCCGCCGCTGCTCGTTGGCGCGATAGGCCGCCGCGCGCCCGCGCGCCTCGGCGGTGACCGCCGGCGCCGCGAACGCCGCGGCGGCCGGCTCGACCTCGGAGCGGTCGAGCACGAGCACCTCGGGCAGCGCGCCCTGCACCTCGGCGCGCTCGAACGGGTCGTCGTCGACGAAGGCGATCGCGTCGAGCCCGACGTCGAGCGCGGCGGCGACCCTGCGGATCGCGTCGCTCTTGCGCCCCCAGCCGAGCTGCGCGGCGACCAGCCGGTCGCGCAGCGCCGGAGCGGCGTCGAGCACGTCGTCGAGCGCCTCGGGCGGGTTGCGGCTGGCGACGCTGCTCACGATCCCCTCGCGGTCGAGGCGTTCGATCAGCGCGAGCATCCGCTCGTCCAGGCGCGGCGGCGTCGCCTCGGGGCGCTCGAGCAGCACGCCGTCGACGAGCGTGTCGTCGAGGTCCCACACCACGCACTTGATCCGTCTCACGAGAGCATCTTGCGCATCGTCAGGTGCTCGGCGTCGAAGCCGAGGCTGCGGTAGACCACGCGCATCGGGACGTTGCTCACGTGGACCCGGCCCACGATCTCGGTCACGTCCCGCTCGGCCGCGAAGCGCTCGGCGTGCCGCACGAGCGCCAGCGCGACCGCGGTCGAGTCCGGGCCATCGTCGACCGCCACCGAACGCAGGTTGGCGTAGTGCTCGCCGGTGAGGAAGTTCTCGCGGATCGAGACCCACGCCCAGCCGACGACCTCGCCTGCGCCCCCGGCGACGAACGTCCCTTCGCGCGCGTCGTCGAGCGCCTTGACGATGCGCCCGCGGTGCGAGTCGGGGTCGACGATCGGGTTGGCCGGGAAGGAGATCCGCGCGATCTGGATCTCGTACGCGACGAGCTTGTCGAGGTCCGCGGCGGTGGCGTCGCGGACCGTGGGCTCAGCCGGCATCGCGAACCTCGAGCGCTCCGTCGGCCGCCGTCGCCCGGATGATCCGCACGCGCTCAGGTGGCGGGTCGCACGCGAGCGCGGCGGGCAGGGCGCCGGGAAGGTCGCGCAGCCAGACCGTCAGCGCCTCGGGGACGAGCACGTCGATCGTGGCGGGGTGCCGAGCGAGCCCGACCCCGAGCAGCTTCAGCACCGCCTCCTTGCGCGTCCACAGCGTGTGGAAGCGGGCCGTGCCGGCCGCCAGCGCGGCCCGCTCGCGCGGGGAGCACACGCGCGCGTAGAGGCGCTCGCGGCCGCCGCGCGGCCGCTCGACGTCGACGCCCACCGCGGTGCCGCGGGCGACCGCGACGAGCACCTCGCCGGGCGTCGAGCTCACGCTGTACTCCGCGCCCGGATGCGCGGCGAGGAGCGCGCGGCGCACGCCGCGCCGCAGGACGAACCGGTCGCGGTCGGCGGGGAACGCGAACCGCTGCGCCCGCGCGCGCTCATCGGCGTCGAGCCGCGGCGCGAAGCCGCCGTCCGTCGTCGCCTCGACGCGCCAGACGTCGACCGTCGTCATGAGCGCCGCGGGCCCGGCCTGAACGACGTGCCGCCGCAGCGCGGGCAGCCGGCGCCCGCGAGCTCCTCGACCGTCGCGCTGTCCGCGCCCGGCCCCACGGTGCGCGGCGCGCCGCACTGCACGCACACGTACCGGCGCGGTGGGCGCGGCGTGTCGCCCGTGTACAGCGGCCCGGCGTACGAGCCGGGCACGGCTGGCGCGGTCGCCGCCGTCGTCGTCAGGTGGTAGAGGTGGCTGGTTCCGCCCAAGATGCCGGCGCCCACGTACTCGTTGAAGTTTCGCACGAGGCTGCGGACGACCAGGCGCATCTCGGCGATCGCCGCCTGGGTCCGCACGAGCTCCGAGGGGTTGCGCGCGCCGAAGGCGAAGAAGACGTCGCTGGCCGGCCCCGCCAGGGCGCTCACGGCGCGGGACAGGAACAGCGTGGCGCCGGCCGCCGTGTAGGGCGGGTCGGTGAAGACGGTGTCGAAGCGGCCGTGCAGCTCCGGCGGCAGCGGCTCGCGCAGGTCGTGCCGGTGCAGCGTCGCGTGCACCCCGAGCGCGGCGAGCCGCGGCTCGAGGAACCCGAGGATGCGCTCGTCGACCTCGACGACCGCGAGCTCGGGCAGGTCGGCCTGCGCGCCCACGTGGTGCAGCACCTCGGCGATCGCGAGCGACGTCAGGTCGTCGTCGCCGAGGACCAGCACGCGGCGCCACAGCAGCGCCCGCGCCGCGTGCAGGGCGAGCACGCGGTCGAGCTTGGTCTCGACCGTGCAGTGCGACTGGTCGATCGCCACGCTCACGTCCGGCGCCGCCGCCGCGCTCGCCTCGAGCCGCTCGCGGACGGCGCCCAGCCGCGCGGGGTCGAGCGCCAGTGCCGTCGAGCTCAGCGACGCGCGCGCACCGCCCGCGAGGCGGACGGGCGAGCCCGCGGCCACGACGCCACGGGCGCGCAGCTCGTTGCAGATCGCCGCCACGATCGGCACCGGCAGCTCGGTCTCGAGGCTGATCGCGCGCACTGCCACGGGCTCGCGCTGCGCGACCACGGCGAGCACGTTGCGCACGCCGGCCTCGCCCTCGGCGATGCCGACCGCCGCGGCGACCTCCCGGACGACCGTGGGAACCATGCCCCCCGTTGTACCGGGCCGGGCCACGATCGTCAGGCGTCGCCGTACCAGCGCGGGTCGCCCGCGGCCGGGTCCAGCCGCACCGGGTGGCGCTCCTCGCCCCAGTGCTCGCGCGCCGGTCCGAGGATCTCGAACGGCAGGCCGAGCGCGCGGAGGCGCTCGATCATCGGCGGCGCCGCCGCGCCCGCGAGGACCGCGTAGCCGTGCCCTCGCAGCGTCAGCCACGCGCGGGCGAACAGCGCGCCCCAGATCCGGTGCGCGGGATCGCCGCGGTGCGCGGGTGCGATGACCAGGCGGCCGGCCTCGGCCACGGCGCCGTGCGGCTCGATCGCGAGGTCGAAGGCGTCCTCGACCGGCAGGCGGCGGCCGGGCGCCGGCAGCACGAGCCGCACGGTCCCCGCGAGGTCGCCGTCGTCCCAGGCGCCGATGTGCAGCGCCGCGGCGTCGTAGGCGTCCCGCTCGAGCCCGGCCGGCAGCGCGGCGCGGTCGGCCCAGCCGTGGCCGACGACCTGCGCGTAGCGGAGGCGGTAGGCCGCCTCCCGCTCGGCGTCGGTCGCCGCGACCGTCACGCGCAGCTCCGGCAGCGCCGCCAGCAGGCGCTCGGACAGGCGGTCGAGCGCGACGGTCCCCGGCGCGCTCATGGCATCGTTGGCCCATGCGCTACTCGACGCTGCGCCGGCGGCGGCTGAACGCCTACGAGCAGGCGGTGGAGCGGTTTGCGGCGTCGCGCGCGGGCGGGTGGGCGTTCATCAACGTCTTCACGCGCGTGGATCGCTGGCTGCTGCCGCTCAGCCGCGGACGCCTCTCGCTCGCGGTCGGTTCCCCGGTCGGGCTGATGGAGACCCGCGGCGCCCGGTCCGGCAAGCGGCGGCGCGTGCCGCTCCTGTACCGCGCCGACGGCGAGAGCATCGTCCTCGTCGCTTCCAACGTGGGCAGCGAGCGCGACCCCGCGTGGCTGCACAACGCCCGCGCCGCGGGCGAGGTCCGCTTCCTCAGCCGCGAGCACGGCTGGGGCTCGTACCGCCCGCGGGTCGCGACCGGGCCCGAGCGCGAACGGCTGTGGGCGCTGGCGACCGATCTCTACGCCGGCTACGCCGACTACCAGGACCGGACCGGAGGCCGCGAGATCCCGGTCGTCGTCCTCGA
>Ga0081539_10002437_pt1 | contig 26263 bp, 20 predicted proteins | sample TabmetS4T2R2_FD_71023 | JGI IMG/M metagenome (GOLD analysis project Ga0081539, IMG submission 71023) | Tabebuia heterophylla rhizosphere microbial communities from the University of Puerto Rico - S4T2R2 | ecosystem: Host-associated > Plants > Roots > Rhizosphere ...
TCACATAGTCTACATTGCGCTGCACGAAGCTCTGCGCGTTGGCGAGCGCGGTCGGCCCGTCGAGGCGGTTGTCCGCGGCCACCAGCTCGACGCCGGCGAGATCGGCATTCGCCTGGATCGACTTCTCGACCACGACGCCGAAGGTGATGTCGCGCTGCAGATTGGCGAAGCCGAACACGTATTTCTGGCCGTTGCGCGGCGGCGTGACCGCGGCCGCATCCTTGACCATCGCCGCATATTGCTCGCCGCTGAGCTGCTTGCCGTCGTAATTGGCCGGGTCGAAGCCGTGGAAGTCCTCTGCAAGGGCGGTGACCGACACCATCGTCGATGCCGCCGCACCGAGCGCGAGCGCTCTGGCGAATGTCTTCATATCCATAATCCTCCCAGGGCGGCGCGCGCCGCCGTTGATTTTCCGGACAGCTCCATCCCTGCTGCCGACCCCTCACGATGTCACTTGACAACTTGTCAGTCAAGTTTTATCTCGGTAACGTTTCCAAAAGAGCTGGGGATGTGTCACACGTCTCACCAGATACACGACCTCAAATCGGCAGTACCTATGGTTGCTCGATCGATAGGTAGGATTGACATTTGTAAGTCGCAACCCTTCAACCCGCTGGTCGCGAAGGTTCGGCAACGGGTCGGGCTCGCCGCCTTCCGTCGCGCAGCCGTCTATAGCGGCCTTGTCCCGCAGTGCTCGAAAACGTTTCCATTCTGCGGAACGGTCCCTCTCGAAGACCTGCGCGCCGTCTGCTAGGCTGAGGCTGTCCTGAGCGTGCAGGGACCTGTTGCAAGGCGCGCCGGTCAAGGCTGGGAGGTATGATGAAGGACAAAATCAACATCGGCGTCATCGGCGCCGGCTGGTGGGCGACGCTAAGCCACATCCCGTCGTTGCTAGCCAATCCGCATGTCGGCATCGTCGCGGTCAATCGGCCGGATGCGGAGGGGATGGAAAAGGTGGTCGCCAGCTTTCCCGGTGTGAAGCCTTACCTCGACACGCTGGAGATGCTGGAGGAGGAGGAGCTTCACGGCGTGGTCGTTGCCTCGCCCCACATTCTGCATGCCGCGCACGGGCAGATGACGCTGTCGCGCGGCCTGCACGCGCTGATTGAGAAACCGATGGCGACGTCTGCCGCAGATGCGAGGATGCTCGTCGCCACCGCCAATGCGAACAACGTCCAGATCGTTCTGCCTTATGGTTGGAATTTCAGGCCGATCGTCGAGACCGCACATCGGCTGGCCGCTGAGGGCTGGGTCGGCGAGGTACGCCACATTGCCCTGCACATGGCCTCGGCGCTCGCCGACCTCTTTGCCGGCCAGCCAATGCTGGAAACCAGGCAACATCTGTTCCGACCGCCCCCTTCCACCTGGGCCGAGCCCGGCAAAGCGGGTGGCTACGGCTGGGGGCAATTGACACATGGGCTCGGCGCGCTCTTCCGCATCGTCGACCTTGACCCGGTGCGGGTCTTCGCCAGAACCGGACTGTCCCAGGCCGGCGTCGATTTCTATGACGCAGCCGTGGTGGAATTCGCCAACGGCGCGACCATGACCCTTTCGGGCTCCGCTACCGTGCCCAAATCGCGCGGCTACCAGATCGATATAAGGGTGTTCGGCACCGAAGGCATGCTTTTGTTCGACATCGAGCGCCCTCGCGTCGAGGCTGTCCGTCAAGACGGCAAGTCGCAAATCGTCGATCTCGGACCGAAGGCCGGCGACTACGAAACGGTGGCGCCGATTGCCCTGCTGGTTGATCTCTGCCGTGGCGTAGTGGCCGCAAATCCGGCCGATGCCACGGTGGGTCTGCGCTCGGCCGTGCTGCTGGACGCGATGTATCGCTCGGCCAAGAGCGGCCGCATGGAAGAGGTGCTATGACGAGAATCAGCCTCGTCTGCAGCGTCTCCCGTCGAAACTACCGAACCTTGTGAGGACTGAATGAACAGGATCGATCTCGAAGGCCAAGTCGCAGTCGTGACCGGCGGCGCGCAAGGGCTGGGCTTCGCCTTCGCAAAACGGATCATAGCATCCGGCGCAAAGGTCCGCCTGTGGGACGTCAACGAGGGGCAGCTCGGTGCCGCCGTCGCCGAACTCGGCGACGCGGCGAAAGGTATCGTCGTGGATATTGCCGACGCCGACGCCGTGCTCGTGGCGCATGCTCGCACCGAGGATCAGTCAGGACCGGTCTCGATCCTGGTCAATTCGGCCGGCATCGCCGGCCCCAACCACACGCTGGAGGATTATCCGCTCGATGCCTGGCGGCGCGTGATCGATATCAACCTGCACGGCACTTTCCACGTCAACCGCGCGGTTGTGCCGGGCATGAAGGCGCGCAACTACGGGCGCATCGTCAATGTCGCCTCGATCGCCGGCAAGGAAGGCAATCCCAATGCGTCGGCCTATTCAGCATCGAAAGCGGCGGTTATCGGTATGACAAAATCGCTCGGCAAGGAGCTTGCGGGCTTCGACATCGCGGTCAACTGCATCACGCCGGCCGCGGCGCGCACGCCGATCTTCGATCAGATGAAGCAGGAGCACATCGACTACATGCTCTCGAGGATCCCGCGTGCCCGCTTCCTGGAGGTCGACGAGGCGGCAAATATGGTCGCCTGGCTGGTCTCAAAGGAAAACAGTTTCACGACCGCATCTGTGTTCGACCTGTCGGGCGGCCGGGCCACGTATTGATCGTCCACCGGATGGCCCGGGCAGTTGGTCCCGGAAGCCTTAGGCGACCGGCTACTCACGTTGGAGCCGTGGCGTCGGACCTTGGGAAGCAATCACATCGTCTCATCCGGAGCGACGCGAATAGACTCTGCTCCGTCTCCCGTCGAAGCTTTGGAAACCGGCACTCTGCAAACCGTGAGCATGACCGTGCCCCATACTTCCAGCAGTGCAGGAAAGCGTGTCCGAGCAGGTAGCTTTCACTCGGCAGCCTGAAGACGATGCATCTCGACGATGCCTCTGATCTCCGCGCGACAGGAGCCGCAATTCGTGCCGGCCTGCAATGCCTTGCCAACCGCCGCGACGCTCGCGCAACCATCCCTGACCGCCGCGGCGATCTGGTTGGCGCCGACGCCGAAGCAGGAACAGACGATTGCGCCGCGGTCTGGCCGACCAGCACCTGGCCGACCAGCGACGATCGCCAGACGTTCGCGCTCCCGCCGGTAATCAACCGCAAGTTGCTCGACAACCCAGTTGCGCGATACCTCGACCGGCTCGGACGCAAGAAAGAGCGCACCCACCAACCGCCCGTCCTCGAAACAGGCGAAGCGGCGCCGGCCGGCCGTGACATCGTGATAGGCCAGCGTCTCGGCGGCCGGACCTGCCCCAAACAGCGATGCCGCGAAAGCTGCCCAGTCGAGGCGACCCGTGGCGAAGGCAAGTTCGATGCGCCAGCCCCCGGAACACTTGGCAATGCTCCAATAGTCCGCGTCGATCGATTGCGGCTCATCGCGCAGGACGGCGAAACCAAACGCCGATACGGCGAAACGTTTCACGCGTGCTGCGACATTCTTCGACGCCGGCTGGCCGGAAACGGGATCGGTAACGGGTGGAACCAACGTGTCGACGCGCGCCTTCGCCGAAAACTGGTCATTCCAGTGCATCGGCACGAAGATCGAGCCAACCTGCTGCCGCACCGTCACCAAAGCGCGAACCAGAATTTTGCCGTGACGCGTGGCGACACGGACGATGTCAGCATCGCCGACGCCAAGCTTTTCGGCATCGATCGGGTGCATTTCCGCGAACGGTTCCGCAAGGTGCTGCGACAGGCGCTGGCTTTTGCCGGTGCGTGTCATTGTGTGCCAGTGGTCACGCACACGGCCGGTGTTGAGGGTCAGCGGGAAATCGCCGTCTGCTTCCCGCTCCGACATGGGTCGGACAGCGACAAAGCGCGCCTTCTTGTCAGGCGTGAAGAAGCCGCCATCGGAAAAGAAGCGGCCCGCCTCCTTTTCGTGGTTGCGAGGCGATGCGGCGGGCCATTGGAACGGCTGCAAATCGTCGTACGCCACCTCGCCGATGCCAGCAAAAGCGCCGATGTCGAAGTCTCTCACGCCATCATTCTCGAAGGCCGACAGGGCAGCATGCTCAGCAAAGATCTCGGCGGGTGAAGTGTAGGAAAATGCCTCAACAAATCCCATGCGCTTTGCGACCTCTGCGACGATCCACCAGTCGGGCCGGGCATCGCCGGGTAGCGGGAGGAAGACGCGCTGGCGCGAGATACGGCGCTCCGAATTGGTGACCGTGCCATCCTTCTCACCCCAGCCCGCGGCCGGCAGCTTCACATGCGCATGGCGGACCGTGTCGGTGTTGCCGGCGATATCCGACACGACGACGAAGGGACAGGCCGCGATTGCGGCTTCCACCCTGCCGGCATCCGGCATCGAAGCGACCGGGTTGGTCGCCATGATCCACAACGCCTTGATGCGCCCGTCCGCAACGGCCCGGAACATGTCAACTGCCTTCAAGCCCGGCCGGCCTGCGACGTTCGGCGCCCGCCAGAAGCGGCGAACGCGGTCGCGATGGGCGGGGTTCTCGATCTCCATGTGGGCGGCGAGCATGTTGGCCAACCCGCCGACCTCGCGCCCTCCCATCGCATTGGGCTGGCCGGTCACGGAGAACGGCCCTGCGCCGGGTTTGCCAACGCGGCCCGTTGCCAGATGGCAGTTGATGATCGCGTTGACCTTGTCCGTGCCGGACGAAGACTGGTTGACGCCCTGGCTGAAGACGGTCACGGTCTTCGGCGAGTTGGCGAAGAGTTTGTAGAACGCTGCCAGCGTGGTTTCATCAATGCCGGTCGCATGCGAGACCTCGGCCAACGCCATGACAGCGGCGGCGGCTAACGTCCCGTCAAAACCTGCCGTGTGCCTATCGATATAGTCGCGGTCCAAGGCATCATGCTTTGCCAGCCAGGCGAGTAGTCCCGTAAACAGCGCCACGTCTCCGTCCGGCTTGATCGGCAGATGCAGGTCGGCGATGTCAGCCGTCATGGTGCGGCGCGGATCGATCAGCACGACCCTCATTTCAGGCCGCCGCTCCTTCGCCGCGACGATGCGCTGGTGGAGCACAGGATGGCACCAGGCGAGGTTCGAGCCGGTGAGCACGATGACATCGGCGAGTTCCAGATCCTCGTACGCACCTGGCACCGTGTCGGATCCGAAGGCGCGACGATGACCCGCGACCGACGAAGCCATACAGAGCCGCGAATTGGTGTCGATGTTGGCTGAGCCGACGAAGCCTTTCATCAGCTTGTTGGCGACATAATAGTCCTCGGTGAGGAGCTGGCCCGACACGTAGAAAGCGACCGAATCCGGACCATGCTCGGCGATCGCTTGCGAGAACTTCGAGGCGACGAGGTCGAGCGCTTCATTCCAGCCCGCTCGCTGCCCATGAATTTCCGGATAAAGCAGTCGGCCGTCCAGATCGATGGTCTCGGCGAGCGCTGAGCCCTTCGAGCAGAGCCGGCCGAAATTGGCCGGATGATCCGGGTCGCCGCGGACGTTGACTATCCCGTCCGCGGCGACCTCGGCCAGCACGCCGCAGCCTACCCCACAATAAGGGCAGGTGGTCCTCACCACGCGCGCTTCTTCCATTGGGATGTCCTCAGGCCGCTTTCGAAGCCATGGCTTCGAGCGCGATGAAGAGCCGTTCGCCTTCCACCCTGACCGGAATGGTCCTGACCGAGCCCTCGTCAGCGCCGAGCGCCTTGCCGGTTTCGAGCGAGATCACCCAGTTGTGCAGCGGACAGGTCACCGCTGCCCCATGGACTATGCCTTGGCTGAGCGGCCCGCCCTTGTGCGGGCAGTGGTCGTCCATCGCGAAGACCCGATCGTCGGCCGTCCGGAAGACACCGATTTTGCCGCGCGGTGTGGCCACGCAACGCGCCCCGCGCTGAGGGATGTCGGCGATGGAGCCAATGGCGATCCAGTTCATGGTCCCTCTCTCCAATCGCGCGGCCTTGTCCGGAGCCACGCTCATTACTCAGCGGCCTCAGCGAAGCCGACCGTCGCCATCGGTCGGAATTCGTGCTTGTCCTTGCCGGAGACGCGTTCCGACCAGGGATCGACCTGCGCGAATTGCTGGGAGAAGACGAAGCGGTCGAAGAAGGCCCTCCGCCGCTCGACATCGTCCAGGACCTGCCGCTTGATCTCGGCGACGCCGACGCGCTTCGTCCATTTGTAGATGCGCTCCAGATAGCGCGCCTGTTCGCGATACATCTGGACGAGCGCCACGATCACCTCCAGCGCCTCGTCCTCGGTCTTCACCAGGCCGAGCACCTCCGTGCCCTTGATGTCGAGGCCGGCGGCGCCCGCGAAATGGATCTCGTAGCCGCTGTCGACACAGACCACCCCGACATCCTTGCAGGTCGCCTCCGCACAGTTTCGAGGACAGCCGGAAACGGCCATCTTCACCTTGGCCGGCGTCCACGAACCCCACATGAACTTCTCGATGCGGATGCCGAGCCCAGTCGAATCCTGCGTGCCGAAGCGGCACCAATCCGAGCCGACGCAAGTCTTCACCGTGCGCAAACCTTTGGCATAGGCATGGCCGGAGACAAAGCCGGCCTGGCCGAGATCCGCCCAGACCGCCGGCAGGTCCTCCTTCCTGACGCCCAGCATGTCGATGCGCTGGCCGCCGGTGACCTTCACGGTTGGGATCTGGAACTTGTCGACCACATCGGCAATGGCACGCAGCTCCTTGGCCGAAGTCACGCCGCCCCACATGCGCGGCACCACCGAATAGGTGCCGTCCTTCTGGATGTTGGCGTGGGCGCGCTCGTTGATGAAGCGCGACTGGTAGTCGTCGGCATATTCGTCCGGCCAGTCGCAGACGAGATAGTAGTTGAGCGCAGGCCGGCATTTCGCGCAGCCGCAGGAGGTTTTCCATTCGAGCTCCTGCATGACGGCGGGGATGGTCTTGAGCCCCTTCGCCTTGATCAGCCTGCGCACGTCGTCATGGCCAAGCGTCGTGCAGCCGCACATGGGCTGAACCGCGGCCGGATTATAGGCATCGCCGAGTGAGAGCTTCAGAAGCTGCTCGACAAGGCCCGTGCACGAGCCACAGGAAGCCGATGCCTTGGTATGGGCTCGCACATCGTCAAGCGAGGTCAGGCCCTTGCCCGTGATAGCGCCGGTGATCTTGCCCTTGCAGATGCCGTTGCAGCCGCAGATTTCCGCATCATCCGGCAAGGCTGCAACGGCCGCCGTAGGGTCCAGGGGGGATCCTCCCTGGTAGGCCTGGCCGAAAATAAGCGTGTCGCGCATCGACGATATGTCGACCTCTCTCTTCTTGAGGTCGTTGAACCAGGCGCCATCGGCGGTCTCTCCGAACAACACCGTGCCGATGATGCGGTCGTCCTTCAGCACGAGGCGCTTGTAGATGCCTGCGGAGGCATCGCGCAGAACGATCTCCTGGCGGTCGCCACCATCCGCGAAATCGCCGAGCGAGAACAGCTCGATACCGGTCACCTTGAGCTTGGTCGGCGTGTCGTTGTGGACGAAAGCGGCGGTTTGATCACCCGAGAGTTGCGCCGCGGCGACCCGGGCCATTTCGTAAAGGGGCGCGACGAGGCCATAGACGTGGCCATTGACCTCCGCGCATTCGCCGAGCGCGTAGATGTCGGCATCCGACGTACGCATGCCTGCATCAACGACGATGCCGCGATTGACGGCAATGCCGGCTTCCTTGGCGAGGCCTGAATTGGGACGGATGCCCACGGCCATCACCACAAGCGTGGCGGGCACGACGATACCGTCCGCGAGTTCGACGCCTTCGACCTTTACGTCGCCGATGATCGCCTTGGTATTGGCCTTGGTCACGACCTTGATGCCGCGTTCCTCGATTGCCCTCTGCAGCAGGTAGCCGGCGGCTGGATCGAGCTGACGCTCCATGAGCGTCGGCATGACGTGGAGCACTGTCACGTCCATGCCGCGCGCGTTGAGGCCGGCGGCCGCCTCTAGCCCAAGAAGACCGCCGCCGATGACCACCGCCTTGGCGCGTGATTGCGCCGCAAGCAGCATGGCGTTGACGTCATCGAGGTCGCGATAGGTCAGCACGCCGGGCAGATCGTGGCCAGGCACGGGGATGATGAACGGCACCGAGCCTGTAGCAACTACCAGCTTGTCATAGGGCTCGGTGACGCCGTGATCGGAGGTCACTGTCTTCGCCGTTCGGTCGATCGCGACGATCTTGTGGCCCTTGTAGAGGGTCACGCCGTTCTTGATGTACCAGCCGTCGCCGTGGATGACGATTTCTTCGTAGGTCTTCTCGCCGGAGAGCACCGGCGAGAGCATGATGCGGTCGTAGTTGACCCGCGGCTCCGCGTTGAAGATCGTGATTTCGTAGCGGCCAGGGGCTTCGAACAGGTGCTCCAGCATCCGGCCCGGCGCCATCCCATTACCGACGATGACAAGCTTCTCGGTCATCGCCCCTACTCCGCCGCTTCCACGAAACGGTGGCGCTCGTAGAGGAACTTGAGCACCGCCTCGCGGCATTTGAGATAGGTCCAGTCGGATGCGAGCGCGATCCGCTTGCGCGGGCGCTCGAGCGGAACCTCGAGCACTTCGCCGATCATGGCAGCGGGGCCGTTGGTCATCATGACGATCCGGTCGGAGAGAAGCACAGCTTCGTCGACATCGTGCGTGATCATGATGATCGTGTTGCCAAGCCGGGCGTGGATCTCCATCATTTGGTCCTGGAGGTGGGCTCTGGTCAGCGCATCGAGCGCGCCGAAAGGTTCGTCCAGCAGCAGGATCTTCGGCTCCATCGCCAGCGCGCGGGCGATGCCGACGCGCTGCTTCATGCCGCCCGAAATCTCTGCCGGCCGCTTGTCGACCGCATGCGCCATCTGGACAAGCGTCAGGTTCTCCATGATCCAGTCGTGGCGCTCGGCCCTGGTTTTTGTACGACCGAAGACTTTGCCGACGGCAAGATTGACGTTCTCATAGACGGTGAGCCAGGGCAGCAGCGAATGGTTCTGGAACACCACTGCCCGGTCCGGTCCCGGCGTGTTCACCTCCTGGTTCTCCAGCAGGACCGCGCCGTACGAGACCTTGGCGAGGCCCGCGACCAGATTGAGAAGCGTGGACTTGCCGCAGCCGGAATGGCCGATGATCGAGACGAACTCGCCCTTGTCGATGGTGAGGCGGATGTTGCGCAGCACCTCGGTCGTGGCGGAACCGCGGGTGAAGCTTTTTCCGATGTGGTCTAGCTTGAGATAGGCGGTCATGGCTGGCTCCTCAGTTCGACGCGGTGCCGCGGGTGACGACGGCGCCCAAGAAGGAGACCAGCTTGTCGAGCATGAAGCCGACGAGGCCTATGTAGACGAGCGCCACGATGATGTCTGTTAGACGCGACGAATTCCAGGCATCCCAGATGAAAAAGCCGATCCCGACGCCGCCGGTCAGCATCTCGGCGGCGACGATCGCAAGCCAGGACAGTCCGACGCCGATCCTGAGGCCCGAGAAGATGTAGGGCGCAGCGGCCCGCACCATAATCTTGTAGAAGAACTCGACGTGGTTGAGCTGCAGCACCTGTGCGACGTTGCGGTAGTCCTGCGGGATGTTGCGAATGCCGACCGCGGTGTTGATGATTACCGGCCAGATCGAGGTGATGAAGATCACGAAGATCGCCGAAGGACGGGAATCCAGGAATGCCGCGAGCGACAGCGGCAGCCAGGCCAGCGGCGGCACCGTGCGCAGCACCTGGAAGATCGGGTCGAGGCCGCGCATCGCCCACACCGACTGGCCGATCAGCGCTCCCATGAGCACACCGATCACCGCAGCGAGGCCGAAGCCGTAGGCGACCCGCTCCAGCGAGACCAGCACGCGCCAGCCGAGCCCGATGTCTTGCGAGCCATATTCGAAGAACGGGCTGACGATCAGTTCACTGCTCTGCGCCCATACTTCGGAGGGCGGCGGCAGTGAGGAGCCTGGGTTGGAGAAGGCGATCTGCCAGAGGCTGAGGATGATGGCGAGCACGACGAGCGGCGGCAGGACCGCCTGCGCGATCCTGACCGCAAGGCCGCGGACGTCGAAGTGCCTCGGCTTGACGGCGAGCGGCACGACGGAGGCGGATCGTTTGTTGAAGGGGCCGGCGACGATGACGTCGCTTTTGGTGGCGGGCAGTGACATGGGGCTTACCTTTGTCAGGTCGGGAACGGAGCCGGCGGACGGGCCGCCGCGATGGCGGCGGTCAGACCATCGCCTTGATGGCGAGGCTGTCGAGATAGGCTGATGGATTGTCCGGATCGAAGACCTTGCCATCGAAGAAGGTCTCGACGCCGCGGCTGTCGCCCGAAGGAGGATTGGCAAGGCCAAGACCCCTCGCCGCTTCCAGCCACAGGTCGGAGCGGTTGGTCGCGTCGACCATCTTCTTCACGTCCGTCGTGCCGGGGAACTTGCCCCAGCGGATGTTCTCGGTCATGAACCAGGTGTCAAGGCTCTTCCAGGGATAGGAGCTCTCCCCCCTCTCGCCCCAGAACTTCATCAGGAGGTTCGTGCCCTCGGCGGTGCGGCCGTTACCGTAGTTGATGTCGCCTTTGATACGGCCGATGATGTCTGTCACCGGCACGTTGTACCACTGGCGCCGACCGACGATCTCGGCCATCTCTTGCTTGTTCTCCATCTTGTCGCACCACTGCTGGGCTTCCATGACCGCCATCATGATGGCGAGCGTGGCCTTGGGATTGGCATCGACGAAATCCGCCCGCATGCCGAGGATCTTCTCAGGATGGCGGAACCAGAGCTCGCCGGTGGTGAGCGCGGTGAAGCCTATCTTCTGATGGACAAGCTGCTCGTTCCACGGCTCGCCGACGCAGAAGCAGTCCATGTTGCCGACCTTCATGTTCGCCACCATCTGGGGAGGGGGAACGACAATCAGTTCGAGATCCTTGTCGGGGTCGATGCCGCCGGCGGCAAGCCAGTAGCGGATCCAGAGGTCATGCGTGCCGCCGGGGAAGGTCATCGCCGCCGAGACCTTCTTGCCCTCTGCCTTTTTCTTCGCGAAGGCTTCCTTCAGCGCGCCCGCATCCTTCTGAACGCCTGTGTCCACATATTCCTGTGCTACGGAAATGCCTTGGCAGTCCTCGTTGAGGTTGATCAGCGTGTACATTGGCAGCGGCTGCTTGTTCTGCATAACCGCACCCGACGAATAGAGATGCACCTTGGGGCGGAGGATGTGGCCGCCGTCAATGCCGCCGTTGGCGGTGCCGAGCGCCATGTTGTCACGTGTGGCGCCCCATGAGGCCTGCTTGAGCACCTCCATGTCGGGCAGGCCGAATTTGTCGAAGATGCCCTTCTCCTTCGCTATGATCAGCGGGGCCGAGTCGGTCAGCGCGATGAAACCGAGCTTGGTACCCGTGACCTCCGGCCCGGATGCGGCCGCATGGGCGCCATGTGGCAGCAGTTGGCGAGCTGCGACCAACAGGGCGGTCGTCGTCGCGATGTCCTTCAGAAACCGGCGGCGGCTCGGCGCGAAGGTTTTCTTCGGGGTCTGGCTTGCGGTCATTTCGGTCTCCGGTTCTTGCGGCCTGGGAGGAGCCGCGGGTTACGGGGTGCGGAAAACAAAAAAGCTGCCGGCCAAGTTCTCGCGTCCCTCCATTCGGAAATCGCGAGCCCTGATCGGCAGCTTTGCCTGTAGCGCCCGCCACTGGACGCCTTGTTCTTTGGCCCGACGGGCCTGCTTTAAGCTACGCAGGATTCGTGCCAATTCGCCCGCATTTACGATTATCCAATTAAATCAATGATAAGCCGCAAGGATTCGACTCTCGGCAAACCAAGCATTGGATCAAAGATTGATCAGAGTGCCTTGCACAGCAGCATAAAATTTGTGCAACGCAGCAAATCGCCTATCAATTGATCAGGCTGAATTGAGCCGATCTTTCTGCCCCGCGATGTAGGCATCGATCCGATCCGGATCGAAGATTGCGCCATCGAAAAACCCGTCGGGACCAAGCACCAGGCTCGCGTCGGTGGACCCTACCGCGGTGGCTGTCTTCAGCGCACCCTCAACCTTGGCGTTGGCGGCCGGCAAGGCGGCGCCAAGCGGCTTCAACGCGGCCCGATAGAGGTCCGGCCGATAGGTGTCGCGCGCCAGACCGGCGTTCATGGCGGTGTGTTCGATCTGCCCCCAGCGGACCATCTGCGTGTAGAACCAGAGTGCGTGGCTCTTCCAAGGAAACGTGGCAGCCTTGGCGCGCGGAACGAAGAAGTCCTCGACCTTTTGCATATCGCCGCCACCTAGTTGCAGGTGACCGGAGAGTGCTGGAATCGTCCATTCCGGCGATTTCGCCAAGTAGGCCGGATTGGCCATGAGTGCGCTCAACTCGTCTCGATTGCCGGCCTCGGCGCACCATTCGGCGGCATAATAGAGCGCGCGCAATAAAGCCGACAGCGCCTCCGGGCTCGCGATCGCCCACCGCTCCTCGACGCCGAGCACCTTTTCCGGGCTCGACCGCCAGATCGCGGCCTTGACCGTGACGATACGACCGCTGCCCGCGAGTACCGCAGCAGTGTTCCAGGGTTCGCCAACGCAGTAACCATCGATACTGCCTGTGCCGAGCGCATCCGCCATCAGCGGTGGCGGCACGATGACAATCTCGATATCGCGCTCGGGATCGATGCCGCAGGCGGCGAGCCAATAGCGAAGCTCATAGTTGTGGCCGGAATACGCATGCACGACCGCGAAGCGGAGCAGCGAACCCTTGCCCCGGGTGGCAATCACTGTCTTGAGCGCGGCGCCGACATTCCTTGGTTCGAGATCTGGCTTCGCGCCCGCTGCTTGCATCCTCTCCCAAAGCGCATTCGACACGGTAACGGCATTGCCGCCGAGGCCGAGAGCCATCGGCACAATGGTGCGTGCTGCGAGCGGCGTCAGACCGAGATTGCAGGCGATCGGCATCGGCCCCAGCATATGCGCCACCTGAAAATGCCCGACCGCAAGGCGATCGCGAATATTCGCCCAGGAAATCTCGCGCACCAGCGTGAGGTCGATGCCTTCGACTGCCGCGAAACCTTTCTCCTTCGCGACCACCAGCAAGACGCTGTCGAGCAGCGGGATGAAGCCCGCAGTGATCCGATGCTCCCACTCGCTCATGAACCGTCTCCTGGGCCGAGCAGCCCGGCCGCTGTCACCAGACTCTGGGCGATCTCTGCGATCTTGCGGTTCTGGTTCATGGCGGTCTTGCGCAGAAGGGCATAGGCTGCATCTTCGCTGAGCCCGCGCGACTTCATCAAAATGCCCTTGGCGCGTTCGATGAGCTTGCGGTTCTCGAGTTCGCTGCGCGCCTCCTCCAGTTCGCGTGCCATGCGCGAGAAAGCATTGAAGCGGCTGATTGCCATGTCGAGGATTGGCTTGACCCGCTCCTTCTTCAACCCGTCGACCACATAGGCAGAAACGCCGGCGTCGACCGCCGCCTCGATCGAGGCCTGGTCTGAGCGATCGACAAACATGGCGATGGGCCGTTTCACGGCGCGCGAGAGCTGGAACATGTTCTCCAGCATGTCCCGGTTGGGATTTTCGAGATCGATGACGATGACGTCGGGTTCGATTTCGGCGATCCGCCTGGCGATTCCGCTAACGTCGTTGATGACTGTCACCGCCTCATGGCCGGCATCATGCAGCCCAGCCTCGATGATGGAAGCGCGGATGCGGTTCTCGTCAATGACCAATATGGCGAGGGACTTGTGGACCATCAACACATATTGCCCGCCTGCCGGTGTTGTGCAACGCGACACATGTGTGAGAGAGCCTGTATCCGGCTCCCTATCGGCTTTCCGGCAAACTGCGTGGCTGACGTCAGTACGTGAAGAAACCGCGGCCGGTCTTGCGTCCGAGGTACCCGGCATCGCACATCTGCTTCAAAAGCGGGCTTGGACGGAATTTCGGATCGTCGAAGCCGTTCTGCAGTGTCTCCATGATATTGCGCACCACGTCGAGGCCAATCAGATCGGCGAGTGACAGCGGGCCCATGGGATGATTGGCGCCAAGCTTCATCATCGCGTCGACGTCTTCGGCCGATGCGACCCCCTCATGCACGCAGTTGATGGCCTCGTTGATCATCGGCACCAGCACGCGATTGACGACAAAGCCGTAGCTGTCCTTCGAGACGCGCGCCGACTTGCCGACAAACTCCGTGAGCTTGACGATCGCATCGCATGTGGCGTCGCTCGTCTGCAGCGCCCGGATGATCTCGACGAGTTGCATCAGCGGCACGGGGTTGAAGAAATGCATGCCGATCACGCGCTTGGGATTCTTCGACACGGCGGCGATTTTGGTCACTGAGATCGAAGAGGTGTTGGTGGCAAAGATCGTTTCCTCACCACAGATCGAGTCCAGCTCGCGGATGACGCCTGCTTTGATGTCGTAGTTCTCCAGCACGGCTTCGACGATCACCTCGCAGGTGGCCAGTTCCGAAAGTTCCGTCGTCGGCCGGATGCGGCCGAGCGCGGCTTCGCGTTCTTCAGGAGCGAGTCTGCCCTTGGAGGTCAGGCGCTCGAGGCTGTTTGCAATGGCCGTCATGCCCCGATCGAGATATTCGGGTTTCAGATCCCCCATGGTGACCGTACACCCGGCAGTCGCGAAGAGCTGCGCAATCCCGTTTCCCATAGTGCCGGCGCCGATAACGCCGATGCGAGAGATGCCTGCCGACATAGACCCACCTGTCCCGAAGTTTCCCGCCCGTCGTCCGACGGCGCCGTCACCATTATGTCAACCATCTGTTTGGCGTGGCTGTGACAGGTCGATGTCAGAGCTGTCATAGAGATGAATCCGACGGTTCATAAGCCCGTCATTCGATCTCCCGATATTGAGGCCGGCTCAAGCTCGCAGGATCAGAGTAGCGATGGACTCGAAAGCAGCGACCGACACCCTTACCGAAAGCTTCGAGAACGGCAGTGCCGTGGCGCGGCTTTTGAGCGATCACGCAAAACACATAACCGACGAACATCTGAAGCTGCTGAGCGCACGCGCTTCCAAAGCTTCGTCCGTTTTCAAGTTCTCACCAGACACGAAACCATTCGAGGCATGGCTGAACTATATGACGGACGCGGCTCAGCGCTGGGCACTCACGCTCGACGTCTTGCGCCAGCGCGGCAACGCGTTCAACCAACAGGTGGAGAACGACATCCCGCCGGTTCTGGACTTCGACTACGAACTGGTGATCGATGGCCGTTCGTTTCCAAAGCCGGTTAACTATTCGCTGGTCGTCATAACGCCGCCGAAGGGCGTTTCGATCGATCCGGCCAGGCGGCCGTTCATGATCGTCGATCCGCGCGCCGGGCATGGCGCCGGCATCGGCGGCTTCAAGCCGGAAAGCCAGGTCGGCGAGGCCTTCGAGGAAGGACATGCCGTCTACTTCGTGATCTTCCGCCAATGGCCGGAACCGGGCCAGACGCTCGCGGACGTACGCGACGCCGAGGCTGCTTTCCTCGATGAGATCAGGCGGCGCCATCCGAATGCGGAAAAGCCGGTCATTATCGGCAACTGCCAGGGCGGCTGGGGCTGCATGCTGCTTGCCGCGTCCCATCCGGACAAGGTCGGCCCGATCGCCATCAACGGCGCGCCCATGGCCTATTGGGCCGGCACCAACGGCAAGAACCCGATGCGTTATACGGGCGGCCTCGTCGGCGGCGTATGGCCGGCAATGCTGATGGCCGACCTCGGCAACGGCGTGTTCGACGGCTCGCTGCTGGTGCAGAATTTCGAGAACCTCAACCCTGCCAATACCTACTGGAGAAAGCTCTACAACCTCTACTCCAAGGTCGATACCGAGGGAGACCGTTTCCTCGAGTTCGAGCGTTGGTGGGGCGGCTTCTTCATGATGAACGAGGAAGAGATCCGCTGGATTGTCGAGAACCTGTTCGTCGGCAACAGGCTGGCGCACGGGCAAGCCTATTTCGACGACGAGCGCATCGACCTGAAGAACATCCGCTCGCCCATCATCGTCTTTGCCTCGCATGGCGACAATATCACCCCGCCACAGCAGGCGCTGAACTGGATCGCCGACGTCTACCACGACGTCAACGAAATCAAGGCGCGCGGCCAGCGCATCGTCTATCTTCTGCACGATACGATCGGCCATCTCGGCATCTTCGTCTCAGCCAAGATCGCGGGGCGCGAGCACGAGGCGATCACCGACACCATGCGGGCGATCGAGGCCCTGCCGCCGGGCCTCTACGAGATGGTCCTGGAGCAGGGCGACGATCGCCTGCATATCAAATTCGCGCCGCGCACCGTCGACGACATCCTGAAGCTCGATGACGGCCGCAAGGACGAGGAGATGTTTGCGGCCGTGGCCAGGCTGTCGGAAGTCAACGCCACGGTCTACGACAATCTGATCCGACCATTCGTCCGTGCCGCGGCAGACCAGCAGTCGGCGAAGCAGTTTTTCAACACACGGCAGATGCGGGTCGAACGTTCCTCTCTTTCGGACAGAAATCCCTTCATGGCCCAGGTCAAATCGCTTGCCGAGCAAGCTCGCGCCGAACGCAAGCCGGTGACCCCGGACAATCCCTTCCTTGCCATGGAGCAGCTTGTGGCCGACAATATCGAGCAGAGCTGGAACCTCTTTCGCGATGTGCGTGACGCCATGCAGGAGGCGACGTTCCACATGATCTACGGCTCCCCCTTCATGCGCATGATCGGTGCGCAAGGGCTCGCCGACCGCGCCGAGGCTTCGGCTGAGAACCTGCTGATGTTGCCGGAAGTCCGCGCGGCACTCGACCATATCGAAAACGGTGGCGAGGCCGAGGGCACCGTGCGCATGCTTGAGTTGCTGTCTGGCGCGCGCGGTTATGTCAGGCGCTCCAGGCTTGAGCGCGAGCTGCAGATCTTTGCCACCGAGGAGCCGTTTGCCTCGATGAACGAGGCAGAGCGCGCAAGGCTGATCCACGAGCAGGCACTGGTCGTGCAGTTCGCACCGGAGAAAGCCAAGGCCAGCCTGCCGCGCCTGCTCGACGGGCCGAAGGAACGCGAACGAGCGCTCGACCTGGTGATGCGGGTTGCGGGACCGATCGACACCATGCATCCCAACGCGCTTGCCCTCTATCAGCAATTCGAGGTCATGCTCGGGCGTCGCGGCAAATTCGCACCGTCCACCGAAGAGGCCGGGCCGATTTCGGCCTGACCTCGAAAGACGATAAAGATCCGTTTAAAGGAGTGCCGACGATGACCGCGGCCTTGCATCGAAACACGACCTTCGACGAACTAGCCGTCGGACAGACGGCAAGCATCGAGCGCTCCGTCACGGCAAACGACCTATATGTGTTCGCCCATGTCTCCGGCAACACCAACCCGATGCACATGCCCGGCGTGGATGTCGACAACAATGGATCGGCCGATACCGTAGCTCCATCGCTCTGGGTCGGGTCGTTGATATCGTCGGTGCTGGGCACCATCCTGCCGGGAGCCGGCACGCTCTACAACAGCCAGACGTTCAAGTTCCCAGGCCGCGCCAGGCTCGGCGACCGGCTCGTCGTTTCGGTGCGGTGCGTCGAGAAGCGCGAGAAGCCGCATGCGGTGTTCGAAACGAAGGTCGAGAAAACCGACGGCACCCTCATCCTCGAAGGTATCGCCGAGGTGGCGGCGCCGACCGCGCAGATCGTGCTCAAGGATCAGCAACTGCCGCTGCTCATGCTTGACCAGCACGATCATTTCGGCGCGCTGGTCAAGCGTTGCCGCCGCCTGCCGGCGATGCCGACGGCAATCGTGATCCCCGACGACGCCAATTCGCTCGGCGGAGCGCTGCTGTCGATGCGCGAGGGGCTGATCGCACCATTCCTCATCGGCTCGCGCGAACGCATCCTGCGCGCCGCGGAAGCCGCGGAGGCGGATATCTCTGCCCTCCCGCTGATCGACATCGAGGATCATTCCGAAGCGGCAAAGCGGGCCGTGGACATGGTGAACGCACGCGAGGTGCGGGCAATCATGAAGGGCAATGTCCATTCCGACGAACTTTTGGGTCAGGTTGTGAAAAAAGATGGACTGCGCGGCTCGCGGCGTATCAGCCATGTCTTCGTGATGGACGCGCCGACCAAGAGCAACCTGCTCTTCATTTCCGACGCGGCGATCAACATCGCGCCCGACCTCACCACCAAGGTGGACATTGTGCAGAACGCGATCGATCTTGCGATCGCCTGCGGCCTCGAAAAGCCGAAGGTCGGCGTGCTGGCCGCTGTCGAGACGGTGAATGTCAACATGCCGTCCACGCTGGAAGCGGCCGCACTCGCCAAGATGGCTGATCGCGGGCAGATCACGGGCGGCCTTGTCGACGGTCCGCTCGCCATGGACAATGCAGTGGATGTCGAGGCGGCGCGCACGAAGGGCATCGTCTCGCCGGTCGCAGGCCAGGCGGATGTGCTGATCGTGCCTAACCTCGAAGCCGGCAATATGCTGGCCAAGCAACTCACCTTCGTCGCGCGTGCCGAGGCGGCCGGACTGGTAGTGGGCGCCAGGGCGCCGGTGATGCTGACATCGCGCGCCGACAACGACAAGGCGCGGCTGGCGTCCTGTGCTGTGGCGCAACTCTATGACTACTGGCGGCAGAACGGCGAGCCGCTGCGAGACGACGAAACCCTCGCGCAGGCGGCCGAGTAGGCAGCGCATGTCCGAGCATATCCTCACCATCAATGCCGGCTCGTCGTCGCTGAAATTCGCGCTTTTTGCCGCGGATGCGCTGGACTGTATCGCCATCGGGATGATTGAAGGCCTCGGCACCGACCCCGAGTTCGTCATGAAGGACGGCAAGGGCCAGAAGATCCTGACGGATGCCCTGGAAGGCGAGCGCTTCGTCGCCGATCACGGCAGCGCCCTGCGCACCGTGCTCGAAGCGATCGAAAAGCGGTTCCCTCAAGCCTCGGTGGCAGCTGTCGGCCATCGTGTAGTGCATGGCGGGATGGCCTATTCCGCGCCTGTCCTCGTCGATGGCGAGACGATGCTGCAGCTAAGGAATCTCGTTCCGCTCGCCCCGCTCCACCAGCCGCACAACCTGTCCGGCATCGAAGCGGCCAAGGCTGCTTTTCCAGGCATCCCTGAGGTCGCGTGCTTCGACACGGCCTTCCACCGCGCACATCCCTTCGTGAATGACGTTTTCGCTTTGCCGCGGGCCTTTTATGACGAGGGTGTGCGCAGCTATGGATTTCACGGCCTGTCCTATGAATATGTTGCGGGCAAGCTCGCAGAAATCGCGCCATTTTACGCCAAGGGCAAAGTGGTCATCTGCCATCTGGGCTCGGGCGCATCCATGTGTGCCCTCCAGAATGGCCATTCCGTCGCCTCGACTATGGGCTTCTCAGCGCTTGACGGCCTGCCGATGGGCACGCGCCCAGGTCAGCTCGATCCCGGCGTCCTGCTCTACCTGATGGCTCATAAGGGCATGGACGCCAAGGCGATCTCTGACCTCCTCTACAAGGAATCCGGCCTCAAGGGGCTGTCGGGCATTTCCAACGACATGCGCGACCTGGAGGAATCGACTGACCCGCATGCCAGGCAGGCCGTCGATTATTTCGTATTCCGCATACGCCGCGAGATCGGCGCCATGGCCGCAGTGCTGGGCGGGCTCGACGCAATCGTCTTCTGCGGTGGCATCGGCGAGAATTCGCGCCTCATCCGCGTATCCGTGCTCGAAGCGATGGAATGGCTCGGAATTGAACTCGATCTGGACCGAAACAGGGATGGCGCCGAGATCATTTCCTCGGACCGCTCCGCAGTCCGCGCCTTCATCATTCGCACCAATGAGGAGTTGATGATCGCGCGACACACGCGGCAGCTTTTGCTACGGGACGGATCCTCTGCTGCCGCCTGACGGTTTGCCTGACCCTTTCGGGCAGCGCCTTCGCAGCACAGGATTAATAGGCAATCCGAAAAAAATGTTGAATTTACTGCCGGTTAGGCATCGGGCGCAGTAGCGGCGGAACCGACACTCACGTAAGAATATTCTAATTTGGAGTTGGTTTTCTCGGGGTGACTTCATGCCGAACAACGCCTTCGACGTTCCGGTCGCCGTTGACGGCATCCAGACGGGCAATCCGCGCATCGTCGCCGACACCCTCGATGCGGCTGAGATTTTGCTGCGCCGCTGGCCCCGGGAGCGGCGAGAGGAGACATACGTAGCCGCCGTTAGAGCTTGCCTCGACGCGATGGAGGGTCGGGCTGATGGCCGCCGCGCCCGCCACGCATTCGTCGGGGCCGCGAAATCTGCCAGCATTTTCGTCGGAACTAATATCCGCAGGATTTTCTAACTGTTGCGCCCGGACGGCATGAAGTTTACGTGCGGAATGGAGCCCGACGGCTGTCGCTCAGTTCCGAAGCAGCACGCCGCCGTCTACGGGCAGTTCGATGCCGGTTATGTAGCTGGCGGCGTCGGAGAATAGAAACATCGTGGCCTGGGCCATATCCTCGGCGGTGCCGATACGCTTCAGGGGCACATAGCCCGACACGGCGTGGCGAATTTCCTCCGTATCCCAGCGCGCCTGTAGCGGCGTAAGGGTCGGACCCGGACAAACGGCATTGGAACGGATGCCGTCGCCGGCAAGCTGCATGGCGAGCGACCGGGACATGGCGCAGACCGCGGCCTTCGACATCTGGTAAGCGTCCTGCGGTTGGGGATCGCCTCGCATCCACTGGATCGTGGAAAAATGCACCATCGAGCCGCCGCCTGTCTTGCGCATCAACGGGGCGGCGGCACGGCTGGTGAGCACCATGCTGCGCAGGTTTATGTCCATCACCTCGTCCCAGACGGCGAGGTCCATTTCGATCAGCGACTTGTCGCGGCCAAACCACAGCACGCCGGCGACATTCGCGAGATAATCGAGCCGGCCGTGTTTGGCCTCCAGATTGGCGAAGACGCCATTAACGAAGGCCAAGTCACGGAGGTCGCCCTGGGCGAACGTGATGCGCTCGCCAAAACCGCTCATCGATTCCGGGCGAGGTTTCAGGTCGATCGCCGTCACGGCCGCACCTGATTTCGCCAGAGCAAGGGCGATCGCCTCCCCCATGCCGCCGCCGGCTCCTGTAACGACCGCCACGCGGTCGCTGAAATCATATGTCGGCAAAGGCATGGGTTCTCCCAGGCGTCGGTTTGCGTCTGTCTTTGGCGTTCGGCACACGAACGGTACCGACACCATATATCGGCGGGAAAATTCTGAATACGAAAAAAGTTTCCAAATTGGAGAACTTGCTACTTTGCTTCATGCTGATCGAGGAATGCTAATCCAATACCGGCCAATGCTGCTCGGTCGAGCGCATCTATGTGGACAAGGCGCTTTACGACCGCTTCGTCGCGGCGTTCCTCGCGGAGGCAGCCGAAGTCGGTGGCGCTGATGAGCGACAGCGACTACGGGCTGAGCGCCGGCGTCTGGAAAGGCGGCGTCGATCAGGTTACGGCGCTGCTGGCGAACGCGCTGAAACGTGGCGGCGGGTGGCTGATCGAAATTCTGGACATGGGCCAGCCGGTCCAAGTAGATAGCTCTGGTTTTCCAAATTCGAAACGAAGTTCGCTCCACCTTGGCTCATTCGACGATCGCCGCGAAGATTCGCGAAATCCGAAAATCCAAAGGCCTTACTCTCGAAGGACTTAGCGACGCTTCGGGTATTTCCGTTTCTCAGCTTTCCAAAATAGAGAACGGGAAAGCCCGGCTGACATTCGACACAGCGCTGCGCTTTTCGGGTTTATTCAAGGTGCCTGTCACAGCCTTCCTGTCGAACCCGACGGCCTCGCCCCCTGCGCGCCGCTCAGTCACGACGGCCGGCAACGGCATCGTTCACCAGACGCCGGGCATGCACTTCGAAGTTTTGTGCAACGAATTCAAGGAAAAGCGAAACGTATTCTGGCGTGTGGTCGTGAGTGCGCGCTCCATCGAGGAATGCGGCGGCTGGCGCAGCCACCCCGGCGAAGAGTTCGTCTATGTGCTTGAAGGCACTCTCGACCTGCACACGGTACAGTATCAGCCGTCGCGTCTGAATGCCGGCGACAGCATCCTGTTCGACGCCGTAATGCCACATGCCTATGTGGCTGTGGGTGACAAGGACGCCGTGCTTCTGATGTCGAACACCGTTCCCGCCGACATCGACGGCTGAGCATATCTGCTTCAAAAAGTTTTCCAAAATAGAAAATTACCTTGCAGATCGGAAAAACTGCTTTTACGATCCATCATCGAGTTGCCGACCCAAAGGATCGGGTCTGACTGCGGAGCAGAACAGTGCTGTCGATTGACGGCGTCAGCAAGAGCTTCGGAGGGGGTCCGCGCCCTGCGCGTCAGCATCGTCGTCCAGAATCTATTCACGCTGTTTGTCTCACCGCGCCCGCGCGCCGTGCCGGTGTTCAGCGAGTTCAGCCGCACGATCTTCATCGGACCATATGCTGTGTCGCTGCTGCAGATCCTGGAGCTGGCCGTCGTGTCAGTCGCGATCATCGCCCTGATCGTCTTCCTGCGGCGCTCGATCCTCGGCCTGGCGATCCGCGCCGCGACCCGCGAATTCTCGACCGTGCAGTTGATGGGCATCCGCGCCAACCGGGTGATCGCGACGGCCTTCGCGCTGTCGGGATTCCTTGCGGGCATTGCTGCTATCTTCATCGTCGCGAGGCGCGGCAGCGTCGATCCTGACTTTGGATTCCAGCCGGTCATCAAGGCGTTCGTCGCCTGCGTTATCGGCGGTTTCGGATCGCTGAGCGGTGCTGTTCTCGGCGGCATGCTGCTCGGCTTTCTGGAGGTTGCCATCCTGACCTTCCTGCCGCAGCAATATGGCGGACTGAATGATGCCATCGCCTTGCTCAAGGTGCAGGAAGACCGCGCCCGCGACCTGGACTATGAACCGTCCTTCGCGCTCGAATACGAGTTCGGTCTGTTCATCGCCGACCATGATCTGATGCGCGAGGGCCGCTACCGCGAGCTGAAGCCCTGCGGCCACTCCTACGTCAACTACGACCTCGTGCGCACCGGCGACTACCAGTCCTTCGTGGCGGACCTGATCGACCGAATGGCGAGCCTGGAGATTGGCGTCTCCTCGTTCGTGACCGAATATGGCTACGGCATGTATGAGTTCGCGCTGACGCCCAAGCCGCCGCTGCAAGCCGCTGACGATGCGGTGCGCGCCAAGCTGCATCTGCGCGAATTCTGCGCCGAACGCGGCCTGGTCGCGACCTTCATGACGCGTTTCCAGCCACCGGGACGCGAAAGCGCCTGCGGTGCGCATCACCACCAAAGCTTGTGGCGGGACGGCCGCAACGTTTTCGCGGCTGGGCCGAAGCAACTGACCGAAGTGGGCACGCGCTATCTGGCCGGGCTTCTCTCGCATCTGCCGGAGACCCACCTGCTTTATCGCCCGACGATCAACTCCTACCGTCGCTTCGACCGGGGCGCCTGGTCGCCGGAAGATGCGTCCTGGGGCTATGAGAACCGCACTGCCGCGATCCGCGCCATTACGACGCCGACGGAAGGCGCGGCGCGCCTCGAGCACCGAGTGCCCGGCGCGGACATCAATCCGTACCTGACCATCGCAGCCATGCTGGCTTCGGGCCTTGCTGGCATCGAGCACAAGTTGCCGCTCGAAGAGCCAGCGCCCGGCAACCCGGCAGCGCTGGAGCGCCCGCCGCTCGCCCGTACTCTCAAAGAGTCGATCGAGGCGTTTCGCGCCTCCGATTTCGTCACTCAATTGCTCGGCTCGGAGCTCAAGGCGCATTATCTTTTGAGCCGTGAGGCCGAGCAGAGCGCGTTCGATGACTGGCTGGCGAACCAGATCACGGACTTCGAGTTTCAGCGCTATTTCATAGGGACATAAACAAGACCGCCGTCCGATCATCATGACGATCGGGTTGCCTGCCAGCGCGATCTCGTGGACACTCCGGCCAATTCCCGACGGGGGCAGCCGGCGCGGTGCACCTCGCCGCAAGATCACCGGGAGGTATGTCCGATGAGGTTGAACATTTCCCCATCGTCCGCTGCGAGTGAGCGGGTTCCGCCCAAGGGCGTGTTCATAAACAATGGCTGGCGTCCGTCGCAGTCCGGCAAGACGATCGACGTGATCGCCCCGGCGGAAGGCCGGGCATTCACGCAGATTGCGGCTGGTGACGCGGCCGACATCGACGCGGCGGTTGCGGCGGCGCGCAGGGCATTCGAGGGCGCCTGGGGCCGGCTGTCGCCGGCGGAGCGCGGCCGGCTGCTTTCGAAGCTCGGACACGCGATACTCGACCATGCCGACGAGCTGACAGGCATCGAGGCGCGCGACACCGGCAAGCCGATAAAGCAGGCGCGCGCCGACATACTGGCCTGCGCCCGCTACTTCGAATTCTATGGCGGTGCGGCGGACAAGCTGCATGGCGAGACGATCCCGTTCCTGCCCGGCTTTTTCGTCGCGACGGAGCGCGAGCCGCACGGCGTGACCAGCCACGTCATCCCGTGGAACTATCCCGCCCAGGTGTTCGGTCGCACGCTCGCGCCGGCGCTCGCCGTCGGCAACGCGACGGTCATGAAGCCGGCGGAAGACGCCTGCCTCACTCCGCTGAGGCTCGCGGAACTCGCGGCGGAAGTCGGATTTCCAGAAGGCGCAATCAACCTCGTGCCCGGTGTCGGCGCCGAGGCGGGCGCGGCGCTCATCGAGCATCCCGGCATCGACTTCATATCCTTCACGGGAAGCCCCGAGGTCGGCGTGCTGGTGCAGATCGCGGCGGCGCGTAACCATATCGGCTGCACGCTCGAACTCGGGGGAAAGTCGCCGCAGGTGGTTTTCGCCGATGTCGATCTCGACACGGCCCTGCCGATCCTTGTGAACGCGATCGTCCAGAATGCCGGTCAGACCTGCTCGGCCGGCTCGCGGCTGCTGGTGGAGAAGAGCGGCTACGACCGGATCGTCGGCGCGGTTGCCGACCGGTTCTCGACGCTGCGCGCCGGAACGCCGGAGATGGATCTCGACCTCGGCCCGATCATCAGCGCCCGCCAGAAGGCGCGGGTGGAACGCTTCTGCGCGAACGCAACTAATGACGCGATCACTCTGCTCGCGCAGGGCAAGGTGGCGGACGGCGTGCCGCCGGAGGGATATTTCGTCGCTCCGAAACTCTACGGTCCGGTTCCGCGCGCGAATGCGCTTGCCCGCGACGAGGTGTTCGGTCCGGTCCTCTCGGTGATCCCCTTCGAACACGAGGGCGACGCCGTCGCGCTGGCGAACGGCACAGACTATGGCCTGATCGCGGGCGTCTGGACGCAGGATGCCAAACGCGCCACGCGCGTGGCGCGCAAGATCCGGGCCGGCCAGGTGTTCGTCAACGCGTATGGCGCGGGCGGCGGCATCGAGTTGCCTTTCGGCGGCACGAAGAAATCCGGCCACGGGCGGGAAAAGGGCATGGCGGCCCTGCACGAGCTTTCCACGCTGAAGACGATCATCGTCCGGCACGACTGACGGCACGCGCCGCGCGGCACGTTTCCCTATTTCGTCGCGCCGCGGAACATGCAACCAATGTCGCGGGAGGAGCTTCAACCGGGGACCATGTCGATGATGTTCAAATTCGCAATCCGCGCAACGGCAGCTTGCCTGGCGCTCCTGCCGACCGCAGCGTTGGCCCACACGGGTATCGGCGAGACGAGCGGCTTTGCGCACGGGTTTGCACATCCGATGTCGGGACTCGATCATGTCCTCGCGATGGTCATGGTCGGTGTCTTCGCCTGGCAGCTCGGCGGGCGCGCGTTGTGGCTGGTGCCGGCGACCTTCGTGCTGGTCATGGCGCTCGGTGGTGCGCTGGGCGTGGCAGGCATTCAGGTTCCCTTCGTCGAGACCGGGATTGCGCTGTCCGTGACCGTGCTCGGCGCGGTCGTAGCGCTCGGTGTGAAGGCTCAGACGGCGATGGCTATGGGCCTTGTCGGGCTCTTCGCCGTCTTCCACGGCCATGCCCACGGCATCGAGATGCCGGAGGATGCGGGTGGCGTCGCCTACGCCGCGGGCTTCATGATCGCCACGGCCCTGCTCCACGTCGCCGGCATCGGCGTCGGGTTCCTGATCGGCAAAGCCAGCGACAGCTACGGCCCAGCGGTCGTTAGATCGACGGGAGGTCTCGCGGCAGTTGCCGGTGTCGGGCTTCTGACGGGCGTCATCTGAGAGGCTGCACAGCGACGACCTCCTTCATTGCCACGCTGCCTTTCGGCCCTGGCTATTGACCCTTCGACTGCTTCGCGGCTCAGGGTAAGGTCGGGAAGCGGGGCGCGCGGCCGAGCCTTCCGAAACTTAAATAACGTGGCGCGAACCTCGCGCCCCGCCGGTGTCTGTCGCCACCTCGACCGGGCAATCGGCC
>Ga0081539_10002438_pt1 | contig 26262 bp, 29 predicted proteins | sample TabmetS4T2R2_FD_71023 | JGI IMG/M metagenome (GOLD analysis project Ga0081539, IMG submission 71023) | Tabebuia heterophylla rhizosphere microbial communities from the University of Puerto Rico - S4T2R2 | ecosystem: Host-associated > Plants > Roots > Rhizosphere ...
GCCCTGCAGAACAACGGCTTCGCTTCCGCCTCGGAAGCGACCTTCGCGCTGCCGAACGCCGGCGCCGCGGCCAACTGCGAGACGATGACCTACAAGCGTCCCGCGGGCGGCGGCGGCCTCGACCTCGACTGGTCGGGCGTCTACGGCGCCAAGCCGGCGATCGGCTCCAACGCCTACCCGCTCTGCATGCTGACCTACGTCGTCGCCTTCCACGGCTACGAAGCCGCCGGGTTCTCGGTCGGCCAGCACCGCACGGTGAAGGATTACCTGAACGGCCTGGTCGTCACCAACGCCGGCCAGGCGGAGCTGGAGAGCGGCGGCTACGCGCCCGTGCCCGGCTCCCCGACGGCTCAGCTCGACATTCTCGGCGAGGCGCGCAAAGCGGCGGCGAAGGTCACCCGGTAGGCGGAGTTACCAACCGGTTAACGACAGACGAATGTTCACAACCTAAGCGTCGGAGTTGTGAAGGATCGCGCTCCAATGCTCGCGAAACTGGGGGAGGAGCGGTAAATGTCGCAACCTGGCCGGAGGATCTCGTCTCGGATTCGTCAACTCTGCGCGGCGCTGGTGGCGGCGCTGGCGCTGGGAGCGGCGCTCGCCTCGATGGCGGGCGCGGCGCCCAGCTGGCAGCCGCCCCTCGACCTCTCCGCCGCTGAAGGCGTGGCGAACCCGCAGATCGCGGTCAATCCCAGTGGCGACGCGGTCGCGGTCTGGCAACGCTTGGACGGCTCGAACTGGATCGTCCGCGCCGCGGCCCGTCCGGCCGGCGGCAGCTGGAGCGCTCCGCAGAGCATCTCCTCCGCCAGTCAGAGCTCGGTTGAACCGCAGGTCTCGATCGACGACGAGGGCGACGCGGTCGCCGTCTGGACGCGGGTCGACGGTCCGACCCGGCAGATCACCCAGTCCTCGAGCCGGGTAAACGGCGCCTGGCGGCCGATCGTCAACCTCGCCGGTCAGAACGCCCACGAACCGCAGGTCTCGATCGCCGACGGCGACGTGGTCGCGGTCTGGACCCGGTTCGACGGCTCGAACTGGATCGTGCAGGCGGCGGTCCGCAGCCCGAACGGGACCTGGGGCCCGCGCCTTGACCTCTCGCTGAGCGGCGAGGACGCCTTCGAACCGCAGGTCGACGTCGCCGGTGACGGCGACGCGGTCGCGGTCTGGTCGGCGGCGAGCGGCGGCGAGCGCGTCGTCCGCGCGGCGGCCAAGGAGATCGCCGGGCCCTGGTCGGCGGCCGCCGACCTCTCGAGCGGCGGCGACGCGCTCGCCCCGCAGGTCGCCCTCAGCGGTGACGGCGACGCGGTCGCGGTCTGGTCGCTGGAGGACGAAGCGGGACGCCTGGTGCAGTCGGCGAGCAAGCCGGCGTCCGGGGCGTGGGGGGCAGCCGAGGCGCTCTCCTCGCTGGCCGCCGCCGGCGCCCGTCCCCAGGTGGCGGTGAACGCCGCCGGCGACGCGGTCGCGGTCTGGCAGCGCGGCGAGGACGGCGACGCCGACGGGGTCCAGGCCGCGAGCCGGCCGGTCGGCGAACCGTGGTCCGCGGCGGCCGACCTCAGCGGTCCCGGCGTCGAGAGCTTCGCCCCGCAGGTCGCCCTCGACTCCGACGGCGAAGCGGTCGCCGTCTGGCTGCAGAGGCTGCCGGACGGGAACGCGGTGCAGACGAGCCGCAGGCTGCCGGGCGGGTCCTGGGACTCGCCGGTCGACCTGGTGACCCCGTCGGCTCCCGGCGACGGCGCCGCCGGCCCGCAGCTCGGCGTCGACGACGGCGGCAGCGCGGTCGCCGTCTGGCAGCGCGCAAGCGGCGCCGCGGCAAAGGTGCAGGCCAGCGAGTTCGCCGAGGCGCCGGTCAACGACATCGCGCCGGTCGCGGTCGGTCGCTCGGCCGTCGGCCTGGCGATCAGCTGCGAACCCGGGTCCTGGACCGCCACCCCGGCCCCCTCCTTCGCCTACGGCTGGCTGCGCGACGGGGTCGAGATCGGCGGCGCCGAGGAGGCCACCTACACCCCCGGCCTCGCCGACGCGGGCGCCGCGATCAGCTGTGAGGTCACCGCGACCAACTCCGCCGGCTCGGCCAAAGCCGCCTCCAACGCGATCCCGATGCCGGCCGCCGGCCTGTTCTGCGCTGGGGTGGGGATCACCGGGACCGGCACCGCCCTGCAGGCGGCGGCCCACGACGTGCTCTGGGGCCCGCAGTTCCCGGTCTCGGTCTGCCCCGGCGGGCCCGCCGTCGACTATGAGGTGAGCTCCGACGCCGCCGCCCTGGATGCCTGGGACGCCGACGGGGGCAGCGGCTCGCTCGACACCGACGTCGCCTTCCTCGGCGTCGACGGGGCGCCCGACGCGAGCCAGGTCGCCAGCATCAAGGCGGCGGCCCGTCCCAATGTGCGCCTGGCCGTGGTCCCGGTCGCCCAGACCGCGATCGCGATCGTCGCCAACCCGCCGGCCGGCTGCACGGTCGAGGAAATCACCTCGAACAACCTGACCGCCGTCTTCGAGGGCCGCTTCCGCAACTGGTCGGACCTGGCGACGGCCGAAGGCAGCTGCGGCTCGCCGATCACCCGGGTGGTCCCGAAAGGCCCCGAGGCGCTGAGCGCCCAGGTCAAGAACTACCTCTACCAGCTGAACAAGAAGGCGCTGGCCTGCGCCCCCGGCAAAGCCACCTGGCAGGGGCTGATCGCGGCCAGCACCAGCTGGCCCGAGAGCTGTCCCGAAAAAGCCCTCAGCGCCCTGGCGCGGCCCGCCGGCAGCGACGCCGGCGCGGTGGTGGATGCCGTCGAGGCGACGGCCGGCGCGGTCGGCTTCGCGACCCTGCCCGAGGCCGCGGCCGGCAGCGCCGAGGTCCCGGCCCTGCAGAACAACGGCCTCGCCCCGCCCTCCGAAGCGACCTTCGCGCTGCCAGACGCCGGCGCCGCGGCCAACTGCTGGGCGATGACCTACAAGCGTCCCGCGGGCGGCGGCGGCCTCGACCTCGACTGGTCGGGCGTCTACGGCGCCAAGCCGGCGATCGGCTCCAGCGCCTACCCGCTCTGCATGCTGACCTACGTCCTCGCCTTCCACGGCTACGAAGCCGCCGGCTTCAGCGTCGGCCAGGGCTCGACCGCCAAGGACTACGTCAACGGCCTCCTCGTCAGGGCGGCCGGCCAGAGCGCCCTCGAAGCCGCGGCCTTCGCCCCCTTGCCGACCTCCGGCTCCGCCCAGTTCGACATCCTCGGGGAGGCGACGAAGGCGGCCGCAAAGATCACCCGCTAACCCGGCCCGGCCCCACCCACCGACCGCCCCAGCCCTGCCTACACCACCCCCGCCAACCGCCTAGAATCCTCAAACTGCGTTGTGGTTGTGGCAGGGAGCCCGAGGTCCCCCACCCAACCCGCCAGCACAAGCGCCCGTAGCTCAGTGGTCAACGGGTCCTTTCGGGGGCCCAAAGAGCGTCGGTCTTTCAAGCCGAAGGTCGCGGGTTCGACTCCCGTCGGGCGCATTCCTCGCAGTTCCGCTGTGTGCCGGGAATGCCCGGTGCAGAGCCAGGTCTTCGGCCTACGGCTGGAGATGCGTTCCGGTGGGTGCCGTGCGCTTCCGGGGCGTTCCGGCGCGTCCGTGTCTCATTTCGGTCTCATTCTTGGCGTTCGGCGAGACGCGCCAGCTCGGCCATCGTGACGCCGAGCGCGGCGGCGATGTCCTTCACCGTGGCCCACGTCGGGTTGGCAGTGCCGGTCTCGATCGCGGAGACGGTGCGGCCGGTGAGCCCCGCTTTCTCGGCCAGAGCTTCCTGAGAGAGGTCGCGCTTCTCTCGCAGCTGCTTGATCGCTGCGCCCAGGGCAGGTTGGCCTCGGTCGGACTGCCGCATCCCACGGCACGTTCTCAGACTGCGCGGAGGCGAGACGGGCCTAGAAGTATGTTTCTAAGTCTGGTAGCTTCGCCCTCCAGACAGAAAGCAGCCCCCGAGCGGCGCGGACACGCCACCCGAGGGCCTGACCACAAGGAGGCTGTGCTCCTCATGGCTAGTACCGACTCTATGGACTGCGGGCCAGAACGGACGCAATCCAACGACCTGAAAGATCTCCGCGACCAGGGCGTCGTCCTCATCCACGTCCTGACGCTTCACCCGGCGCATCTGCGGCTCGTCGAGCTCGTGCGCGAGGTGACGGCCGGGTCAGCCGACTTTGCCGACACGGACCGATTTCAGCGAGCCGCACGTGACCTCGTCGCCGTCGGCCTTCTGTCCCTCAGCGGCGAGCTGCTGCTGCCGACGCGGGCGGCGTTGCGCTTCAACCAGATCGTCGCGGCGGGTGTATGACGATGGACCCGAAAGTGCGTCAGGAAATCCTCGGGCGAATCAGCGACAACCTCCGGATCGCCAGGGTCCGGCAGCGGATGACCCAAGAGCTACTCGCGCGTCGCTCCGGGCTGCATCGAACCGAGATCGGGAAATTGGAGAACAGCGAACGCCTTCCCCGAATCGACACGGCCGTGAAACTGGCGACGGCGCTAGAGATCCCCTTGGACCAGCTGGTCGACGGGGTGACGTGGGAGATGCCGCAGCGCTCGTGGGGGCGCGGGCGATTCAAGGTCGACCCCGCACTGCCTCCTCTGCAGTCTCACGACCCTCGATGAGACCACGATCCACATCGCTTCATCGCCGGCCTCGACTCGCAGCCACTCGACCTGACCGCGACACCGTCATCACCCGGCAGAGGGACCGTGAGAGGACCGGCTCATCGTCTTCTCGTGCCGCCCCGCAGATTCCACCGCCGACACCCCGACACAGTATGCACCCCTCGGTGCCATGCCTGGGCCGCCTCTTGTTGATCCGAAACGTCGGCAAGGGACGGAGGCGCTGCTGGGCGACCCCGACCGCCCCTCCGGGCGGCCGATTTTGGCACGGCTTCGCCGTGCGACGGCCGCCTGTAGGAGGGGCCGGTAGGGGTCTGACCTTCGGTCTCATTTCGTCCGAAGGTCACCCGGTGCATCGGGCCATCGCAGCGCACATAGGAGACGTGCATCGCAAAACCGCCAAGCCGTTCTTCACCGAGCGCAGTCTCGCCGCCTATCTGGCCGTTTCGGATCGCACCGTCCGCAACTGGATCCGCCGAGGCGAACTGCCCAGCTACAAGCTCGGCGCATCGCGCCGCATCGACCCCGCCGACGTTGACGCCTTCCTCAATCGCAACCGGGACGACGCGGCATGAGGCGCGAGTCGCCGATCAAACGCCGCAACCCGTCGGGCTCGATCGTCTGGGTGGCGAGGTACACCGGCCGCGACGGCAAGCACCACATCGCCAAGCCGACCTGGAACCGCGGCAAGGGCACCTTCACCCGCAAAGCCGACGCCCAGAAGGCGATAGACGAGGCCTACGGCCTTAGCGACCGCCCCGACGCGCTCGGCGACTACTTCGAGACCTGGACCGAGCGCCACCCCAGGGCCGAGCGCACCAACGACACCTACAACCACCGGATCGGCCGTGTTGCCGACGTGGAGGTTGAGGGCATCGCCCTCCGCGACTGGCCGCTCCGCGAGCTGCGCCGGCGCCACACGCTCGCCCTGGTCGACCACATGCTCACGAAGGAAGGCCGAGCCACCACCGGCGCGGTCGGCATCCTCCGCGCCCTCTCGGCGATGGCCGAGGACGCGATCACCGACGAAGTCTGCGACCTCAACCCGTTCAAGGGCATCCGCATCCGCGCCAACGACCCGAGGGCGAGGAAAAAGCGCCGCCCCATCCGCGTCTTTAGCTTCGAGGAAATGCACCGCTTCGCCAAGGCCGCGGGCCGCTACGAGGCCCTAGTAAGGACCTTCACCGACACCGGCATGCGCCTAGGCGAGGTTCTCCCGCTTCGCCCCGAAGACTTCGACGGCGAGACCCTCCAAGTTCGTCGCACCGCCCACGAGGGCCGCATCCTCGAGGGCACCAAGACCGACCACGGCGAGGAGGACGCCGGCCGCGTAGTCCCCGTCCCCGCCACCCTCGCCTGGCTCCTAGAAGCCCAGATCAACCTCAACGGCTCCGACTGCAAGCTCCTCTTCCCAACCCCCCGCGGCCGCCTTTGGCGCGAGCGCGCCTTCTACCGCGACGTCTGGAAGCCGACCCAGGAAGCATCCGGCCTAGACATCCGCCCTCACGAGTGCCGCCACAGCTACGTGACCCATCTCCGTGGCGCTGGTGTTCACGACGCCGATCTCGCGGAGATCGTCGGCCATCGTGTCGAGACGATGCTTTCGCGATACACCCACGCTGTTGGAAGGAGCTCCAGCAGCATCAAGGAGGCGATCGGATAGTCGCTCAATTTGCGCCGCGCCGACCCTATGCTCGGCCGGATTCGGGTTGATCGGGCGGCCATCGCCGTGATCTAATTTGTAGCTGTGCCCCATCTGCAGAAACCAGCCTTGGAACGCGGACTAGCGCCTGCAGGAACTTTTCCGACCGCTGCTCCTGGGATCTTTCTCGGATAGTGGACAGGTATCTTCAAGAGTTTGTCGAAGGATGCCGATCAATATGACGCCCCCGGCTGCTAGGGACCGCCTCAATCCGCGAGATATTGCAGCTGGCGCAGCAACCGCCGGCCGCTTTCACGATGTTGTGGTTGGAGCAAGTCGAGCTCTTCACAATCAAGGTTTGCGCGAGGAGGATCGTGACTCGCTGAAGTGGGCAAAGGCGATGCTTCAATCCGCAGGACGGAGCGCAGTTGTGTCGATGCCCACCGCCAAAGAGTTGAGCGCATCTTCGAACCCGGTGCTGATCATTCGTCGTGCGGCGGCACCCAGTTCCGAGGGCGATCCTGATCTGACCCTGAAAACTCTTAGCGAAGATCTGGGCAAGATCCTTGATGGAAAGCTAGATGATCATCTGATTCACTCTCTAGAGTCACTTCGCACCATCTTTTCTATGGTGTCGCAAATGTCTCTGAGGGCCGAAGTGGTTGCTCAGAGTGGCAGCACTTCGGGTGGGTCATGGCTTCCATCGATGACGACTTTGCCTTCGTAACTGCAAGCGCTGAGCGCGCCATAGCGCGCCAGCGCCAGTCGTGCGAGCAACTATGTCGCACCACGACATCAAAGGGAGAGGGCTTAGCCAGCCATGCTGAGCTGATGTACAGCGCTGTCGAAGATCGGATAACCGAGACCCGCGCCAATTTCTCGGAAGCTAAGGACGATCTACTTCGGGCCGATGTGGTCGTGGCGATGAGACAGCTCTTAAACCTTATTCGCGGACTGCAGCCCAATTTGGACTGGCTCGCTGCGGCGATCTCGCCTCCACTGGATCTCGGTACTACCTATTTCGTAGAGGACGCCGCGCGTGCCTTGGTTGCGCCTGGTGTTGAGTTGACCATCGTTTCTGGCACTACGCAAGGGTCATACGCGACGACCACGGATCCATGGGAGCCTTACCTCAAGCAGCTAGGTAGCGGAATCCCTAACGACGAGCCAACGATCGTTGTCGTCTTCATCCCGCGACGGGAGGAGAAGACTGGGCTACTCCATCCGCTGATCATTCACGAGCTGGGGCACGCTGCTGATGGCGAGCATGGGCTGGTTCAGCAGATCTGGGCGGAGGCAAGTACCCGAAAACGCTTCGCCAAGCGATTCACGAGCGCTGTTGAAGGGTTTGCTGCTGCGCAGGATGGTGTAGACCAGTATGCAGCTCGCGTTCACGTCTCCCAACTTCTTAGTTCCTGGATTGCTGAGGCTCTATGCGACAGCATCGCGGCCCATTGTCTTGGCCCGACTTACCTCTTTTCGTTCATTGCTGAGGTTGTTGCAGGTAGCCTGGATGAGGCGACCCCGACCCATCCGCCACCGCGTCAGCGGGTTCGACGCCTCCTAGACGACCTTGATCGTTTGGGGTGGGCGGCAATGATGAGCGATGAGGTCGGAGAACTCGACAACTGGATTCGTGATACTGCGGAGGTGAAGATCGAGTATCAGGAAATAGATGGATTTCTTCACTGGGCAATAGATGATCTACGCGCGGTCATCAGGAGAACAGCCAGGTCTCATGTGGGAGATGCACTATTTGCACCTGAACCGGAAGAGCTTGCGGAGGCGAAAGAGCTTCTCGCAGCAGGAATTCCGCCGGCGCAAAGAATGAGTGGTGAGGCAATATCGCGGGCGTCGATCATCCTGTCTTGCTGGTTCGGTGCTCTTTCCAGTGCAGGGCTAGGTCCTGCGGCATTGCCTGACGCGGTGGCCGGCCCAGAGCTAGCAGAAATCCTGCCGGCGGCGCTAGAGATGAGCGCGTTAACTTCGTCTTGGGTGCCGACGCCATGACTCTCCTAGAAGATAAGTCACTCCGTGATGTTGTATTCGCCAAAGAGCTAGACGACCGCCTAGTCATCATGCCGTTGCTGGAGGCCGATGAGCAGATTGGACCCGCGTCAATCGATGTTCGTCTTGGTACGCACTTTCAGTACTTCGAGCGAGTGGGTAACGCCGGGGTTGATCCGGGCTCGGAACTTGAGAGGCTCGTGGAGGAATCGCAGCGCTCTGTATCCATCGAGTTTGGCGCTCCGCTCTGGCTACACCCCGGCCAGTTTGTGCTAGGGGCCACCTTAGAGTTCCTTCGACTTCCGCCAAACTTGGGCGCCTACGTAGTAGGTAGGTCCTCCTGGGGAAGGCTTGGCCTCCTTGTCGCGACCGCAATCATGCTTCAGCCTGGCTGGGGAGGAAATCTAACCTTGGAGCTCGTCAATCACGGGGAGAGCCCAATCGCTCTTTATGCTGGGAGCCGCATCGCGCAGATAGCGGTTCACTCTTTAGAGACGGAGAGCGAACAACCATACAGCGGGAAGTACATGGGTCCTACCGGGCCGTGGGCATCGCGCTTGGGAAAAGAGCGCGAGAGCATTGAAAGGCTCGGGTTAACTGCGAAGCACCTGCGGGGCGAGGAGAAGTGAAAGCGATGTCGGGGTCGGCAGCGGGGCTAGTGCCTCGCGCCGATCAGGGGCTTGAGAGCTCTAAGCCGAATACCTGCTGACTCGGGAACGAACATTGCGATGACGGCAAAGTGGGCGTCAAAGCCATCCACAGAAATCGCTGAGTCTCTTTCGGCTGAGTCCGAGCAGACAAAGGGCTCGGCTGCGCCAGTCGCCTCGATCGCTCGAAGGGCACCAATGATCTCATCGACCGGCATCCCTGTGGCGCGCCATCGGAATCTACGCTCGAAGGTGGCGGAAGTAAGAACCTTGCAACTCGGGAGGTAGAGCGGACCTCGTCCATGGTTCGCACGCCAGGCTATTGCGATCGCAAGGTCTTGTTTCGTCTCTTCGACAACCCGCCGTGCTCCCGCCTGTCTCGAGATAGAGAACTGGGTGGTGACCTGCTTTAGATTCGCGACGCTTGGAGGAGAGTCGTCGAATGCCTGCCGCAGCAGGTCGCCCTTCGAAAGCAACTCAATACTGAAGTGGTTCGCCTGGGACTCCAGCTGGTCTTCAAATTCAGGACTTAGTCGTTTGTCGTCGTCGAGGTGGGCGATGACGAGGCGGTGATCCTCCAGCGCGGCGTGGCCAATCTCATGCGCGAGAACAAATCGCCGACGTTTGTCGTGAAGGCCAGGTTGAACAAATACCTCGCCAGAATCGAGATTGACCATGCCTTGAAGATTCGAAAGCGCCCAGTCGACCAAGTGGCCGAACCGATCTCGAAGGCGTCGCTTTTGGTTGAGGTCCAACTCAATGACGCCGGCCTCAACGAGCTTTACGACTCCCAGCGCTTGATCCAAGTCGACAGGTTCGGGCGAGCGCTCAGAGTCCATCTCGCGTAGTAGCGCTTGCACCGTCGCTTTGACGATTCGCCTTTCATCTCCGTGAAGCGCCAGGTCGTATCGATGACGCTTTCGCAGAGAATTGGCGGAGCTGTCGCCTCCGCGGAGTGCCTCAAGAACGGCGCGGAGCGCCTTCAGCTCTTGGTCATTGATGTCATCCGGGATGAAGTTGAGCGCTCGTTTCCGGTTGGGCGATATGCCCTCGGGTGCCTGCGTGATGTATCCCGCCCACTCCATTAAGACCTCGAAAGGCTCTCCGTAAGGATCGGAAAGGCGGTTCAAGACGGACGGAGTCGGCTGGGCAATCTCATTGCGCTCCAACTGAGAGAGGTATCCGCTGTTGATGCCGGAGCGGCGCTCCATCTCTCGCAGACTGATTCCGCGGGCCTCTCTAGAGGCTCTCAATCGATCTCCAAGTCGCGGTTGATCCTCGCTCTGACGTCCGGGTTTTTTGGGCTGGGGCACAGGAGCAATCTTGGCAGGTCTCGCCGAGATAGGTCAAGCGGTCCGCGTTGCTTGTACAGCAGACGCGTTGTGCTACACTTCTGTTGCAGTTCAAGCAACGCCCGTGACCGGCGCTCCCTAAAGCAAACCGGCCCGGGCTCGAAGCGCTCATAGACGAATCACTTCGACCGCCGTTCAAAGACGGCAGGGAGGAAATATCGCAGGATGACCGCCAAACCGCCGAAAGGCCCCAAAGATCCGAAACCGCCCAAAGGGCCGAAATTCGAGATCGACATCGAAGGAGTCGTCCACCAGTGGGACGAGCCCACAATCACCGTCTCGCAAATTCGGGAGCTCGCTGGCTGGCCTGCTGACCAGGCGGTCGTTGAGGTGAACCTCGCCGACAACAGCGAACGGACTCTCGCTGAGGGCGAGGTGGTCGAGCTGAAGCCCGGTCACGGATTCGGCAAGAAGATCAAGTTCCAGCGCGGATGAGTCGCGTAGGGCAGGAGTTGGAGCTGGTCCGGTCGGCCTTTGCGGAGGCCGAGTTCCTTGAGCACGGCGGAGTCAACTGGGTCCGGATCCCCAGTTATCCGCTTCCCGAGGGATTCTTCAAACAAGGTCCGCAGATCGAGCTTGCGTTTCGCATCCCTGTCCAGTCGGGGGAGGCTCCCTATGGATTTTGGGTCCGCCCTGGCTTGGAGCTTCTATCTGGGGGGGAGATCGGCAACTACAGCTATCCAGTTGCAACTCCATGGGGGGCAGATTGGGGCCAGTTCTCTTGGGCTCCGATGGGGGAATGGGTGCCGAAAACCGACATCAGGACTGGAGCAAACATGCTCGACTTTGCTCGCTCTTTTGCGACCCGACTGAAAGAGGGGACGTGATGTCAACTTTCGAAATGAGTTCGGACATCTATCAGCAGATGCAGAGCGACCTGTTTGGGGATGTCGAGCACGTGGGTTTCTTTCTCGCGGATTACGACGACGATGCAGATCGGTTCCATCTAGGGGAGTGGATCCCAATTCCGAGCGACGGGTTTGAGCTCCAGCTGAGCTATCACGTCAGCCTGACCGACGAGACGACCGCCACGATCCTTCAGCGGGCTGGTGCGGCTGGCAAGGCGTTGGTGGAGGTGCATTCCCACCTGGGATCTGGCCACGTTGCCTTTTCACCGACCGACATCGATGGTCTGAGAGAGTGGGTGCCATCGGTTCGATGGCGACTGCGTGGCCGCCCCTACGCTGCAATGGTCTGGGACGCGACGAGTTTTGATGCCGTCGCTTGGATCGATTCCGACGGACGTGCCGAGCAGGTCGCTGAGCTCAAGGTCGCGGGTCGTGAGTCGGTCGCGCCGACCGGGCTGAGTCTTCCCGACATGGAAGGAGACTCCAATGTCTCGTTTCAGTAGAAACGAGGCTCTCTTCGGATCTGAAGGTCAGAAGGCCCTCGAAGGGACTTCTGTCGCGGTATGCGGCCTCGGCGGACTTGGTTCCCATGTTGTTCAGCAGCTGGCCTATTTGGGAGTTCGCGATTTCAAGCTAGTCGAGTTTGACTTCATCACCCCGTCGAGCATGAACAGGCTCGTCGGAGCGGTTGAATCCGATGTGGGGAAGAAAACGCCGAAGCTCGAGGTCGCCAAGCGGCTTGTCAGTGGCATCCGCCCCGACGCCAGCATTATGGAGTTCGAGGGCCACGTCGCCACGGTGCCATCTGGGTTCTTTGATGACGTCGACTTCGCTTTCGGTTGCCTGGACAAAGACATCCATCGACTGGAGCTACTGGGAGCAACCTACGAACGAGGGGTTCCCTATCTCGACCTTGCCACGGATGTCGTTTCCGATGACGTGACCGCGATCTACGGCGGGCGCACGGTCTTCTGCGACGGGCGGGGTTGCCTCGTCTGCTTGCCTGGAGTCTTGGATCAGGAGGCCGTGGCCCGGGAAAGGTTGAACCCAGAACACCTGGAGGCTCATCGCAAAATCTACGGCGTAGATCCGGATGCTCTGGACGGGACCGGGCCTTCCGTCGTTTCACTCAATGGCGTGGTTGCGTCACTCGGCGTTACTGAGTTCATGGCCTACCAAACTGGACTTCGTCAGCCCTTCACCCAGCTCACCTATCGCGGCGAGTTGGGCATCGTGACCAAGTCGCAGGATCAAGGTGAGCCGGGCTGTCTTTTCTGCGATGCCTTCATCGCGAGAAGGTAGGGGCTGGGCGGAGGACCTGTTGGTGAACAACTGGGGTCTCATCCGGGTCGCATCGACTCCGCTGTTCATGGCAGAGAGCCAGCGCCCACCGTCCTTTCATCTGGCGGAAAACGGCTCTGTTAAGGGGCTAGAGATGCTCCGGAACTAGCGCGAAGCCCTGCTTCTTGGCGGCCTCCCGTAGTTCCTTGTCCCAGCAGGCGAAATCGAGTTCCTCACCAGAGGCGAAAGAGAGGGCGCCGGCCAGGTGGACAGCGTCGTAGGCGCGGAGCGAATGGGTCAGGGCGCTCTCGGCGGCCTTGGTCAGCAACGCCTCATCGACTGCGTGGGTGAAGACACCGCGCCAGATGCTCTCCAGATCCTCGAGCGCTCGCTTGAGTTGGGTCGGGGTCAGGCGTCCGCCTTTTCGCATCCGAGCCAATGCAGCAGTCGCCTCGACGTGAGCAATCGCCGTGGTGCGGATACCGTCTGCCTTGGTGTAGGCGCTGCGGGCCTCCTCGGCTCCGGGCTCGTCGACCAAGAGCTTGATCAAGGCGCTGGTATCGAGGTAGAGGCTCAGCGCCGACCCTCGGAGACGTACTCCGAAGCGCTTTTGCCCGCGCCTTTGAGCTTGGCCGGCTTAGGAGGCAGGTATCGAGGGCCCTCTGGCGCCCGCACGGTTCCGTCGGCGATCAATGCCGTTAGGTGGGGTGGGGTGCTCGTGGAGACGATTCGCGCCACCGGGCGACCGTGCTTCGTCACCGTGATCGCCTCGCCCTCCTCGACGCGATCGATGATCGAGCTGGCTTTGTCCTTCAGCTCGCGAATGCCTACAGTCGCCTTCTCCATAGTGGCCACATTCTAGCGCTAAGTGGCCAACTTGTTCAGTGGTCTTCCTGGGGCCGACGAGGACGTTGATGCATATAGAAGATCAAGCCCCCGAGCAGCGCCGCTCCCCAGAGAATCGAGGCCCAGATTCCTATGGCCGCGCCGAGAAATCCCGCGATCACCACAGCGAGGATCAGCGCGGTGTAGGCACAGAAGAGGAGCAGGGCTCGCCGGCCAAGTCTGCGCACGCGAGTCAGCCGGGGTGTTTGCGGTCCGCCAGGGCCTCGGCGTTCTCTTGCCTGTTGAGGTCCCACAGGATGAAGCCGACCAGAGTTGCCAGGCCCGTCCACACTGGATTGACAGAGATCAGTAGACCCAAAGCAATCGAGGCGACCACAAGGCCTAGGAAGAGTGCCGACTCCTTCCGGGCTTTGGGCGAGTCGGTAGCTAGAAAGACCAGCATCCCCACCACGGCCACCGCAGTCAGGATCTTCTTCAGGGTCTCCGAAAGCGGGGCGAAGGCCGCGAGGACTATGAGCCCGCAGGAAACCAGCTGAAGCGACGATCTCCAATTGTTCATGTATCTCTTGAGCATCCCCGGGAGCCTAGCTGTCAGCCCCGGCCCGATTCAACCCGTCGCTGCGTGCGCTTCGGGTCGCATCTCGGTCGCATCGCCTCCGTAGCCCGGCTGGCTAAGCCAACGCCACTCGTCCTTTCAATTTGTAGGAAGTCGGCATTGCGGCTCGGCTTGGCGGCCGGCTCGCCGAGATGACCCCGCTGCCCTGATGGATCGACGGCGCCGCCGGGAGGTCTATCGAGGGTGTTTCCGCTCGGCTAGGTACTCGGCGTGCTCAAGCGTGAAGACCTCCCACACGCAGACTCCGGCGTAGACGCCGATAAATCCGAGGAACACCCACTTTGGATCTACTGAGACCAGCAGAGCCAAGAGCACCAAAGCCGTCAGCGGGATCAGGAAGCGCACGGCCTCCCTTCGGGAAGTGGAGTCGGTCAAGAGAAAGGCCAGCATCCCCACGAGCGCCAGCAGTTGCAGAACCTTCTCCAAGGGTTCAGAGAGCGGCGCGAGGAGCGCGAGGATCAGAACCCCGGCCGAGCCGGTTTGCAGCCACAACCGCCAATCGTTCAAGGGCTTTCCCATGACACGGGAAGCCCATTCCGGGATCTCAGCCCCGGCTGGGTTGGTTTTCGCAGACACGGATTGAAGACGGTTCGGGTCTTTGACGGCGCCCACGGTCACAGCGAGATGCACCGATACACGCGGAGCGGGGGCAAGGAGGCGGGGGTTCCCTTCCATGGCGGTACCCTTGGCGAAGGAATGCGCGTCGCGATCTCTGAGGTCGAGCGCAACTACCGCGAGATGATCGAAGGATGGGGAAGGCAATGACCGCTGACAGCAATCGCTCTCCCGCCGCCAAGGTGATGGACGAAGCGATCGAGCTCGCCCTCGAGGGCCGCTCTCCCTTTCCCGAGCGCGCCGCGTTCATCGACGCCGACACCCCCTCGGCTGGTCACGACATCGAGCGCGCCGCCGACGAAGGGCTCTCGGTTGTCCTCGTCTCCGCCGACGGCAGTACCCGGGTGCTCAAGCCCGAACTCGCGACGCGCTGATCGCCTCCGCAAATCCGGGTCGCATTTCGGTTGCTTCGCCTTCGCGATGTGGCCTCCGATGTGGACGCCCAACGTCCTGATCGACCGAGGTCGGCGACCCGACCCCGGCGGACGGCGCCGACGCGACCGCTGCGGTCACGACTTCGTCCCCGCCTCGGCGCCGGCCGCGAGACCCTGGTCCGGGCCGGCGACGTCGTCGTCCAGAACGGCACCCGCTACGCCTGGCGCAACCGCACCGAGTCGCCGGTGAAGGTTGCCTTTGTCCTAGTGGGTGCGGGGCGCTAGACTCGCCGGACTATGGCGAAGGCCTCCGACCTGACTGCGCGCGTTGTACCCACCGCCGTCCTGGTTGTCGAGGTCGTTATCGGCGCCGAGCTCGTTAGCTCGGTTAAAGCCTGAGCGCCCAAGAACGCCCGCCGACCAAGCAAGACACAGATCAAGGGGACGCGGCGGAGGCGTTGGCGGCTCGCAGAGTTCCCTCAAAGAACTGGCAGGAAGCGCTGGAAGCGCGGGCTGGACGGCGCTTTGGCCACACATCGGGCTGGAGCCGGCGCGTAGGGAATTCGGGCCGGCCGCCGAACCACTTGGGATGAAGCGGAACGAGATGCTGCTGGGCCGGCTCGAGATCGCCTTCTTCGGGCTCGCGCTCTTGGCTCTGGTCGTCGGGTTGGCCGGCAGTCCGGGTTGGGGCCTGTTATTGCTGGTACTCGCCGGCGCGGCTTTCGCGGTCCGGGCGGCGCTGGAAGAAGCGCGAATGGTTCCCGCCGACGGCCGCTCGCGGGCGCTGCCGATCCTCCGCCGCGGCGCCGAGCTGACCGTACGCGGCGCCGGCCAGGGCGCCGCCGCCGCCCACCGCGGCGCCGCCGCGGCGCGGGAGCAGGTCGACTCCGCCCGTCGCGCCCGCTCGGCCCGGTAACGCCACTCCCTATGCTCGTGCGGATGGCGAATCCGCTCGGCCCTTATGAGGAGTGGCGCGAGACCTGCGACACGCTGCACGCCCACACCCAGGTGCTGGGCAAGCTCGCGGCGACGCTCGCCCCGCCCGAGCCGCAGCTCCAGCACGCGGCCCTGCGATTGACCGCGCGCGGCTGGGAGACGACGCCGCTGCCGGCGCCGAACGGCTCCGGTGCCTTCGTCGTCGCCCTTGACCTGCACGCGCACGAGGCGGTGGCGGAAACCAGCGGTGGCGCCCGGCGCGCCGTGGCGCTGACCCCGCACCGGGCGGTCGGCGAGGTGACGCGCGAGCTGCTGGGCGCGGTCGGCGAGCTGGCCGGGGCGGTCGAGATCGACCCCGAACCGCAGGAGGTGTCCTGGACCGTCGCCCTCGACGAGGACAGCGAACACGCCCACTACGACCCGGCCGAGGTCGCCACCTACTTCGCCGCCGCGACCGCCGCGGCGGGGGTGCTGGCCGCCTACCGGGCGCCGTTCCGCGGCCGCTCGACCCCGGTCAACGCCTGGTGGGGCTCCTTCGACCTCTCGGTCAACCTCTTCTCCGGCGAGCCGGCGGCGCCGCCCGCGGAGGACTTCATCATGCGCAACGCGATGGACTCCCAGGAGGTCGCGGTCGGCTGGTGGCCCGGCGACGGGCGCTACTCCAAGCCCGCCTTCTACGCTTACGCGCACCCCGCCCCCGCGGGCTTCGCCGGCGGCCAGCTGGCGCCGCCACAGTCGCGCTGGGACGGCGAGCTCGGCGAGTACGTCCTCGACTGGGAGGACGTGGTCGCCGCCGATGACCCCCACGGCCTCGCCCTCGAATTTGCCCGCTCCGCCTTCCAGCACGCCTGCCTGACCTGCGACTGGGACCCAGAGCTGGCCGCCAGCGCCGCCGGCACCCCGCCCCCGGTCGTCTAGATACATCTATCCTTTAGTCAGGTGATCTCGGCGGGGATGAGAAATTTGCGGCTGGCCCTGGGGATCTGTGTGCTGGTCGGCGCGTGCGTGCTCGGGGTCGCCGGGGCGGCAGCCGAAGAGGACGAACCGGCACCGATACCGCCGACCTACTCGGGAGACATGTCCTTCCACGAGATCGAGGGGCCCGAGGGTCCGGAGGAGTTTTCCTGGACGGTCCAGATGGACTCCGAACAGCACCTGGTTCAGGTCGACGAGCGGCACGCCGAGGTCAGGTATGACGACGAAGAACATGTTGCCGTCCACATCGAGGCCGTCGCCGCGAACGACGCGGAAGGCGCAAGCGTGCCGACCACGCTCGCCGTTTCCGAAGGCGACGTGATCACTCTGACCGTGCACCACCGGGCCGGCAATCCGGCGGCGGGTGGCGCGCCGTTCCGCCACCCGGTGACTGCCGGCCTGGGCTGGGAGGGAGGTTTCCATACCTACTACGTCGTCATGCCGCGGGGCGAGGTTGCTGAGCCGGCTCCCACCTGCGTCGTCCCCAAGCTGACCGGTCGCTCCTTGGCCGGCAGCCGCGCCCGCCTCACCAACGCCGGCTGCAAGCTCGGCGCCGTCCGCGGCAAGCGCGGCAAAGGCACCAAGGTCGTCAAGCAGTTCCGCGTCCCCGGCACCGTGCTCGGCGCCGGCGCCAAGGTCGCGATCAAGTTCGGCTAGCGGGCGCGCCGCGGCGCCTTGCAGTTGCCGGAGATGTGGCCGCGGCTGCCGCGCCGCTGGTTGGAGAGGGAGGCGCGGCGGCGGGGCGTGGCGGCGATCGCCTTGCCGATCCGGTCGGAGCCGCGGCGGCTGGTCTGAGCGCGGCGGCAGGGGGCGGAGGGGGACTGCAGCGGGGCGCGGCGGGCGGCGATGACCGAAGGCCGGATGACCGGGTCGATCGTGTCGGCGCGGGCCGGTTCGAGCACCTGCGGGGCGCCGGCGGTCGGAGGCTTGCCTTTCGCTTTCGGGGGCGAGGTCGGCGTGTCGGCGTCTTCGTCGCCGGTTCCGTCGGGGGCGGTCAGCGGTGGCAGCTCGGATTCCGGCGCCGGCTGCGGCGCTTCGGGCTCGGGCTGGGGCTCGGGGTCCGGTTTCGGGCCCGGTTCAGGTTCGGGCTGCGGTTCCGGCTCCGGTTCCGGTTCGGGCTGAGGTCCCGGTTCAGGTTCGGGTTCCGGCTGCGGTTCAGGTTCGGGCTCGGGTTCGGGTTCGGGCTGTGGTTCGGGCTCCGGTTCGGGGGTCGGTTCCGGGTCCGGCGCGCTCCCCGGCGGCGCCAGCCGGACCACCGTCACCCCGGCCGCGAGGCTGAGCTCGAGGCTGGTCGGGTTGGTCGCGCTCGCGATCGGGCTCGCCGACTCGTTCGGCCGGTAGACCTGGGCGCTGGCGATCGGCTGGCCGAGGTTCAGCGTCACCGGCACCTCGGCCGGGTCGAGGTCGGTGCGGCTGGCGGTGTTCCAGACGCTGACCCGGTTCCAGAGCACCAGGTAGAAGCTGCCGTCGCGCTTTTGCAGGAGGATCTGCTGGCCGGTCTGGGGCATCCCCGCGAGGCTGTAGTCGAGGCTCTGCGGCGCGAACCCGGGGCCGCGGTCGGAGAGCAGGCCGATCAGCCGTTCCAGGGCCACGGCGGCCGGCTTCTTCGAGAAGTCGTTGCGCAGCAGGCCGAAGTTGGCCTCCTGGTCGGTCTTGCCTGGATCGGTTCCCTCGTCGAGCAGCTCGTAGGCGAAGCTGCGCACGATCCCGCGGCGGAAGTTGTCGAGGAAGAGGCGGGGGATGTAGATCCCGGCCGCCGCCTCGGAGACCGGCTGGTGCCCTGAGGTCGGCCGGTTGATCGCGTTGTGGTACCCGGTCTCGGTCACCTGCCAGGGCTTGCCGCCGAAGATCGGCGCGGCGGCGCCGAATTCGCGGTCCCAGATCGAGTCGCGCTCGGGGATGTCGCCGGAGAGGTAGGTGTGGGTGTTGCCGTAGTCGAGCCAGGGCGAGAGGTCGCCGACTTTCGGCATGTTCTCCTGCCGCGTTATCGAGGGCCCGACGATCGGCAGCCCCGCCAGTTTCGGCCGCCGCTTGATCGCTTCGTAGAGCAGTTGGGTGTGCTCGCGGATCACCGTCACCCAGTCGGGGTCGCCCTGGATGTCGTACTCGTTCGGCCCTTCGATCGCCACCAGCGCCGGCAGCAGCTGGGTTTCGATCATGTCGAGCTGCTGCTCGATCGTCCCGTACTGCCAGCGCTGCAACGGGTCGGTGGCGATCACGTTGAGGCGGATGCCGTCGCCGGCCAGGGTCCGCACCCGCGTGTAGACGTCGCTGCGGTTCAGCGAGACCCCCTCGCGGATGTAGCGGATCCCGAGCTCGCCGAGCCGCTGGCGGACCATCGCGAAGTCGTCGTAGACGGTGTTGTCGTAGCCGAGGTGGGTGTTGACGCCGACCGTCTCGACGAACGAGTCGGCCGGTTTTGCCGTGGCGGCGCTGGCCGAGGAGGGGAGCACCGCAAGCACGGCGAAAAGGGCAAGCGAGACGCAGATCGCTGCCCTGGTACGCCACGGGTATCCCCTGCGGACTCGACGGATATATGAGTAATACCGAGAATCGGGCCATCGCGTAGAGAAAAGTTTGTAAATGACCGCGATCGATACGCACGGGCGCTGGCCCTGGGCAGCAGCGGCGCTTGTCGCTCCCAGCTGGGGAGCGGCCCTGGCCCGCCACCGCGACCTCAGCGCCGGCGATGCCTGGGTGGCGGCCCTGGCGCTGCCGATCCTGGTCAGCCACCAGAGCGAGGAGTGGGTGCGGCCCGGCGGCTTCCTGCCGTTCTGCAACGAACGGCTGCTGGGCAGCAAGCGGGGGACCTGGCCGCTGACCGAGCGCGACGGCTTCCACGTCAACGTCACCCTCGGCTGGGGCAGCGCGATCGCGGCGACGCTGCTCTGGCGGCGCAGCGCGGCGCCGGCCGCCTTCGTGCTCTGGATCGAGGCCGGCAACGCGCTGATGCACGGCTCGATGGCGCTGCGCGAGCGCCGCTACAACCCGGGTCTCGGGACCGCGGCGCTGCTGATGGCCCCGCACGCGGCGGCGGGGGCGGTGGCGCTGCGCCGCTCCGGCCGGCTCTCGCGCCGCTCCGCGGCCCTGGCCGCGGCCGCCGGGATCGCCTTCAGCGCCGGCCTGCCGCTGGCGATGAAGCTGCGCCAGCGCCGCGGCTAGGGCCCAGCCGCGCGCACCAGACGGCGAAGAAGCCGACCGCGACGACGGCGCCGGCCCAGTGCAGGCCGACGACCACGAACAGCAGGCTCGGCAGCCCGGCGAGCACGGCGCCGAGCAGGGTCGGCCCCGGCGGCAGCCCCAGGACCCGGGCCGTGAGGGCGGCGCAGAGCAGCCAGGCGAGCGGGCCGGAGATCCAGCCGTAATCCTCGAAGAAGCTCATCGGCAGGGCGAGGGCCAGGGCGACGGAGAGGACGGCGACGGCGACCAGCTGGACCAGCGCCGCGCGCCAGAGGATCGCCGTGTCCATCGCCGGCGTTACTCGGGCTTGCCCCAGCGGCTGTCGCCGAAGTTGCGGTCGCGGCTGTCCTGCACCGACTCCGGCTCGCCGTATCCGGCCTGGACCAGGAGCCGGCGCAGGTCGACGATCATCTGCTCGTCGACGTCCTTGTCGTTGGGACGGTGCAGGACCTCGGTCTCGGGGCCGACGGTCACGTGGAAGTGGCCGTTGTGCTCCTCGCCGACCTCGCCGATGTTCTCGAGCAGCGAGAGCACCTCGCGCCACTCGACGTTGCCGCTGGCCGGGTGGGCGAGGATCTTCTCGACCGTCGCCCGGTGGTGGTGGCTGAGCTCACCCATCGGCGCCCAGCCTACGCGAAGCTACTGAACGACGATCTTGCCCCTCATTTCCGGGTGGATCGTGCAGTGGTAGCGGAAGCTGCCGCGGGCGTTGAAGCGGACCGAGGCGGACTTGCCGGCGCCGATCCGTTTCGTGTTGAAGCCGCCGGCCCGGGTCGCCGTGTGCGCGACCCCGTCGCCGTTGACCCAGCGCACGGTCGTGCCTTTGGCGACCGTCAGCGTCGCCGGCTTGTAGGTGAAGCCGGAGATCGAGACCGTCTTGGTGGCGCTCGTCTGCGCCGTCGGGCCACCGGCGGCCAAAGCGGGAGCGACGAGCAGTGAGCTGAGGGCGAGGGCGAACAGCGCGATCTTCTTCATGGCCCGCTATACGGACCCGGCCCCGCCCAGGTTCAGCAGAAGAGCTCGTCTTCTTCGCAGAGTTCTGCTTCGAACCCGCCGAGGCCGGCGATTTCGTCTTCGAGGCTTTCGACCCGGCTTTCGAGTTCGCCCTGCGATTCGAGCTCGCCGCGCAGTTCTTCGACCTGCGCTTCCAGCCCTTCGACTTCAGCCGCGCCGGAGGGGCCTTCGGGACCCTCGGGCCCGCGCGGGCCTTCCTTGCCCTGCTTGCCGCGCGGACCTTCCGGCCCCTCCTGGGCGATCAGGGCCAGCCCGGTGCCGATCCCGGCGCTGAGGATGCAGACGCCGACGACCAGGGCGATGAAGTGGTTCCGCTGCAGGGAGACCATCGAGGCCGGGAATCTTCTCACGCCCTGTCGAGTTTGTTCGGAGGGGTGGAACAAACTCGACAGGGCGTACCGCCGGTACCCTGGGGAGACCGGGGCGGTTAGCTCAGTTGGGAGAGCACTTCCCTTACAAGGAAGGGGTCACTGGTTCGAGCCCAGTACCGCCCACTTCGACCTCGGTCAGCCGAGCGCCTGACGCGGCAGGCGGACCGTGCGGGTGCGGGACTGCTCGGGGCCCTCGCCGTCGGGATCGAAGGAGATCGTCAGGCGCAGGGTCCGCGGCTGGGTAGCGAGGCGGGTGCGCACGACCTTGGTCAGGGGGCAGAGGAGCGCGACCGGGCCGGCCTTCGCCTCGACGGATTCGGTCAGGCAGGCGGGGCTGCGGTTGCCGGCCGGGCCGATCGTGCCGGTAATCGACACGGTGCCGGGGGCGCTCACGGTCGGCCGCGCGATCAAGAGGCCGCGGCCGAGTCGCGAGCGGTCGAGCTCCCACTGGCCCGAGATCGCCGGCGCGGCCGCGGCGGCGATCGGCAGCACCGGATTCACCTCGTCCTCGCGCGGTTTTTCCGGTTCCCCTTCGGGCTCTTCTGGGCCTTCGCCGGCGCCGAGCCATTTGGCGAGGATCCCCGGGCGCAGCTCGAGGAATTCGAGCACGTTGGCGACCTCCGCGGCGATCGATTTGGCGCTGTGGGGCGCGCGCTCGGACTCGGCCAGTTCCTTCGCCTGCCAGGGGGCCAGCTGGGTGGCTAGCGCCCGCGCCCGCGACTCCAGGTCGAGCGCGGCGGTGGACTCCTGCACCGCGGCCAGGTCCTCTTTGTAGGCCTCGAAGCAGGCCGGCTCGGCGATGCACTGTGCGAACAGGGTCCCGCCCTCGCCGCTGAACGAGTACCACCAGTTGCGCAGGGTCTGGTCGCTGCCCCAGGGCAGCATCCGGAAGACGCCCTCCGGATCGCTCAGCAGGAAGTAGTTGTTGACGTTGGGCCCGGAGTAGCCGTCCCAGTGGGCGAGGTAGCGCTCGGCCGCCCAGAACCGGGTCAGTTGCGCGAGGTCGGCGACCGGGGCGAGCCGCTCGCTGAAGTCCGGCGTGGTCGCGTTGGCGGCGGCGATCAGCGCTTCGAGGTCGCCGAGGTCCTCCTCGTCGCCCTCGTCGACCTCGAACAGGCCGACGTTCTCCGGCAGCAGCTCGAACTGGGGGCCGCCCTCGTAGAGGTGCTGGGGATCGTCGAAGTCGCCGAGCCATTTCTTCAGGGCGACGTCGTCGATCGTCTCGAGGTTGAGGTGGAGGCCGTAGTCGACGCCGTTGAGGAAGACGTAGGCGTAACCGGCGTGCGGGGCCTGGATCCCGGCGGCGCGGAAGGCTGGGTAGACCAGCGCCTCGTGGATCATCGAGGGGTCCTGGACCATGTTGTTCAGGGTCAGCCGCTTCAGCCCGAGGAATTTCTGGCCGCTGACGAACTCGTTGAACTTGACTTTGAAGGCGGCCTTGCCGCCGAGGTCGCGGAAGGAGCCGGCGCCGCCCTTCAGCCGCACCCCGACCGTCAGCGGCGCCGTGTAATCGCCGACCCCGGCCGGCGTGCCATCGGTCTCGGCGATCGCGAAGGTGCCTTCGACGTACTCGTCGGGTTCGGCTTCCAGCGCCGCGACCGAGGCCGGCGGCAGCTGCAGGTCGATCACCGCGACCTTCGCCGGGTCATACATCGAGTCGACGGTCAGAGCCGCGCCGGCCGGGGCGGCGAAGGCGAAGGCGCCCGCGAGCAGCGCCAGCGAGGCGAGCAGCGCGGCTCTCAAGTGCGCACGATCCATCGTTCCTCGCTAACACTGCGGGCCCGCTGCTGGCTGCGGCGGTGCCCGGTGACGGCGAGCAGGAACTGCTCGCGCTCCAGGGCCAGCAGCCGGGTGTCGACCGTCGTCCGCACGGTCGCGGTGCGGGGGACGTCGTGCAGCAGGGCGATCTCGCCGAACGACTCACCCGGACCCTCGTTGCGGCGGAACTCGCCGTGTTCGAAGACCTCGACCTGCCCGGACTCGATCAGGTAGAAGCGGTCGCCGACGTCGCCCTGGACGATCACCTCCTGTCCAGCCGAGGCCTGCACCGCGACGAGGTCGTGGCTGAGCCGCTCGACGGTGGCGATCGGCAGCGGCGCGAAGATCGAGTTGCCGCGCAGCAGCTGGTACTGCTCCTCGGCGACCGGGGCGCCGATCTCGAAGCTGCGCAGCCGCGTCCAGCAGATGAAGACGAAGACCGGCAGGGCCAGGCCGACCACGATCAGGGCGCCGTCGGGGTGCAGCAGTTCGACCAGGGCGATCGCCAGGATCGAGCCCAGCGCCTGCGCCGCCAGCCGCCCCGATTCGAGCGAGCCGGTGAGCCGGCCCATCGTCTCGTCGTCGCCGAGCCGGTGCATCAGCGTTTTCGCCGCCACCTCGACGTAGGTGAAGCCGATCCCGATCCCGAACCAGCCGAGGTAGGAGGTCACCTCCTCCGGCCAGATCCCCGGCAGCAGGGTGGCGGCGCCGATCAGGACGCTGCCGCCGGCGATCGCGACCACGAGCCGGCCGCGGTCGAGCAGCAGCGCCAGCGAGGCGCCGCCGAGCAGCGCGCCGATCCCCCAGGCGGCGTTGAGGAAGCCGACCGAGCCCTCCTCGAGGTGCAGCAGCTCCAGCGCCAGGGTGACGAGGATCACGTCGGCCAGCCCCTCGAACAGCAGCAGCACGACCAGGGTCAGCGAGGCCAGTCGCAGGCCAGGGTTCTCGCGCAGGGCGCGGGCTCCACGCCCGGCTTCGCGGAGGATCCCGGAGACGTCCTCCTCGTCCTCGTATTCGGGCCGGCGGTCGCGCTTCACCGCGAGCAGCACCAGGGCGACGACCACGGTGACCGCGGCGGCGACCGCGAACACGGTCCCGGGCGAGGTCGCGGTCAGCAGGAAGCCGGTGGCGATCGCGGCGACGATGAAGCCGGCGTTTTCCATCGCCACGTGGTTGACGTTGCTGGCCGAGAGCTCCTGCGGGGTGCGGGCGTAGACCGGGAACAGCGCCGCCTCGGCCGGCATGTAGGTGGCGAGGGCGATCGCGTAGAGGGCGGGGAAGACGAAGACGACCTCGGCCGAGGCGTCCTGGCTGGCGGCAAAGGAGGCGCCGGCCATCACGATCGCCATCACCAGGCTGGCGAGGATCAGCAGGTTGCGGCGCGAGTAGCGGTCGGCGAGCAGGCCGCAGAAGGGCGAGGCGATCGCCCCGGGCAGCAGCCGGATCAGGGCGACGAGGCCGACGCCGACGACGCCGTGCGCCTCGAACCCGTAGACGCCGAGGGCGATCGCGAAGCTCCAGTTGGCGAAGGCGATCCCGATCCGCGCGACCCCGAGCAACCCCAGATCCCGATTCTCGAGGTCGATCATCAGAGCGTGGAGGCTGATCTTCAGCTTGCGAGCGGCGCTCTGCATGTCGCTGGGACGATAGAGACTTTCTGGTCACCGGACGGTTGTTCGGTTAACGTGCCCAATCCTTTGAAGGCGCTCGCCTCAACGCTCGCTGTCGCTCTGCTCGCATTCGCCGGGCTGGCGCTGGCCCCCGCGCTCGCCGCCGCCGAGACCTATGTGGTCAACGAGACCGAGAACGTCACCCCGGACGTCGGCTGCACCTCGCCCTTCGGCGAATGCGATCTCTGGGAAGCGATCGACCTCTCGAACTCGACCCCGGGCGAAGTCGACGCGATCGAATTCAGCGTCGACGAAGTGAGGATCGAAGCGAGCCCCCTGCCGGCGATCACCCAGCCGGTGACGATCGACGGCCGCGAGGAAGACGGTCGGCCCGGCGTGCTCCTGGACGGGGAAACCGAGGGGCTGTTCACCAACGGGTTGCTGGCCAGCGGCGAAGGCGTGGGCATATATGGACTGGCGATCCACCATTTCCAGTACGGCATCACCTTCGCGGGGAGCAGCGGCCGGGTCTGCTCCAGCTACCTCGGCACCGACCTGACCGGCGACCTCGCGGAAGGCAACCAGGTCGGCGTGCGGGTCATGTCCTCCGGCGTCGACAACGAGATCGGCGCCGAGTGCGAAGTCGATCAGGGCAACGTGATCGCCGGCAACGACTGGCTCGGGATCCTCGACAGCGGCACCCGCACCCAGATCGCCCGCAACCTGATCGGCATCGACGCGTTCGGCGAGCCGCTCCCCAACGGCGAGCTTCCGGCCCCGAGCGAACCCTCCGGCGGCATCCTCGCCGAGGGCTCCGAAACCCTGATCGGGGGCGTCGGCGTCGGCAGCGGGCTCGCGAACACGATCGCCTACAACCAAAGCCAGTTCGAATTCGGCGGCGGCGTGGTCGTCGACAGCAGCACGGTCTCGATCCGCGGCAACTCGATCTTCGACAACGTCGTCCAGGGGATCGACTTCCGCTTCGGCGGCGTCGCCGAACCGGCGCCGGTCCTCGGGGTGGTGAGTTCCAGCGAAGGCGGGTCGACCGTGGTCTCCGGCAGCATCGAGGCCGGGCCCGACCAGGAGTTCGGGATCGACCTCTTCGCCAACGAGGCCTGCGACCCGGTGGCCGAGGCCGGCGAGGGCGAAACCTACCTCGGCAGCGGGACCGTGAAAACCGACGGCGCGGGGGCCGGCACGTTCGAGGTGTCGGTGCCGGTGCAGGCGCAGGGCACGGTGCTGACGGCGACCGCGACCGAGGCGAACAGCGGCTCCACCTCGGAATTCTCGGGTTGCGTGGTGGCGCCGCAGCCGACCCCGAAACCGCCCCCGCCCGACCAGCCCAAACCGCCGGTGCAGACGCTCGCCCTCGTCCCCGAGAACGGCGAGACCCTCGCGGTAGAACCCGTCAGCGGCGTCATCTACATCAAGCTGCCGGGCAAAGGCAAACAGGTGAAACTGACCGAGGGGATGCTGATCCCGGTCGGCTCGGTGGTCGACGCGAGCAAAGGCAAAGTCACCCTGACCTCGGTGAACAAAGCCGGTGAGACCCAGACCGCGATCTTCTTCGGCGGCAAGTTCCTGG
>Ga0081539_10002439_pt1 | contig 26261 bp, 22 predicted proteins | sample TabmetS4T2R2_FD_71023 | JGI IMG/M metagenome (GOLD analysis project Ga0081539, IMG submission 71023) | Tabebuia heterophylla rhizosphere microbial communities from the University of Puerto Rico - S4T2R2 | ecosystem: Host-associated > Plants > Roots > Rhizosphere ...
CCCGGCACCGAGACAAGACCGTCCGCCAAGCTCAACTGACCGACGATGCGTTCAACCATGTGCCGATCCTCCGCGAATCCTCTGCACGATTGAATCAAGTGTCAGCAATTGTGCAAAGCCCTCATCGTGGGAGAGGGCATCGCAGGACATTCAACGTACTCGGTCGGGAGAGGGGGACTCTCGACACGCACAGCTCGTAGAGAGTCCCCCTCTCCCGATCTTCCAAGTTGAAACTCTGAGCAGCCCTCTCCCACGGAGGGGAGAGGGCACTGCGACGAGCTCCGCGCTCGCGGATGGAAGTGCGCAGCCTCGCACAAACCTAAATTCATCTTGCATCTAGCGCCGAGCTTACCCTCTCGGCGCTTGCCGCGAGAGCCTCACGACCCGGGCGGCGGGCCGAACACGCAGCGGCGCGTCTTGTCGGGCCGACGGCAGATCCACAGCTTCCCATCCGGGCTCGGCGTTGCCTCGTTGTAGGGCACGAACTCGCCGCTATCGAGAATCCAGCCGCTGCCATTATTGGAAACGCGCTCGGGCGACTGGCAATCATTGTCGCCGCAGCACCACTCGCCGACGCCGTTCTTGTATCCGCCCTTGCTGATCCAGGAATCGTGCGCCAAAACCGGCGACGCGCACAACAGAACGCTGCCGAATGCGGCCAGAATGATTTTTGACATGGGTCGTCCCCCTGCGGTCGCCCCATGCCCGCGTGTGTAGCTCCGATCCGCAAACTCAGTCCGGGTCGCCGCGGTTCCGCTCAACGCACACGCATGTGAGGAATGCCACGACGTCAATTCACAGAGGTTAAGAGAGGCAACGCCGCTATTTGTGCATCACGCGCGGATCGATCGGCGTTGAGCCTTTCAGCCCCAGCACGTCTTCCAATTGCTTGGCAGCGGCGAGAATACGCGCTTCGGACCGCGGCGGTCCGGCGATCTGCAGGCCGATGGGAAGCTTCTCGGCGGTGAAGCCACACGGCAGCGACAGTGCGGTGCCGCACGCCACCGTGACCGCATAGGCGATGAAGAGCCACTCGATGTAGTTGGAAAACTTGTGGCCGTTCACCTCGGTGACGTAGCGGTTCTCGATCGGATAGGCCGCAACTGCCGTCGCGGGTGTGAGCAGCAGGTCATATTTGTCGAAGAACGCGAGATAGCGCTGCGTCAGCACACGGCGATGGTTCTGGGCACGCTCCATCTCGTTCAGGTCGATCTTGTACCCTTGCTCGATGTTCCAGATCACCTCGGGCTTCAACAGCTCGCGATGCTCGCGCAGCAGCTTCGCGCTCTTCATGAAGAAATCGTAGGAGCGCAACGTCACGATCACATCGTGCAGGCCGGAGAAATCCGGATGCGCCTCTTCCACCACCGCGCCGAGCTCGGCGAAGCGCTCCGCGGCCGTTCGAGTGATCGCCGCGACCTCCTTGTCGACATGCGTGATCCCGAGATCCGTCGACCAGGCGACGCGCTTCGGCCGCCACGGCGCGCGCGCGGCCGCCAGATAGGATTCACCGGTGCGCGGCAGCGAGAACGGGTCGCGTGGATCCTCGCCGACCATGGCATCGAGCAGGAGCGCCACGTCTTCGACATTGCGCGCCATCGGCCCCTGCTGGCCCATATTGTGATCGATCGCGCCACGCGGTGTGCGTGCGACACGCCCGATGCTCGGCCGAAATCCCACGATCCCGTTGAAGCTCGCCGGATTTCGCAACGAGCCGCCGGTGTCGGACCCATGTGCGACCCACGCCATGCCGGTGGCGAGCGCGACTGCGGCGCCGCCCGAAGAGCCGGCCGCCGAGCGCGTCGTATTCCACGGATTGCGCGTCGCGCCGAAGACCTCGTTGAACGTATTCGCGCCGGCGCCGAACTCCGGCGTGTTCGACATCGCGTAGACGATGCCGCCTTCCGCCTCGAGATGCTCGACCAGCACGTCGGACTTCTCCGGGATGCGGTCGGCAAAGATCGGCGAGCCCTGGGTGGAGCGCACACCCGCAACTTCGACCAGGTCCTTGATCGGGATCGGCATGCCGGCGAGCTGGCCGCGTTCGGCAGCCGGCAGCTTCATAAGGCGATCCGCATGCGCGCGGCCGCGCTCAAAGCACAGCGTCGGCAGCGCATTCACCGGGCCGTTCACGGCCGCAATGCGCTTTTCCAAGGCATCGAGCAGGTCGTGCGGCGTCACCTCGCCGCCCTTGAGGCGGCCGACCAGCGTCACGGCGTCCTGGCGGATCAGTTCGGTCATGTGTCCTCGAAAAAAGCTAGGTGGGAGCAGGACGTTAGCGCCCCAGCGAAGGCGCGTCCATGAGGGCCGAATCATTTACGACTTGCTGGCACTCTGCGATGCCCGGGAAAGGCCTTTGCATGAAGATGTCCGAGACACGCGAATTGGCAAACGCGCGTGCGCTCGCGCGCCTTACCAAGACGTTGCCGGAGAACTTCCCCGCCCCGGTGCTGACCTATGCGCTGAACCGGCGCTGGACCCCGCCAATGCCGCGCCTTGCAGTCGACGGCTATTGGCGCGCGCATCCGCTGCGCGCCGACAAGCTCGCGCGCGCCCTCGCGACGAAAAGCGGCACGCCGCAGGGGTGGACCTGGCGGCTCAAGGACTGGCGCCTGAAGGAGAAGCGCAAAAACGATTTGCCGGCGACGTTTCGCACCCCGCCCGCCCCGTTTCGCGAAAAGGCGTTCGCGCGCGGCCCGGGCTTTTGCTGCGTGTGCGGGCAGCCGGTCTACCGGCTTGGCTGGCATGTCGACCTGTGGGAGCGCGGACCGAACCGAAATGCCACCTGGCACACGGCCTGCGTCACGGCATGGCGGCTGTGGAATGCGCCGAGCGACTACGCCAAGCTGATCCGCCGCCTCCAGGGGCGCAAATGCGCCCAGACCGGTGGTCGGCTGTGGCGTACGAGCGAGGTCGATCACCGCGTGCCGCTGTTTCAGGTGTGGCGCGAGCATCGCGACACCGAATGGCCGGCGCTGCTGCGCTTCTGGGGCCTGCCCAACCTGCAGGTGATCAATCGCGACGTGCACGCGGAAAAATGCGCCGCCGAGGCGAGCTCCCGGCGGCGCAATGTGAATGTCGTCGAAGCGGAAGTTTAGGTCCTTTGTGCGTGATCTATTCCGAAAGCCGGTTTCCACCCCGGATCAAGTCCGGGGCAGGCTTTTTCGGGATCACGCCACCGCCGTGTCGGCGCGGCGCAGGCCGATGATCTGCAGCTCCGCCAGCACACCAACCGCCACCGCCTGCACGATCACGAAGGCATAGCCGAGCAAGGTCGGCGCGACGAAACCGCCCACCAGAAGTCCGACGCTGCCGAGCACCCAAAGCACGTTGAGGGCAATGATCGCCTTCACGGCGGTGAACGGGATGGCTTCGCGCGTGCCGACGAACGCAACCAGCGCCACGTAGGGAACGAGCAGCAGGCCAGCTTCGCGCATCAGCGGCACCGGCAGGCCAAGCAGCCCGGTGAGCAGATCCGCGCCCGCGATCATCAAGAGGCCGGTCGCGCCGCTCGCGACGGCGTCGGCGATGAGGGCGTAACGAAGAAACGTGTTCTGGCGAAACATGACAAGCTCCTTATGGGTTCGGGTCCGCGCCGCCGCACGGCGCCTGTCCGCCCAATTAGGCGACGCGCTTCCGCCCGTCGATTAACTCGCGGGTAATGGAGCCGCAGCCGGCCCTGCCCTATGTTCGATCTATGCAGACACGAACCATCGGCGATCACTTGCGCGAATGGCGGCAGCGCCGCCGCCTCAGCCAGCTCGACCTCGCGCTGGAAGCGGAGATTTCAACCAAGCACTTGAGCTTCCTCGAGACCGGCCGGGCGCAGCCGTCACGCGAGATGGTGCTGCGGCTCGCCGAGGAGCTCGACGTGCCCCTGCGCGAGCGCAATGTGCTGCTGGTCGCGGCCGGCTATGCGCCGATGTTCTCGCAGCGCGCGCTCGAGGATCCGGCACTGCAGGCTGCGCGCAAGGCGGTCGATCTCGTGCTGAAAGGTCATGAGCCCTACCCGGCGATAGCGGTCGACCGGCATTGGCATCTGGTCGCGCACAATGCGGCGGTGCCGCCGCTGCTCGCGTCGGCGTCGCCGCAGCTGTTGCAACCGCCCGTCAACGTGCTGCGCCTGTCGCTCCACCCCGAGGGCCTCGCGCCGCGCATCGTGAACCTCGCCGAGTGGCGCGCCCACCTGCTCGCGCGGCTGCGGCAGCAGATCGACGCCACCGCCGATGCCGAGCTTTCCGCGCTGCTCGACGAGCTCGCCGCCTTTCCGGCGCCGGGCGGCGCCAAGGCGGCGCGTATGAACGTGACGCAGGACTATGCGGGCGTCGTCATGCCACTGCGCTTTGCAACCGAGGCCGGCACGCTGTCGCTGTTCTCGACCACGACGATTTTCGGCACGCCGGTCGACGTGACGCTCGCGGAGCTTGCGATCGAGTCGTTCTTTCCGGCCGATGCCGAGACCGCGGAGCTGCTGCGCCGATTAGGCTGAGTGCCACTTTGTGCAGCGCGGGCAGCCCTTTGCGTGTGCGTCAAGATTTGGGCGCCCGAAGCCATTCCGAATACTTGTCATCAGCCATCCGAATTATCTATTGGACTGACGACACTCGACGCCCCTAGGGTCGTCTCGAATCCCGGCAAGGAACAAGCTCATGGCCCCGCTGTCCAATCTCCAGACCCGCGCGATCGAGACCCTGATCCATCCCTATTCGAACCAGGCGACGATCCGTGAGACCGGTCCGCTCGTGTTCGAGCGCGGCAAGGGCGTCTACATCTACGACACCGACGGCAAGCCCTATCTCGAGGGCATGGCGGGCCTGTGGTGTACGGCGCTCGGTTACGACAATGACGAGCTGGTCGAGGCCGCCACCGCGCAGATGCGCAAATTGCCATTTGCGCATCTCTTTACCGCCAAGAGCCATGATCCGGCGATCGAGCTGGCCGAGAAGCTGAAAGAGATGGCGCCGGTGCCGATCTCGAAAGTGTTCTTCTGCAATTCGGGCTCCGAGGCGAACGACAGCCAGATGAAAATGGTCTGGTACATGCAGAACGCCCTCGGCCGACCCAACAAGAAGAAGATCATCAGCCGCGTGAAGGGCTATCACGGCGTGACAATCGCGAGCGCTTCGCTCACCGGGCTGCCGAACAATCACCTCGATTTCGATCTGCCGATCGCGCGCGTGCTGCACACGACGTGCCCGCATCACTATCGCTTCGCGCGCGACGGCGAGACCGAGGAGGAGTTCGCGTCGCGCTGCGCCGCCGAGCTCGAAGAGCTGATCCTGCGCGAAGGGCCGGACACGGTCGCGGCCTTCATCGCCGAGCCGGTGATGGGCGCGGGCGGCGTGATCGTGCCGCCGAAGACCTACTTCCCGAAGATCATGGCGGTGTGCGCCAAGTACGACGTGTTCATGATCGATGACGAGGTCATCTGCGGCTTCGGCCGTCTCGGCACGCCGTTCGGCTGCACCGCGCTCGACTACAAGCCGCACTCGATCTCGGTCGCCAAGGCGCTCTCCTCTGCTTATCTGCCGATCGCCGGGGTGATGATCCCGGAAGACATGTATCAGGCGCTGATCACAGAGAGCCAGAAGATCGGCACATTCGGTCACGGCTTCACCTATTCGGGTCATCCGGTGTCGGCCGCCGTCGCCGTGAAGACGCTCGAGATCTACAAGCGCGACAAGATCTTCGAGACCGCGGCGAAGAACATGCCGCAATTCCAGAAGCGTCTGAAAGCGCTCGGCGACCATCCGCTGGTGGGCGAAGCGCGCGGCATGGGCATGGTCGGCGCGATCGAACTCGCCGCCGTGAAGCGCGACAAGACGCCGTTCGACCCGAAGAAGGCGGTCGGCGCGCAGGTGGTGGCGCAGGCGCAGGCCGACGGGCTGATCGTGCGCGTGATCGCGGGCGACGTCATCTCGGTCTGCCCGCCGCTGATCATCAAGCCGGCCGAGATCGACGAATTGTTCGACAAGCTCACCCGCGCGCTCGACAAGACGCTCGACTGGGCCAAGCGCGAGCAGCTGCTGGCGGCGTAGTTCTCAGCCCTCATGGTGAGGAGCGCGCCTGCAAGGCGCGCGTCTCGAACCATGGCGACAGACGCCGAGTGCGCGGCCATCCTTCGAGACGCGCACCTCGCTGTGCGAGGTGCGCTCCTCAGGATGAGGGCTGTTCACTCCACCACCACCTCGGCACCCTCCATTGCGTAGCGCGCGAAGTGGAAATCGCGGATCGTGGCGAGGCGGTCCCGAGCCCATCCGAGCAGGATGAAATATTGCGGCCGCGCAGGATCGGCCGGATCGTAGACGAGAATCGCGGGACGGCGATCGACGAAGCCGCGCGCCAACCGCCAGCTGGTCATGCGCTCATAATTGGTGAAATAGTTCGCGACCTCGCGCCCCTGCAGCCGCCGGCGATTCACCAACTCGAGCCGCACGTCCTCGCTCAGCATGTCGCGCACGGCGTCGAAATCGCGGGCATTGAAGCGGTCCACATAGGCCGCGAGCCGCGTGCGCTCTTCCTCTGCAAGCCGCGGTAGCGGCCGATCGTCCGGCTCCTGCGCGATTTCGCGCAGCCGCGTGCGGCCGCGATTGAGCGCCGCCTTCACGGCCGGGATGCTCTGGGCGGTGACGTCGCCGATCTCTTCCAGCGAATAACCGAGCACATCCATCAGGATGACGCTGGAGCGCTGCGCCACCGGCAAGCGCATGAAGCTATGCAGGGTCGCGGCCGCGGCCACGCGGTCTTCCGTGGCGGACGCGCTGTCGGCGATCATGTCGGGATCCTGCTCAGCACCCATCGCCTCCTGGCGGGCGCGGCGGCGCAGATGATCGAGCGCCGCGTTGTGCGCAATACGAAACAGCCAGCCCTCGGGATTTGCCAACTCCTGCCGCTCGAACGCCTCGAGCGCCTTGATCATCGCATCCTGCACGACGTCCTCGCCGTCGATCACGGATCCGGTCATGCGCGCGCAATAACGATGCAGCTTCGGCCGTAATTCGCCGAGCCGCTGCTCGAACGCTGCGCGCGAGGCGCGTGCGTCCTCCTCGCGCGATTGCATCTCAGCCATCTTGTGCCATGCCGCGGTGCTCCGATCCGGCTCCTTTCAACGAGACGATCTGAGCCGGCAAAAGGATTCGGCCCTCAGAAGATTTTTTTCGGCCCTGGTCGCCGCGAGCCCATTCCGGCACCCATTATAGCGACGGAAATATTCTTCCGCCCCCGCATCCTTTGCGTCCTCCGAATCGTCCTTGGGCCAGCCCCAAACGCGGAGGACGTCATGACGGAAGGCAGTACAAAGGCTTCGGTGAACACGAGCAGGTGGGTGCTGGCACTTACCTCGGTTGCGTCATTCATGGTGGCGCTCGACGCGCTGGTCGTCACGACCGCGCTGACCACGATTCGGCTCGACCTGAATGCCTCGGTCGAGGCCCTGGAATGGACGGTCAACGCGTACGGCTTGACCTTCGCGGTCCTGCTCTTGACCGGTGCGGCACTCGGCGACCGCTTCGGCCGCAAGCGCCTGTTCGCAACAGGGCTGGCGCTCTTCATCGCCGCCTCCGCGGCCTGTGCGCTGTCCCGCAACGCCGCAGCGCTGATCGCCGCGCGCGCCGCGCAGGGCGTCGGCGCCGCGTTGATCATGCCGCTTGCGATGGCGCTCTTGAGCGCCGCATTCCCGCGCGAGCAGCGCGCGAAGGCGCTGGGCATTTTCGGCAGCATCACCGGCCTCGCGCTGATCGCCGGCCCGGTGGTCGGCGGCGCAATCGCGGGCGGCCTCGCCTGGCAATGGATCTTCTGGGTCAATCTCCCGATCGGCCTCGTTGCGCTGCTGCTGGTTTCGCGACACATCGAGGAAAGCCACGGGGCCGATACCAAGCTCGACATCACCGGCCTGGTGCTCGCGACCGGCGCAGCCCTCGCCCTCGTCTGGGGCCTGATGCATGGCAACGCCGCCGGCTGGACGAGCGTCGAGGTCCTCGGCACGCTGACGGTCGGCGCGCTGCTGGCGGTCGTCTTTGTCGCCCATGAGTCGCGGGCTTCCGCCGCGATGGTGCCGCTGCGCCTGTTCGCTTCGCGCAGTTTCGCGGCCGGCAACGCCGCGGGCTTCGCACTCTATGCCTCGATGTATGGCGTCGTGTTCTTCCTGCCGCAGTTCCTGCAAGCCGCCCAGGGCAACGACGCGTTCGGTGCCGGGCTGCGCCTCCTGCCCTGGACCGCGACCTTGTTCATCTTCGCACCGATCGGCGGCGCGCTGGTCAACCAGGTCGGCGAGCGGGCGCTGGTCGTTCTCGGACTGACGCTCCAGGCACTCGGCTTCGCGTGGATCGCGCTGCGCGCCACGCCGAGCCTGCCCTATCTGGAGATCGTCGTCCCGCTGATCGTGTCGGGAGCCGGCGTCTCGATCGCCATGCCGGCGGCACAGAACGCCGTCCTGAGCGCAGTTGCGCCCGCCGATATCGGCAAGGCCTCCGGCATCTTCAACATGCTGCGCTATCTCGGCGGCGCGTTCGGCGTCGCGCTGCTGGGTGCGGTGTTCGCCGCGTATGGAAGCTTTGCCTCGGCAAACGCGTTCACCAGCGGTTTCGCCCCCGCGATGGGACTCTCCGCCGCCCTCTCGGTCCTCGCCGCGCTTGCCGGAACGCGCCTGCCGGGACGCCGCAAGCTCGCCACCGCGCAGGCCGGCGTCACAACCTGACCCGCAAAAGGAGATCACCGATGAAAATCACCCGCGTTCAATACACGGTGCGCGACGGCTTCGCGGACGAGAACAAGCGGAATATCGCCGCCGTGATGCGCGAGCTCGAAGCGCTCGGGCGCAACGACATGCGCTACGCCGTGTACCTGCATGAAGACGGCAAGACCTTCATGCACTTCGTGCATCACAACACGGTCGAGGCCGAGGCGTATCCGACCTCGCTTGCCGCGTTCAAGCACTTCCAGGCCGCGCTCAAGCCGAATCACGAAGCAGCGCCGAAAGTCGAGCGGTTCACACTGGTCGATTCGGCGACGCCGATTTTCTGAAAGTGCCACGCAACGGTCGCGCACAAAGAAGAACGCCGGGCCCCAAGCCCGGCGTTCTCATTCCCCCGCGCCATTAAGGCTTCAAATCAGTTCGTTTCGCTGCGTCCGCCGGTGAAAGCGATGCGCGGATTGGTCGGCGAATCACCCTGCCCGGGCGCCAGCACCACGACCGGCGTGTTGACCTTCACGCGATTGAACAGGTCGATCGCGTCCTCGTTGGTCAGACGGATGCACCCGGACGAGATCGCCGAGCCGATATATTCCGGCTGGTTGGTGCCGTGGATGCGATAGAGCGTGTCCTTGTTGCCCTCGTAGACATAGAGCGCGCGCGAGCCCATCGGATTGTGCGGGCCGGGCGCCACATAGGCCGGAATGTTTCCGAGCCGCTTCTTGATGTCGTTGGTCGGTGTCCAGGACGGCCACTCTTCCTTGCGGCCGACGCGTGCCAGCCCTGAGAACGCGAGCGCGTCCTCGCCGACGGTCACGCCGTAGCGGATCGCTTTGCCGTCGGCCAGCACGTAGTAGAGATAGCGCGCATCGCTATCGACCACGATCGTGCCCGCCGCTTCCTTGCGATGGAACGTCACGATGTGGCGGCGATACGGTTCCGGGATCGTCGCCTGCGCATACGGTGCGTTCGCGAGCAACTTCTTGTCGCGCGGCGTCATCGACACATCCGATGCCACCTCAAGTGTCGACTGCACGCAACCCGCAGCGAGCAAGCCGAGAGACAGGCAGGCAACAGCACGTAACGCCATTTTTCTTGGTCCTTACAGCCTCGCGCCCCGTGGATGGCCGTTAATTAGCCGAAACTAATCGATCATTCCAGCAGTTGCTGGCATGCCACCGCACGCTAGCGAAAACCTGTTGCCGGAATGCCGCAGTTTTGTGGCCCACGCGGCGCGGATAGGCACGCACCAGCTTGGCAGCAAAAGGTAAACGACCTGTTTACCCTAACTCCGTAAGCCAATCGCACGTGCGAGGCTTTCCGGTGGCAAAACCTGAGGTCGCTGCCAAAAGCCTGCGCTCTTGCACAAAATCTGCTCACTTCCGCCCCAGTCCGGAGCGAGAGCAGCGCCCCTAAAGGTCGGTCTCAAGCCGACGATGAAAGTTCCGGGAGAGGAAGATGAAATCCCAACGCGCCACGCCGGAGCAACGCCGCGAACGTACGGAGCTCGACCCGCGCTTCGGCAAAATCGGCATCTCGGCCGTCGCGGCAGCGATGCGCTATCAGAGCGACGCCAAGAACGAGAACTACGCCCCGGCGACGCTCGCGCCGCTCGTCCTTGAGGAAGAGGCGGTGGCCTGAACATCGGAGCTGCGCGCAGCTTGAACTGACATCTGCGCCTCCCGGCGACCCGCCGACGCGGAATGCTCCGGCGGGTTGCGGGTTCAGCCCCGACACCTCGCCATGCGTGGCGACGCGCGGCGAATCGGCCCGCGCCTGGACCATCCTTCTGTCATCACATCTTCTGTGGACGCTTTAGGGACGCCGCGCTAGGCAGGATCGCCCTCCTGCCCCAAGGCGCGCCGATGCTGTTCGCTTATGTCCCGCGCGGGACGTCTCTGGTACGCGAGACCGTAGAGGAAGCGGGACCGATCCCCGAAGGGGCGATCTGGTTCGACCTCGTGACCCCGACGCACCTCGAGGACAAGCTGCTCGAACGCGTGCTCGGCGTCGCGGTGCCGACCCGCGAGGAGATGCAGGAAATCGAGGTGTCGAGCCGCCTCTATATCGAGAACGGCGCGCGCTACATGACGGCGACGCTGATGTGCCAATCCGACACCGCGACGCCGAAAACCACCGCGGTGACCTTCATTCTCGCCGAACACAAACTCGTCACCGTGCGCTATGACGAGCCGCGGCCGTTCACGCTGATCTCCAACAAGCTCGCTCGCGCGTGCGCCCCGACGGTCGCCGGCGAATCGATCCTGATCGAACTGCTCGATGCCGTGATCGATCGCGCCGCCGACATTCTGGAGCGCGCCGGCGCCGACATCGATCGTGCTTCGCACGACATCTTCGAGCCGGAGGGACGGCGCGTCGATCGCACCCTCACCTATCGCCACATCTTCAAGACCATCGGCCGCAAAGGCGACCTCACCTCGAAGGTGCGTGAGAGTCTCGTCTCGATCGGACGCCTGGTGCTGTTTCTCGCCAACGAAGCCGACGGCATGAAATGGCCGAAGGAAATGCGCTCGCAATTGAAGTCGATGCAACGCGACGTGCAGTCGCTGTCCGACCATTCGAGCTATCTCGGCAACAAGGTCACGTTCCTGCTCGACGCTATGGTCGGCGTGATGAGCATCGAGCAGAACAACATCATCAAGATCTTCTCGGTCGCCGCGGTGGTGTTCATGCCGCCGACGCTGGTCGCCTCGATCTACGGCATGAACTTCAAACACATGCCCGAGCTCGACTGGATGTTCGGTTATCCGCTCGCCCTCGTGCTGATGCTGCTCGCCGCGATTCTTCCCTACTGGTTTTTCAAGTGGAAGCGCTGGCTCTGATTTGAGCCGCCGGGCAACGCGCCGTATCGCGATGAAGGGCGATCGAAAATGGAAAGTTTTCGCAAAAGAGCATGCCCAATAAAGCTTAAATGCTCCGCACTGCCGTAACGTCGTTAAACGTTTCTTCGCGATATGACATAAGAAGCCGTAGTGTTACGTATAGTTCGCAGCGCAGTACTTAACCTGACCCACACGCCTGAAGTGTTATCGGGGTCCGCAAAGGGCGGACCATGGTTGAGGCGTCGAACGTCCTGGTGGGTGAATACGGCTGGCGGCTTTTCGCGCTGGCGGGTCTCCTGTTGTTCGTCGTCGGCATCGCGCTCGCCGCGGGCATGTTCGCTGCCCTGATGGCGCGTCGGCTGCGGGACAAGAACGAGCAGCTCGATACCGCGCTGAACAATATGAATCACGGGCTGATGATGTTCGACAAGAACAGCCGCGTGATCCTGTGCAATCAGCGCTATGTCGATCTTTATCGTCTGCCCGCGGGCGCAATTACGCCCGGCCTCACACTGCGCGAGGTGATCGAGCGGCGCATCGCGGCCGGCACCTTCGAGGGCGACCCGGACGCCTATTGCGCGAGCATGCTCGAAGCCGTGCGGCGGGGACAGACGTCGCGCAAGATAACGCGCACGCCGGACGGCCGCAGCATCGAGGTCGTCAGCGAGACGCTCGCGAATGGCGGCTGGGTCGGGACGCATCAGGATGTCACCGAGGAACGGCAACGCGAGAGTTCGTTCCGCTTCCTGTTCGAGGACAACCCGCTGCCGATGTGGGTGTGGGATCACGCGACCATGCGTTTCCTTGCGGTGAACAAGGCCGCCTGCGACAAATACGGTTACAGCCGCGAGCATTTCCTCACACTCACGCTGCGCGACACCAAGCGGAGCAAGGACTGGAACGCCATCACGGGCGTCGCGAGCGGCGACGAGAAGAAGCTGCGCGAGGGCCTGGTGTCCCGTCACGCCAAAGCCGACGGCAGCCTGTTCGACGTCGAGCTCTACGGACGCTCGATGGTCTATGAGGGGCGCCCGGCCTCGCTGGTCGCAGCGCTCGACATCACCGAGCGCAAGCGCGCCGAAGGCGAGCTGCGCCAGGCGCGCGAATTCCTCGACAACGTGATCGAGAACGTGCCGTTGCCCATCGTCGTGAAGGACGTCAGGGACATGACCTACGTTCTCACCAACCGCGCCGCCGAGGAGCTGTTCGGCGTCAAGCACGAGGACGCGATCGGCAAGACGGTGCACCAGTTGCTGCCCAAGCTGGAGGCCGAGGTCACCGCCGCGCGCGATCGCGAAATGCTCGAGTCGAACCGAAATCTGTTCATCGAGGCGAAGTCGACGCAGACCTCGAAAGGGACGCGCTTCCTGACCAGCCTGCGGGTCCCGATCCGCGACGACGCGGGCACGCCGCGCTACATCCTCGGCGTGATGGAGGACGTCTCCGAGCGCAAACAACGCGACGACGAGCTGCGCTCGACCCGCGAGTTCCTCGACACCGTGCTGGAGAACGTCCCTTCGGTCATTGCCGTGAAGGACGCCAAGGATCTGAAATACATCTTCGTCAATCGCGCCGCCGAGAAACAGTTCGGCGTGCCGCGCGAAGCGGTCATCGGCAAGACCGCACGCGAGCTGTTTCCGCCGGCGAACGCCGAGACCATCGAGGCGCGCGACCGCGAGCTGCTCGCGTCCGGCAGCGAGCACTTCTATGACACACATCCGGTGGTGATGCCGAACACCGGCAAACGCTACATCATCAGCCGGCGGCTTCCGATTCGGGACGAGAACGGCGCGCCGCGCTACATCCTCGCCGTCATCGACGACGTCACCGAGCGCATGCTCAAGGACCAGGAACTGCGCCGCGCGCAGAAATTCCTCGACACCATCGTCGAGAACATGCCGGCGATGCTGCTGGTCAAGGACGCGCACACCATGCGCTACGTCCTCGCCAATCGGGCGACCGAGGAGGTCTACGGCATCCGCAGCGAGGACATCGTCGGCAAGACCGCCGAGGAATTGTTTCCGCCGCAATCACGCGAGTTCGTCGTCGAGCGCGACAAGGCCCTGTTCGAGCAGGGCAAGATGATCGTCACCGACGAGCAACCGTTCGAGACGCCGCGCAACGGCACGCGCCTGCTGAGCACCAAGAAGATGCTGCTGCGCGACGAGAACGGCGAGCCGCAATACGTATTGAGCCTGTCGGAGGACGTCACCGACCGCAAGCAGGCGCGCGACCAGATCGCCCACATGGCGGTGCACGACGCGCTGACCGACCTGCCCAATCGGGCCGCGTTCAACGAACGGCTGGCCGCGACGATCGAGAACGCCGCCGCGTCGCAGACGCCGTTCGCGCTGCTCAGCATCGACGTCGACCGGTTCAAGGAAGTCAACGACGTGTTCGGCCATGGCGCCGGTGATCAGCTGCTGTGCGAGATCGCGCGACGGCTGCGCGCGGCCGCCGCAGACGCGTCGGGAAACGCTTTCCTGGCGCGACTTGGCGGCGACGAGTTCGCCCTGATCGTGGCGGAAGGCGCGCAGCCTTCGACCGCCGAGCAGGTTGCGAGCCGGCTGATGCAAGCGATGGCGGAAGACATCGCAATCGGGGACCAGAATCTGCAAGTCGGGCTGAGCATCGGCGTCGCCGTCCATCCGGCCGACGGAGCCGACACGACCACCTTGCTCGCCAACGCCAACGCGGCGCTCTATCGCGCCAAGACCAGCGGGCGCGGCATCGTTCGCTTCTTCGAAGCCCATATGGACGAGCATCTGCGCGCGCGGCGCGCGCTGCAACACGAGTTGCGCAGCGCGATCGAGCATGACGAGCTGATGCTCTATTATCAGCCGCAGGCGCGCATCGCCGGCGAGACGATCGGCTTCGAGGCGCTGGTGCGCTGGCATCATCCGGTCCGCGGCGTCATTCCGCCCGGCACGTTCGTGCCGATCGCCGAGGAAAGCGGCCTCATCGTCGAGCTGGGCGAGTGGATCCTGCGCGCGGCCTGCCGCGAAGCCGCCTCCTGGCCAAAGCCGCTACAGGTCGCCGTCAACCTGTCGCCGGTCCAGTTCCGCCACGGCGATCTGCCGACGCTGGTTCATTCGGTCCTGCTCGAGACTGGCCTTCCGCCGCACCGGCTCGAGCTCGAGGTGACCGAGGGCGTGCTGATCAACGATTTCTCGCGCGCGGTCTCGATCCTGCGCCGGCTCAAGATGCTCGGCGTCAGCATCGCGATGGATGATTTCGGAACCGGTTATTCGTCGCTGTCGTATCTGCAGTCGTTCCCATTCGACAAGATCAAGATCGACCGCACCTTCATCTCGAACCTGACGGAAAACCACTATTCGGCAACGATCGTGCGCGCCGTCATCGGACTCGGCCGCGGCCTCGGGCTCCCGGTCATGGCGGAAGGCGTCGAGAGCGCCGAGCAGCTTGCGTTCCTGGCGCGCGAGCAATGCGATGAGGTGCAGGGCTTCCTGCTCGGCCGTCCGGCTCCGATCGAGGAATACGCCGCGCTGATCGGGCGCAAGCCGTCGCCGCCCAAGCTGAAGCTAGTGACTGGCTGAGCGACCCTCTTCAGACCAGCGAGCGTCCCTCGTAGATGCCGAAATTGAGATAGTGGTCGAGCGGATTGACGTGCGCCGCCGCGACGTCCGGGTTGGCCGCCAGATACGCGTTGGTGTTGAACGCCGCTGACGCGTTGCGTCCTTCCATCCATCCGGACTGCTCGTAGTGCTGCAGCGGATTGATGCCGGCCGCCGCGACGTCGGGATTGTGCGAGAGATAATAGGCGACGTCGAACAGCGAATTCGGATTGCGCCCCTCGTGCCAGCCATTGGTGGCGAAATGCGTGAGCGCGTCGATGCCGGCCGCCAGGACGTCCGGATTGTGCAGCACGTAGTACTCGGCATCGAAGCCGTTCACCGCCGTGCCGATCGCCTGATAGGCCTGACGACCCTCCGCCAAGCCGTATCGCAGGAAATGCGCGAGCGGATCGGCGCCGGCCGCGGCGACGTCCGGATTGCGCACGAGATAGAGCGTGGTATCGAAGCCGGCGCACGGATCGAGTCCCTGACGCCAGCCGAACTGATCGTAATGCGTCAACGGGTTCACGCCGCCCGCGAGCACGTCGTGATTCATCGCGCGATAGAACGAGGTATCGAAGAACGCGTTCGGGTCGCGCCCTTCATGGAAGCCGTACGTGTTGAAGTGACCGAACGGATCGACGCCCGCGCCGTGCACGTCCGCGTAGCGGCTGAGATAGTAGAGCGCGTCAAACAGCGGGTTGCCGTCGTCGATCACCGCGAGCGAGGCGTTGGCGAACTGAAGATGCTCGAAGCCTGACAGCGTGTCGTTGCCATCGGGTCCGGAGACGAGAATCTTGGCTCCAAAATCCTGAATCGTGTAGCTCGCGAGGCCGGCCGCGAAGATCGCGGTGTCGTCGCCCGCGCCGCCGTCCATGACGTCGTCCCCGCCCATCCCGAAGATCGCATCGTTGCCGCGCATGCCGTAGAGGTGGTTCGCGGCACTGGTTCCAGTGATGCTGTCGTTGCCATCACCGGTCACAGCGTTCTCGATCGCGGTGCCTGCCCCAATCGCGAACCACGCGATGCCGTTCACGCTCGCTCCGGTGCCGAGGTTCAGCACCATGTTGCCAGTGACGGCGGCAGCCTCGACCCAGTCGCTGCCGCTCGTGTCGGTCAGGACAGTACGCCCGCTCTCGCCGGCGAGCGCCGCCATTGCGAGGTACTCGTCCGTATAGTGATAGACGTCGTCGGGTGAGGCGGACGCGCCGTAGACGACCAGGTTGTACCAGAGCAGTGTGCCGGTTTCGCCCGCCGCGCTGTCGACGATCCGCACCGTCCAGTTGCCGGCGGCGTCCTCGCCGCGCAGCGCCTCGCCGCCATAGGTCCAGTTGAAGAAGCCGTCTGCGGTCGTGTCGCTGCCGCCTGAGCCATCGAAGAGCTGCATCTCGGTGCCGCTTGGCGACACCAGGAAGATGCGCAACTGCCGGTAGTCGGCGTGGGTGAGATCGACCCACAGCTCGACATGCTCGACCTCGATGCCGGGGCCCGGGGAGATCGGAACGGAGAATTGAAGCGTGCCATTGTCCGGAATGACGCGGTCGGTGTCGTCCTCGGTATGCCAGACCTGCTCGTTGGCACTCGTCTGCGCCGGCGCGAACAGCGACCACGCCTCGGCCATGCGCACCGCGTTGTAGGCGTTGACCGCGCCATAGCCGTAGTCGTTGGAGAAGTGCATGCCGCCGCCGTTCCAGTTGGCGGCCTCGTTGAGGAACCAGTTGCTGTTCTCGTTGGTGCCCGGCGACCCCGCGCCGATCGCGCTGCCTGTATGCGTCGCCGACGCCGCGATGATGTTCTGCACGTCGCGCCAGCCGAGATTGGGATTGGCGTCGAGCATCAAAGCGACGACGCCGGAGACGATGGGACCCGAAAACGACGTGCCGTTCAGGCCATTCGGCGGAAAGGCCGCGTTGATGGCAGCATCGACGTAGTCACCGGCGACCAAGCCGGCGCTGCCCGTAATATCGGTCGTGACGATGTTCCTCGCGGCCGCGGTGACGAGGATGCACGCGCCGTAGTTCGAGAAATCCGTGGTGAAACCATCTTCTTGGATACCCGCGACCGTGATCGTGAAACGCGAGGCATTGAGGCCGCTGTATTGGGCATCGAAATTGTTGTTGGCGACCCCCTGGACGATGATCGTCCCCAGCCCGCCGCGGCCGTTCGCGGAGGCGTAGTCGTATTCATTGTTGACACCCGCATAGTCATCGCCCCCGTAAAGATTGAGAGTTGAGCTATAGGCCAGCGACGCGAGCCCATTCCAGCTGTGGTTCGCGACATCGAAGTTCCCCAACTGATGAAATCCGGAGTAGTAGTTCGAGAAACTGGTGTTGAACGGCGGCTCAAACAATGGCCCGACGCTCGTGAACGCCGAGCCCCACGCGACGCCGACGCCACCCTGCCCGTTCGCGGCAGCGCTGATCAGTCCGACCACCGCCGTTCCGTGCGCGTCAGGCGTCGTCTCGTTCGGCAGGCCGTCGAGCGGGCTTCCGTTGATGACAATACGGCGCGCCGGATCGTAGTTGGCCGCGAGATCAGCGTGAGTGAGATCGATGCCGCTGTCGTACACACCGACATGGATGCCGGCACCGGAGAACTCGTCCCAGATCTTCTCGATGTCGCCGAGCTTCAAGAAATGCCACTGCTGCGTATAGAGGGGATCGGTTGGCCGCATACGGGACTCCTGGAGTTCGGTGCCCGGCTTGAGCAAAGCGAAGCGAAAGCCGGGAAGACATTGGAAGAGCATCCCGGCTTTCGCTGCGCTCAACCCGGGCTACGCGTTGAATTTTCAAACCGCCCCGTCCCCACGGGCTGGCCTATCGACGCTAAGGCAGGCCGACCGCGTCCCGCCTGCCCCATTTGAGGTAGGCAGGTCCTCAAGCGGTGCGTAAACTGAGGTTCAGGACCCAAAGCTCACGAGCGCGGAGCACGACACGGTGCGAGCGGACCGGATCAAGGCTGCGGCCGACGACCTGATCGCGGCCGCGGTCCTGGGAGAGGACTGGGAGCCAGCTCTCGCGCGATTTTCCCACGCGTGTGGCGCGCGCGGTGCCGTGCTGATGCGGGGCGCGGTACGGATGCGCAACGACGCGCACCATGTGCTGGCAACCGTCACGACAGACGACATGGCCGAGCTGGTGCAGGCCTACGTCGCGGGCCGCCGGCCGCCGAATTCGCGCTACGCCCGCGTGCAGTACCGCTCTTGCGCGCAATTTCGCTTCGACCACGACGACTACACCGACGCGGAGCTTGCGCGCGATCCCTACTATCAGGAGTTTCTGCGGCCGGCCGGCTATTTCTGGCACGCCAACCTGCCGCTCACGCTCGGCCGCGACGAATTCGTCGAACTCAGCCTGAAGCGGCTGCACAAGGCGGGCCCGTATCAGCGCGCCGATGCCGCGCTGCTCGACGCCGTGGTACCTGATCTGCTCGTCGCCGCACGGCTAGCGAAATACACGCTCGACGCCGAGGCGCGCGGCATGGCACGCCTGCTCGAACGGCGCGGCACACCGGTGTTCGAGTTCGACTCCTGGGGTCGCGTGCTTCCGCGCGCGGCGGCGGCCACCGACCCGGATTCTCCGCTGCGCGTGATCCGGCGACGCCTGGTCGCACACGAGGCCGACGCGCAGGGAGCGCTCGATCGGGGCATCGCGCGCGTGCTGGCCATGCGGGATGCGACCGCACTGGTGCCGCTCACACGGCCGGAGGGCCGACACTGCTTCCTGCAAATTCTCGGCGTGACGGGCCGTGCGCGCGACGTCTTCCTGTCGGCGGCCGCGATTGCGGTGCTGATCGAAGGTGACGAGCCGCCGACGCGCGTGCGCCTCGATCCCGCAACGATCGCGCAAGCCTTTTCGCTCACCGATCGCGAAGCCGCGGTGACGTGCCTCATCGCCGAGGGCACAACGCTTGCCGGCGTGGCGCGGCAGCTTGGAATTGAGATCGCAACCGTGCGCGTCCACCTGCGTTCCGTGTTCGCCAAGACCGAGACGAACCGCCAGGCCGAACTGGTGGCGCTCCTGGGGCGCCTGCGGCCGTGAATGCATCAAGGCGCTGCCCGCCGACATCATGAGCGAGCGGACTGAGATCGCCCCCGCGACATTCCGGATTGGCGGCAAGGCAGGCATTGGCGACCGCTTGAGCGGCCGACGGGCCGTTCAAACCAGCGAGCGTCCCTCGTAGATGCCGAAATTGAGATAGTGATCGAGCGGGTTGAGGTGCGCCGCCGCGACGTCCGGGTTGGCCGCGAGATACGCGTTGGTGCTGAACGCCGCTGACGCGTTGCGTCCTTCCATCCATCCGGACTGTTCGTAGTGCTGCAGCGGATTGATGCCGGCCGCCGCGACGTCGGGATTGTGCGACAGATAATAGGCGACATCGAACAAGGAATTCGGATTGCGCCCCTCATGCCAGCCATTGGTGGCGAAATGCGTAAGCGCGTCGATGCCTGCCGCCAGCACATCCGGATTGTGCAGCACGTAGTACTCGGCATCGAAGCCGTTCACCGCCGTGCCGATCGCCTGATAGATGGCGCGGCCTTCGAAGATGCCGCTCCAGAGATAATGCGTGAGCGGATCGACGCCCGCGGCCGCGACGTCGGGATTGTGCAGGAGATAGAGCTTGGTATCGAAGTTCGCTCCCGGATCGCGTCCCTGGCGCCAGCCGATCGTATCGTATTGATCGAGTGGATTGACGCCCGAGGCGCGCACGTCGCTGTTGGAGGCGAGGTAGAACTGGGTCGAGAAGAACGCGTTCGGATTGCGATTTTCGTGCCAGCCGGATGCATTGTAATGCGCCAGCGCATCGATGCCGGCATGAAAGACGTCACCGTAAGTGCGATCATAGTAGATCGCGTCGAACGAGCCGCTGCCGTGGTTGACATTGACCGTGCCGTCGGCAAAGCGCAGATGCTCGATCGAGAGGAGCTGATCGGTGCCGTCCGGGCCGGAGATGACGATCCGGCCGTTGAAATCCTGCAGCGCATAACTCGCAAAACTGCTGCCGTAGACCGTCGTGTCGTCGCCAGCGCCACCGGACAGCGTATTGTTCGCCACATTGCCGATGATCGTGTCGTTGCCGCTGCCGCCGAAGGCGTTCTCGATCGTGACGCCATTCGCAATGGTGAAGCCGCCAAACACGCCCTCGACGCGCGAGATGAAGCCACCGGCATTCGGGTCGCCGTTCACCAGCGTGGCGGCGCGCAGATCGATCGTCGCGTTCGAACCGCCGTCATAGCGGATCGTGTCGCTGCCGCCGGCGTCCCAGATGCATTGCCAGGATGTGCCGGCGCCATTCGCGCCCGGCAGCACATAGGCATCGCCGCCGGCGTGATAGCTCGTGTTCGCGCCATAGAGAAACTGCATCGCCGCGATGTCGAACGCCATCGGCGTCGCGACGCGACCATAGTCCGTCGATCCGGACGTCGTGAACGGTCCGGCGTTGTAGGACATGACGGTGTAGACATTCTGATTATAGCTGAGCGTGCCAAGATCGGACGAAATCGCGACGCCGGGGAACCGCAGCGTACCCATGTCAGTGTCGTGCGGATGGGCAAGACCGAGACCGTGCCCGATCTCGTGCAGGAAGACCTGAAAGCCCATGCCGCCGACCGCGAGCCCGCTCGCATTCCAATAAGGCTCGCCATCGTAATTGTAGGCACCCGCCGCCGGCGGCGCGCTCGTCGGATAGTAGTGATAGCCGGCGGCGCCGTTGGCGAACGACTGCATATAGGCGTTCGAAACCCAACCTTCGGAGAGATCGGCGCTCGACCGATTCCCGACCGGCTGGATCGTGATGTTGGCGACGTTGGCGTATTGCTGCAGCGCGGCGGCGTAAGCCGCCATCTCGGTCGACGTCCAGCTGTGGAAACCGAAGCTGTTGTCGAAGTAATAAGTGATGTTGCGATCGCCGCCCCGGCCCAGCCAGCCGATGCCGGCGATTGCATCGACCAAGATATTTCCACTACCCGGCATTGCCGCCCCAGCTTCCGCTCTGTGACGGAATCGTCACAACCCATCCGCGCGCGACGATAAGGTGCCCGCAATCCGCGCACAAGCGGGATTCTGTGTATGCAGCGGATTCACATCTGCAGAACCCGCGCGAACGCGCCTTAGACGTGCTGCCCGCCATTGATGTGGATCTCGGCACCGTTCACATACGAGCTGGTCTCGGTGCACAGCACGTAGATGATCTTCGAAACCTCGTCGGGCGTGCCGAGCCGGTGCATCGGAATCTGATGGGCGACGATCTCCTCGGTGCCGGGCGAGAGAATCGAGGTGTCGATCTCACCCGGCGCGATCGCATTGACGCGAATCCCGAGCGGCCCGAAATCGGCCGCCATCTCGCGCGTGAGCGATGCGAGCGCGGCCTTCGAGGTCGAGTAGGCGGTGCCGGCGAACGGGTGCACGCGCGAGCCCGCGATCGACGTGACGTTCACGACCGCGCCTTTCGCCTTCTTCAATTCGTCGAGCAGCCCGCGCGCGAGACGAATCGGGGCGAAAAAATTCACCTGGAACACCTGCGCCCATACCTCGCGCGACGTCTCGATCGAGGAGAGCCGCTTGCCGCCTTCCGCTTTCGGCGAAATCGCCGCGTTATTGACCAGCGCGTGCAATTCGCCGTCGGCCAGCCGCCGCTTGATCTCGGCGATTGCCGCATCGGTGTTGACCGGATCGGCGAGATCGACCTGGATATGATCCTCCGGCCCCGCCTCCCACGGGCAGTTTTCCGGAAATCCGTGGCGCGAGCAGGTGATGACGCGCCAGCCGGCGGCCGAGAATCGCTTCACCGTCGCGTGTCCGATGCCGCGGCTCGCCCCGGTGAGCAGCAGCGTGCGGCGCGGATGATTGGATTGCATGCTCGGCATCAGGGATACATCCGCGTCTTCGTCCATCCCCCGCCCAGCTGGGTGCGACGAAATTCAATTCGGTCATGCAGGCGGAACGGGCGGTCGTGCCAAAACTCCATCTTCATCGGCACGACGCGGTAGCCCGACCAATGCGGCGGACGCGGCACGGTGCCGAGCGCGTATTTGGCGCCGTAGAGCGCGACCGCCTTCTCGAACGCAAGCCGGCTTTCGAGCGGTCGCGACTGCTGGCTCGCCCAGGCGCCGATCTGCGCGCCCTTTGGCCGGGTCGCGAAATAGGCATCCGCTTCCTCGGCGGTGACGCGCTCTGCCGGTCCGCGGATGCGCACCTGTCGGTTCAAGGTCTTCCAGTAAAACAAAAGAGCGGCACGGGGATTGGCGTCGAGCTCCTGCCCCTTCTGGCTCTCGGTATTGGTATAGAACACATAGCCGCGTTCATCGACGCCTTTGAGCAGCACGGTGCGAACGTTCGGCATCCCATCGGCATCGACAGTCGCAAGCGACATGGCGTTCGGGTCGCGCGGTTCCGATTTCACCGCTTCGTCGAACCAAGCCTGCCACAGGCGTAAGGGTTCATCCGCGTCTGTGAAATCACCGCTCGTTAACCATGTCGGGTGTTGAATGGATGCCGTGTCGGACATTGCGCACAAAACCTTGAGTTCCCGGACACCGATCCGCGTGCCGCGGAGACCTCGTTATAAAGGAACGCGCAAGGCGCGCCTATGGCGGCTGCGAGCCAAGGCGATCGCGCTTTCGCTCGCGCTCGGGGCCGCGACCAGCGGCTGCAGCATGTCCTACAAGCTCGATTCGTTGTTCAGCAAAGAGTCGGGCGATCATACCGCCTCGCTCAAGCCCACTGCCGCACCGGCGCCCGCGCCGGATGCAACTCCGAGCGAGAGCGACCTCGCTTACGCCAAGGCGGCTGCTGCCGCGGTGCTCGCGCGCGGCGACAAGGACGCCAGCCAGACCTGGGAAAATCCCGCAACCGGCGCGCGCGGGACCGTGACGCCCCTCGCCGAGGCCTCTACGAAGGACGGCTTCACCTGCCGCGACTTTCTGACGAGCTACATCCGGGATGGGGTGGAGTCCTGGCTGCAGGGCGACGGCTGCCGCATCCACCAGGGCAAGTGGACCATCCGCAAGCTGCGGCCGCTGCAGCGGTCATAGGGTGGGAATGAGCCTTGTCCGCCGCCGGCGGGCAAAGCCTGGTCCGCCCCAGGCGCCGCATGACCATCGTTGCACGATCGCCACACTACCCCCACATTAACGTCGATGAGTCGGGCGCCCGGCCCGGGGGATTCAATCGGAGTTTTGAGAATGCGCGACCCCTATGACGTTCTGGGGGTATCGAAATCGGCGAGCCCGGACGAGATCAAGAAGGCCTATCGCAAGCTGGCGAAGAAGCTGCACCCGGATGCCAATAAGAAGGATCCGAAGGCGGCCAACAAATTCGCCGAGCTCAACGGCGCATACGAAATCGTCGGGGACGACGAAAAGCGCAAGCAATTCGACCGCGGCGAGATCGATGCCGAAGGCAAGCCGCGCTTCCACGGCTTCGAAGGCTTCGGCGGCCGACCGGGCGGATTCGGCACGCGCGAAGGTAATTTCGAAAGCTTCACCTGGGGCCCGGACGGCTTCCGCCGCACCACGACGCGCGGTGGCGGTCCTGCCGGGGGCAACTTCGCCGGGTTCGAGGACATTCTCTCCGGCATCTTTGGCCGCGGCGGCCGCCCGGGCGCAGGTGCGGGCGGGCCGCAGTTCGAGGCTGAGGACATCGGCTCGGCGATCCGCGGGCAGGACGTCACTGCGACCGCCACGATCTCGCTCAACGAAGCCGCACATGGCGGCGCGCGCCGGCTCGAGCTGCCGATCGGCAAAGAGGTCGAATTCAAGATTCCGCCCGGCATCACCGACGGCAAGCAGATCCGTCTCCGCGGCCAAGGCATGCCGGCGCCGCACGGCGGCCCGCCCGGCGACGTGCTGATCACCATCAAGGTCGAACCGCATCCGCTGTTCAAGGTGGAGGACAGCAATCTGAGGCTCGAGCTGCCGATCACGCTCTACGAGGCGGTGCTCGGCGCCAAGGTGCGCGTGCCGACGCTTGATGGCGCGGTCGAGCTCGCGATCCCGCCGAACACCTCGAGCGGCCGCACTTTCCGCCTCAAGAGCAAGGGCTTGCCGGGCAACCCGCCGGGCGACCTTTATGTCACCACCAAGATCGTGCTCCCCGACGGCAAGGACGCCCAGCTCGAAGAGCTGATGCGCGAGTGGCGTGAGAAGAACCCCCACGACCCGCGCGGCCATATGGGCTGAAAACGCACTGGCCCTGCCCAGCGCGGACGCCTAGATCATGTTTCGGCGGGACCGCGTCGGAGCATGGGAACCGGATGAATGATCTCACCAGACGTGCCCTTGTCGGCCTCGCCCGGTTCCAGATCGCGCTGGCGCTGATCATCTTCCTCCCGGCGTGGTCAGCGGACTACTGGCAGGGCTGGCTCTACTGGTGTCTGTTCGGCGCGGCCTGCTTCGGCCTCACGTTCTATTTCGTGCGCAACGACCCGGCGCTGGTCGAACGGCGCATGAACGCGGGCCCGACCGCCGAGACCGGGCGCACGCAAAAAATCATCATGTCGTGCGCGAGCGTCACGCTGATCGCGACCTATCTGGTCTCGGTGCTCGATTATCGCTTCGGCTGGTCGGATGTCTCGGCCGGCACGTCGCTGTTCGGCGACGCGCTGGTGCTGATCGGCTTCTACGGCATCTTCGTCACGTTCAAGGAGAACTCGTTCGCGGCGGCGACCGTCCGTGCCGAAAGCGAACAGCGCGTCATCTCCTCCGGTCCTTATGCGATCATGCGCCATCCAATGTACACGTCGGCGCTGATCATGTTCGTCGGCACACCGCTCGCGCTCGGCTCGTGGTGGGGGCTCGTGCCGGTCGCGGCGCTTGGCGCCGTGATCGTCTGGCGGCTGCTCGACGAAGAGAAATATCTCGCGCGCAATCTTGCCGGGTATGCCGAGTACCAGCGCAGCGTGCGGGCGCGGCTCGTGCCCGGCGTGTGGTGACCACGAGGGCGCGCGTGACGTGACGTGCGCCCTCCTCCCGGATCGTGCTTCGTTCCACCCGAGCTATGAGCTTTTCCCGAACGCGTCGCGCGCAGCGGCGAGAATCTCCTTCGCCAGTGCCGGGTCGTCCACCGCGCGCGCGAGCGTGAGCGCGCCGACCATTCCGGCGAGCGTCGCGATCGCGCGCTTTCGGCGACCCGCCGCGCTGCCGGCAAAAAACCCCGCGATTCGCTCGAGCCGTTCCGCCACGAAGGTCGTGATCGCGTGGCGCACGCCCCTACTGGCACGCGGGACCTCCGCACCGAGCGCAGCAAGGCCGCAGCCCTCGGCGCGGTCCGCACGGTGGCGCTCCGACAGATAGGCCGCCACATAGCTGTCGAGATCGGTGAAGCGGCTCATCCTCTCATTGCCGCGCGTGAGCGCCTCCTGCAGCGCCTCCGCGGCAAGCTCATCCTTCGAGCCGAAATGGCCGTAGAACCCGCCATGGGTCAGCCCGGCCTCTCTCATGATGGCATCGACGCCGACGCCGTCGAAGCCGTGCGCGCGAAACAGCCGCGACGCGGCGGCTACGATCCTTTCGCGGTTCTCGGCCGCCTTTTCCCGGCTCACGCGCATGTGAGGCTCCTCGCTCTCTCCTGGCTTGACAATATAAATGACGATCGTCATGTATTCAATAACATGACGATCGTCATTTAAATCGGAGCCTGTCCATGTCGAGCTATCTCGGATCAGCCCTCATCACCGGCGCCTCGTCGGGCATCGGCGCGGTCTATGCCGACCGCCTTGCGCGCCGCGGCTACGACCTCGTGCTCGTCGCGCGCGACGAAGCGCGCCTGCAGACCCTCGCCGCCAGGCTGCGCCACGAGATCGGCGTCACCGTCGAGGTGCTGCGCGCCGATCTCACCAAGGCGGAGGACCTCGCCAGGGTCGAGGCGCGCCTGCGAGACGATCCGACGATCTCGCTCCTGATCAATAATGCCGGCGCAGCAGCGCCCGGCGGCTTTGCGGGCTCCGATCCCGACGTGTTGGAAAACCTGATCCAGCTCAACATCACGGCGGTCACGCGGCTTGCCGGCGCGGTGGTGCCGCGCTTCCTTGCCGAGGGCCGCGGCGCGATCGTGAATATCTCGTCCGTGCTTGGGCTTGCGCCGGAAGCTTCGTCCGGCGTCTACGGTGCTACCAAGGCCTATGTGCTGACGCTGTCGCAATCCTTGCAGAACGAAA
>Ga0081539_10002440_pt1 | contig 26261 bp, 22 predicted proteins | sample TabmetS4T2R2_FD_71023 | JGI IMG/M metagenome (GOLD analysis project Ga0081539, IMG submission 71023) | Tabebuia heterophylla rhizosphere microbial communities from the University of Puerto Rico - S4T2R2 | ecosystem: Host-associated > Plants > Roots > Rhizosphere ...
GCCGACCGGGCCGTGGCCGAGTTCACCGGTCTCGGCGGGGAGCTGCCCCCGCCGGTGGCCGAACCCCTGGACCGCGGCGAGTGGGTCGAGGCCAACCTGGCCACCCTCCGCCGGATCCTGCGCCCCCTGGCCGTCAAGGTCGCCGAGCGCAAGGCCTGGAAGGCCAGCGGCCCGGTGCCGGCGGCCATGCGCACCAGCACCAGGGCGATCGCCGGAGCCCAGGCCGGCACCCTGCTCGGTTACGTCGGCCAGCGCGTGCTCGGCCAGTACGACCTGCCCCTGCCCGGCCCCGACCAGACGGTCTCGGCCAACGGCGACGCCCCTCCGCCCATGAAGGCCCACGGCGAGGGCACCGTCTGGTACGTGGTCCCCAACATCGTCGCCACCGAGCGCCGCCATCGCTTCCGCCCCGGCGACTTCCGCCTCTGGATCGCCCTGCACGAGACCGCCCACCGCCGCCAGTTCCGCGGCGTCCCCTGGCTCCCCGGCCACATGCAGGGCCTGCTGGACGAGTACCTGGGCTCGGTCGAGGTCGACGACGAGGCCGTCAAGCGCCTCACCCAGCGCCTTCAGGGCCTGGCCCGGCGGGCCATCGCCGGCGAGAAGATCGACCTGCTCGACCTGCTCGTCACTCCCGAGCAGAGGGTTATCGTCGACCGTATCCAGTCGACCATGACCGTCCTCGAGGGCCACGGCGAGTTCGTCATGGACCTCCTTGGCGAGCGCCTGGTCCCCAACCACCAGCACATGCACGACACCCTCCGAGCCCGCCGCAACGCCCCCGGCGCCGCCGAGCGCCTCATCCAGCAGCTCCTCGGCTTCCGTCAGAAGCTGGACCAGTACGCGATGGGGGAGAAGTTCGTCCGGCGCCTGTACGAGCGCGGCGGGATGGAGGCGGTGAACCAGGTCTTCGCCGCCCCGTCGGCCCTGCCGACCATGGACGAGGTGCGCGACCCGGACCGGTACCTGGCCCGGACCGGCTGACGGAATGCGGTCATGAGCGGCGGCTCGCGGCCTCGCCCAGCCCGGCGGCCATGACCAGGGCGCCGGCCGAGCTGCGGCGGGTGGCCGACCTCGCCGCCAAGGCCCTGGCCGGGGTCGGGGTGCCGGAGGACGGGGACGGGGTCGCGGTGGCCGTCTCGGGCGGTGCCGATTCCCTGGCCCTCCTCCACGCCCTGCGGGCCCTGGCCGGGCCACGACGCTGGCGCCTGGCCGTGATCACCGTCGACCACGGTCTGCGCCCGGGCTCGGCGTCCGACGCGGCGTTCGTGGCCGACCACGCCAAGTCCCTCGGCCTCCCGGCCCGCCGCCTCACCCTCACCCCCCGCGACCTGGAGGCCCACCAGGCCGCAGGCCCCGAGGCCGCGGCCAGGGCGGCCAGGTACGGGGTGCTGTGGCCGGCCGCCGACGAGCTCGGCTGCCAGTGGCTGGCCACCGGCCACACCCTCGACGACCAGGCCGAGACGGTCCTTCTCCAGCTCCTCCGCGGCGCCGGCCCCGACGGCCTGGCCGGCATGCCGGTCCGCTCCGGCCGCCTCCTCCGCCCCCTCCTCGCCGTCCGCCGGTCCGACACTCGCGCCTGCTGTACCGCCGCCCGCCTGGCGTGGCGCGAGGACCCGACCAACGCCACCGACGGCCCCCTCCGCAACCGCGTCCGTCACCACCTCCTCCCCCTCCTGGAGCACCTCCGCCCCGGCGCCACCCACACGCTGGCCCGCACCGCCTCCCTCGCCGCCGACGAACGCACCTGGCTGGACGGCTTGGTCGCCACGGCCCTGACGGTCATCGCCAGGCCCCCGTCCACGCCACCGGACACGGTGGCTGGAGGGAAAGGTGTGCCTGCCAAAGGAGGTGTGGCTGGCGGGGGAGGTGTGGCTGGCGGGGGAGGTGTGGCTGGCGAGGAAGGTGTGGCTGGCGGGGGAAGTGTGGCAGGAGAGGGCGGTGAGGCTGGAGAGGGCGGTGAGGCTGGAACAGAAGGGGGGGCTGTGGACAGCGGTGCACCGCCATCCCCGCCGTGGGCTACCCTCCCGGTTGGGGCCCCACATTACGAGGGCGGGGGTGCAAGACGCCCTTCCCGGGGCGGGGGTGCAAGACGCCCTTCCCGGGGCGGGGGTGCGAGACGCGCTACCCGGGGCGGGGGTGCGACACGCCCCGACTTCCCGAACCCTACGTCCTCTGCACTGGCGGGTGGAGACGCGCATCCACACCCACCGGTCGACCTCGACGTCGGCGGCCTCGCTGACCTGCCGGTCGCTCTCGCGCGGCGGGTGGTGCGGGCGGCTGCCGTCCGGGCCAATCTCCAAGCTCCGGATGCCGCCGTCACCGACCGGGTGCTCGCCTTGGCGGGGGCCGCCGACGGGGCGCGAACCCGCTGGCACGGGGGCGTGGCGGTGCGGGACGGATCGGTCATCCGCCTGACGCTCCCGGCAGATTGACGGAGCCGTTAGGCTTACCCCTCCCGAGCGGATCCCACAGGAGCCAGGCGCTGGTGTACGAGGACGACATCGAGTCGGTGCTGCTCACCGAGGAACAGGTCCAGGGCAAGGTTCGCGACCTGGCCGCCCAGATCTCGAAGGACTATGCCGGCCGCGACGTGCTGCTGGTCGGGGTGCTCAAGGGCGCCTTCATCCTCATGGCCGACCTGGCGCGGCACCTGACCGTGCCGCACGAGTTCGACTTCATGGCCGTGTCGTCCTACGGCTCGGCCACCCAGACCTCGGGCGTCGTCCGGATCCTCAAGGACCTCGACCGCGAGATCCAGGGTCGCGACGTGCTGATCGTCGAGGACATCATCGACTCCGGGCTGACCCTCAACTACCTCCTCAAGAACCTGCGTAGCCGGCGGCCGGCGACCCTCGAGGTGTGCGCCCTGCTCTACAAGCCCGAGCAGCTCAAGGCCGACATCGAGGTGAAGTACGCCGGCTTCGACATCCCGAGCGTGTTCGTGGTCGGGTACGGCCTGGACTACGCCGAGCGGTACCGCAACCTTCCTTTCGTGGGCACGCTGAAGCCCGAGGTGTACCGCGGCCGGTGACGCGCCTGCTACGATGACGCTTCTGACCACTCATTTCATGTACCGCCCCCTCCGGCCCGGCAGTGGCCCGATGTCTGCAGCTTCACAAACGACAAGGTCGTGCCACTATGGTCCGGGGAGGAGCGACAGGATGACGAGATGCCCAATCTGAACCGACTGTTCCGTGGACCAATGGCATATCTGCTGTTGATCCTCGTGCTGGTCTTCCTGTTCTTCCGCTTCTTCGCCGCCTCCCCCCAGGTCGAGCAGGCCCGCCTGTCCGACGTGGTCAAGGCGATCCAGGACGGCCGGGTCAGGGACGCGGTCCTCAAGGACCAGGACCAGAAGATCACCGGCACCTACACCGACGGGCGCAAGTTCGAGGCCGCCTACACCGAGCAGCAGGGCAAGGACCTGTTCAACCAGCTGCAGGAGAAGGGCGTCCCGGCCCGGGTCGACCCGCGCGGCCAGTCGGTGCTCGTCCAGATCCTCATCCAGCTGCTCCCCTTCGCCGTGCTCCTGCTGCTGTTCTTCTTCCTCATGCAGCAGATGCAGGGCGGCGGCAACCGGGTCATGAGCTTCGGCAAATCCAAGGCCCGGCTGGTCACCAAGGACCAGCCCAAGATCACCTTCCAGGACGTGGCCGGGGTCGACGAGGCGGTCGAGGAGCTCCAGGAGATCAAGGAGTTCCTCGAGAACCCGGCCAAGTTCCAGGCCATGGGGGCCAAGATCCCCAAGGGCGTGCTCCTGTTCGGCCCCCCGGGGACGGGCAAGACCCTGCTCGCCCGGGCCGTGGCCGGCGAGGCCGGGGTCCCGTTCTTCTCCATCTCGGGGTCGGACTTCGTGGAGATGTTCGTGGGCGTGGGCGCCTCCCGTGTCCGCGACCTGTTCGAGCAGGCCAAGGCGAACGCCCCGGCGATCGTGTTCGTGGACGAGATCGACGCCGTCGGCCGCCAGCGCGGCGCCGGCCTCGGCGGCGGCCACGACGAGCGCGAGCAGACCCTGAACCAGCTGCTGGTCGAGATGGACGGCTTCGACGTCAAGTCGGGCGTGATCCTGATCGCGGCCACCAACCGGCCCGACATCCTCGACCCGGCCCTGCTCCGCCCCGGCCGCTTCGACCGCCAGATCACCGTCGACCGGCCCGACCTCAAGGGCCGCCTGGACATCCTCAAGGTCCACGCCCGGGGCAAGCCGCTCGCCCCCGGGATCGATCTCGAGGTCCTGGCCCGCCGCACCCCCGGGTTCACCGGGGCGGACCTGGCCAACGTGGTCAACGAGGCGGCCCTGCTGTCGGCCCGCCACGGGCGCAAGGAGATCGCCGACGACGAGCTCGAGGAGGCCATCGACCGGGTCATCGCCGGGCCCGAGCGCAAGACCCGCGTGATCTCCGAGAAGGAGAAGCGCATGATCGCCTACCACGAGTCGGGTCACGCGATCGTCGGGCATGCCCTGCCCAACGCCGACCCGATCCACAAGGTGTCGGTGATCTCCCGCGGGCGCGCGCTCGGCTGGACCCTCAGCCTCCCGGTGGAGGACAAGTTCCTGGTCACCCGGAGCGAGATGATCGACGAGCTGGCCATGCTGCTCGGCGGGCGGGTGGCCGAGGAGCTGTGGTTCCTCGACCCGACGACCGGCGCCTCCAACGACATCGAGAAGGCCACCCAGGTCGCCCGCAAGATGGTCTGCGAGTACGGCATGAGCGACCGCCTCGGCTCCCTGGTCCTCGGCACCAAGCAGGAGAACGTCTTCCTGGGTCGCGACTTCGGTCACCAGCAGGACTACTCCGAGCAGGTCGCCTTCGAGATCGACAAGGAGATGCGGCGCCTCATCGACGAGGCCCACGCCGAGGCCGAGCAGATCCTGACCACCTACCGTGACGTGGCCGACGCCATGGTCGAGGCGCTGATGGAGAAGGAGACCATCGGCAAGGAGGAGCTGGCCCAGATCCTCGCCCCGGTGGTCAAGCGCCCGGCCCGCGGCATCATGGCCCCGCCCCCCGGCCATGTCCGCTCCAACGGCGGCCGTTCCCGGGACGAGGCCGGCATCGCCCGCGCCCAGGACGGCTCCCCGTCCGACTGAGCAACCGCCTGTGACGGTCTCCCGGGACGGCCACGGCGAGGTCGACCGCCTGACCGGCCCCGCCGAACCGGCCTTCGACCACGACAAGGTCGAGCGGGGCGTCCGCCTGATCCTTGAGGGGATCGGCGAGGACCTGGACCGCGACGGCCTCCGCGACACCCCGGGCCGGGTCGCCCGCATGTACGAGGAGATCACCTCGGGCCTCCGCGAGGACCCCACCCAGGTCCTGCAGGCGGTGTTCGACGAGGGCCACGACGAGATGGTCATGGTCCGCGACATCCCGATGTACAGCCTCTGCGTGCCGAGCACGCAGACGGTCAACGGCGTGGGGGGCCAGAAGCCGGCGCGTGACGTCAAGCCGGGCGACGAGCTCTGGACGCTGGTGAACGGCCGCGTCCGGCCAACCAAAGTGGTCCGGGTGCAGGCTCGCAAGACGCGGGAGCTTGTCGAGGTCCGGACCGAAGAAGGAACCTTCCGGGTCACGCCCGACCATCCCTTCGCCACGCCTCAGGGCTGGACCGAGGCGAAGGATCTCGAGGGCAGGTTCGTCGAGTGGACGGCGCCCCGGAGTCTCTGCCGTCCCCGCTACGCTCCTTCGATCGGTTACGACTTCGGGTATGCCGTCGGCGCCATCTGTGCTGACGGCACCGTCGCCAAGCGCTACGTTTCCCTGGTCGTCAACGACTACGACTTCGCCAAGCGGTTCGCGTTTTCGATGGAGCGGGCCTTCAACGTCCGCGCTGAACTCGAGGCGGTCGAACGTCCCTCGGGATACCTAGGACGTCCTGTGGCCGGCTGGCGGGTGCGGATCGTCTCCTCCTACCTGGCCGAGCTGGTCCGCCAGTACGTCGGCGGGGATGCGCATCACATGCGGCAACGGTTCCCACGAGTCGTGCTGAGCGACGAGAGCACGTTCGCCGGGTTCCTGGACGGCTATGTGGACGGCGATGGCTGCCGTGAGAGCCGCTGGGCCGGTCGGAGAGTCACCAGGAGTAACGTGCCGTTCCTCATCGACCTCTCCAACATCATCGGGGCCCGCTTCTCGCCCAGCGCGAGTGCAGCCTCGCATCTCTACATCGCTGACAGATGGATGCGCCGTCACGGCTTCCGTCAGGAGTCCCACCGGACCGAGCTCATCGAGTCGCGTTGGGTGCCGGTCGAGGAGGTCCGGCCGGTTCATGCGGACGGGGCCAAGCCGTTCACGGTCTACAGCTTCACCTGTGAGCCGCATCCGACGTTCCTGGTAAGCGGCCATTTGGCTCATAACTGCGAGCACCACCTGACCGTGTTCCACGGCAAGGCGCACGTGGCCTACATCCCGAACGAGCAGGGGCGGATCACCGGGTTGTCCAAGCTGGCCCGGCTGGTCGAGGGGTTGGCCCGCCGGCCCCAGGTGCAGGAGCGGCTGACCGCCCAGATCGCCGACGCCATGGTCGAGCGCCTGGAGCCGCGCGGGGCCCTGGTGGTGATCGAGGCCGAGCACCTCTGCATGAGCATGCGCGGGGTCCGCAAGCCGGGCGCGGTCACGGTCACCTCGGCCGTCCGGGGCTCCTTCCGCGACTCCATGTCCACCCGCATGGAGGCCATGAACCTCCTCGGCGTCACCCGCCTCGGCTGAGCCGCCGCCACGGCGGGCGCGTGGCAACCCTGCCCACCGGCGATGGGGCCCCTTGCGGGAGGGTAGCCGACCAGGGTGCGCGGCGCGTACGGCTGTCCACAGACGCCGTAAGATGACCGGGCCTATTCCCGGAGGTCGTCTCTTGTCCGTTGTTCCGCTCGCGCCGCACGACCTGCGGATCGGTGACCGGGTCCTGCCGACCTCCCGAACGTGCCTGGTCATGGGGGTCGTGAACGTCACCCCGGACTCGTTCTCGGACGGGGGGCGGTACCTCGACCCGGCGGCGGCCGTGGCCCACGGGCTGGCCTTGGCGGCCGAGGGGGCCGACCTGCTGGACATCGGTGGGGAGTCGACCCGGCCGGGGGCGGTCGACGTGGAAGCGGCGGTCGAGCTCGACCGGGTCCTGCCGGTGATCGAGGAGCTGGCCCGGACCGCCAGGGTGCCGATCTCGGTCGACACCCGCAAGGCGGCGGTCGCCGCCACCGCCGTGGCCGCCGGGGCGAGCATGATCAACGACGTCAGCGCCGGCCGCCACGACCCCGACCTGCTCGGCGTGGCCGCCGACGCCAAGGTGCCCCTGGTGCTGATGCACATGCTCGGCACCCCGGCGACCATGCAGGACGACCCCCGCTACGACGACGTGGTCGGCGAGGTGGAGACGTTCCTGACCGAGCGCTGCCTGGCCGCCGAGTTCGCCGGGGTCGACCACGAGTCCCTGGTCGTCGACCCCGGGATCGGCTTCGGCAAGCGCGACCAGGACAACTACGCCCTGCTCGACGACCTCGCCCGGTTCACCCGCCTCGGCCACCCGGTGATGATCGGGACCAGCCGCAAGGCGTTCATCGGCCGGGCCCTGGACAGCCCCGCCGACCAGCGGATCGAGGGCACGGCGGCCACGGTGGTGTGGGCCGTCGAGCGCGGCGCCCGGATCGTCCGCGTCCACGACGTCGCCCCGATCGTCCGCTCGGTGCGGATGACCGAGGCCATGATGCGCTGGGGTGCCTCGTGAGCCCGGATGACGTCAAGGCCGTCACGGAGGCCAACGAGGAGTTCTACGCCGCCTTCGAGGCCCTCGACCTGGACCGCATGGAGGCCTGCTGGCGCCACGACGATGAGGTCCGCTGCATCCACCCGGGCTGGGACGTGATGACCGGCTGGCCCCAGGTCAGCCGGTCCTGGGTGGCCATCTTCGCCAACTCGGCCTACATCCAGTTCTTCCTCACCGACATCCAGGTGCACGTCGACGCCGACACCGCCTGGGTCACCTGCGCCGAGAACATCCTCTCGGGCGGCGCCGGCGGCCCCGACATGGAGGACGCCAAGGTGCTGGCCACCAACGTGTTCCGCCGCCACGGCGGCCGCTGGCAGATGGTCCTGCGCCACGGGTCGCCGGTCCTCCGTCCATGACCGGCGACCGGATCCTGCTCAGCGGGCTGCGGGTCCGCGGCCACCACGGGGCGCTGCCGCACGAGGGCCAGCTCGGCCAGGTGTTCGTCGTCGACCTTGAGCTGGCCATGGACCTGGGCGCGGCCGGGCGGACCGACGACCTCGACAGGACGGTGGACTACGGTAGCCTGGCCGGTCGGGTGGCCGAGGTCGTTGGCGGCCGCCCGAGGAAGCTGCTGGAGTCGGTGGCCGAGGACGTGGCCATGCTGGTCCTGGCCGACGAGCGGGTCCGCCAGGTCCGAGTCCGGGTCACCAAGCCGCAGGCGCCGCTGCCGGTCGACGCCACCGCCGTCGCGGTCGAGATCACCAGGGACCGCGAGGCCGCGGGGGAGGGACCGCCATGACACGGGCGCACGTCGGGCTCGGCTCCAACCTGGGCGACCGCATGGCCATCCTCGACACGGCCGTGCGGGTCCTTGACGCCGACGAGCACACCCACGTCATGGCCGTGTCCCGGGTCTACGAGACGGCCCCGGTGGGCGGGCCCGAGCAGGGCCCGTACCTCAACGCGGTGGCCGTGCTGGAGACCGACCGTAGCCCGTACGAGCTGCTGAAGCTGCTGCGGGCCACCGAGGACGGCCTGGGCCGGGTCCGGGACGAGCGCTGGGGGCCGCGCACCGCCGACCTGGACCTGCTGCTGTACGACGGGCCGCCCGTCGACTCGCCCGAGCTGACCGTGCCCCACCCGAGGGCCCGGGAGCGGGCGTTCGTGCTGGTGCCCCTGTGCGACGCCGACCCCTTCGCCACCTTCCCCGACGGCGAGCTGGCCGCCGACGCTCTGGCCCGCCTCGGCCCCGTCACCGGGGTCGTTCCGGTGGGGGAGCTGGAGCCGTAGTGAGCAGGCTCGCGTTCGAGCTGCTGCTCGGGCAGGTGCTGGAGGCCCTCCCGCCAGCCCCGGCAGGCGTGGTCGACGCCGGCGGGGGCACCGGGCAGCTCGCCGTCGCCCTGGCCGGGCACGGCTACCGGGTGACGGTGGTCGACACCTCGGCGGCCATGCTGGCCACGTGCGCCCAGCGGGCGGCCGACGCCGGCCCCGAGGTCGCCGAGCGCGTCACGGGCGTCCAGGGCGACGCCGCCGACCTGCCTGGCCTGCTCGGCCGGGGCGTCCAGGACGCGGCCGTCTGCCACGACCTGCTCACCCGGGTCGACGACCAGGCGGCCCTGCTCGCCTCCCTGGCCGGGGTGCTGGCCGACGGCGGGATGCTCTCGCTCGGGTTCGCCAACCGCGACTGGCTCGCCCTGCGGACCGGTCGTCGCGGCGACCACGCGGCCGCCCTCCGGCTGGTCCGGGCGGGCGGGTCCGGGCCTCCGGTCGGCGGTGAGGCGCTGACCTTGGACGAGGCCGGGACCGAGCTCGACAAGGCCGGCTTCGACCTGGTCAGCGCGTCCGGGGTCGGAGTCTTCACCGACATCGGCGACGACGACCTGGGGCCGCGGGAGCTGGCCGCCCTGGTCGAGCTGGAGCGGCTGGTCGCCGGGCGCGAGCCCTACCGGTCGAGCGCCAGGACCTTGCACCTGGTCGCCCGGCGCAGGGTATTTCGTCCTGACTTGCCCGGAGATAGGCTGTGACTTCTCGTTCCGGGGGTTCCATGCCGCAGACGCAGGACAGCAAGCTCTCGCCCGCCGCCGTGATCGGCCCAGGCCGGGTCGGACTCCCCCTCGCCATCTTCCTCGACCGGATCGGCGTCGAGGTCACCGTCGGCGCCCGGTCCCAGCGCGCCCGCGAGCGGGTCGAGGAGGCCGGCCTGGCCGCCGCCGACCCGACCGAGGCGACCAGGGGCGCCTCCCTGGTCCTGCTGTCGGTGCCCGACGACGAGCTGCCGTCGCTGGTCACCGCCCTGGCCGCCGACGGGGCGTTCTCGGCCGGCCAGGTGGTGATCCACACCGCCGGGGTCGACGGCCCGGGCCTGCTCGCCCCGGCGGCCGCGGCCGGCGCCCGGATCGCCGCCTGCCACCCGGTGCAGATCTTCAACGACAACCTGGAGGCGACCCTCGGCCGCATGCCCGGCACCGTCTGGGGGGTCACCGGCGACCCGGTGGGCCGCGAGGTCGTGACCGCCCTCGGCGGCCGGCCCATGGACGTGCCCGAGTCCGGCCGGGTCCGCTACCACGCCGCCCTGGTCCTGGCGGCCAATGGCTGCGCCGCCCTGGCGGCAACGGCCGCCGACCAGCTGCGGGCCGGCGGGGTGATCGACCCGGCGGCCGTGCTGGGTGGGCTGATCCACGCCAGCGTGGACTCGGCCCTGTCGACCGGGCAGGCCGGCCTGTCCGGGCCGTGGGTGCGGGGCGACGGGCGCACCGTGGCCATGCACACCGAGGCCCTGGCCCGCAAGCAGAAGGTGATCAACGTCTATGTCGCCCTGGCCCGGCTGGTCGCCGACCGGGCGGCCGCCGCCGGCCGCCTCGACCCCGAGGCGAGGGGCCGGGTCGAGGCGGGCCTGCACGGCCACGTCGAGGGCGAGGAGTCCCACGAGCGGCTCGAGCTGCTCCGGAGACTGGGACGGCGTGCGCGAGGTCGCGAGCAGCGCTGAGCTGCGCGCCGCCACCGACGCCGCCAGGCAGCGCGGCGCCGGGGTTGGCTTCGTGCCCACCATGGGGGCCCTGCACGCCGGGCACCGGTCCCTGCTGGCCGCCGCCAGGGCCGGGAACGACCTGGTGGTCGCCTCGGTGTTCGTGAACCCGCTCCAGTTCGGACCGGCCGAGGACCTGGCCAGCTACCCCCGCGACCGGGCTGCCGACCTGGCCGTGCTGGACGCCGAAGGGGTCGACCTGGCCTTCCTGCCTCCCGACGACGAGATGTGGCCGTCTCCACCCGACGTCCGCCTGGTCGTCGGCAGCCTGGCCGAGCGGCTGGAAGGGCTGGTCCGCCCGGGCCACCTCGACGGGGTGGCCACGGTGGTGGCCAAGCTGCTCCACGTGGTCGGGCCGTCGCGAGCCTACTTCGGCCAGAAGGACGCCCAGCAGCTCGCCGTGGTCCGGCGGATGGTCGCCGACCTCGCCTTCCCGAACCAGATCGTCGCCTGCCCGACGGTGCGGGAGCCGGACGGGCTGGCCGTCTCCTCGCGCAACGGCTACCTGTCGTCCGACGAGCGCCGGCGGGCCACCATTCTGTATCGGGCCCTGCAGGCGGGCCGGGCGGTGTTCGAGGCCGGCGGGCACGACCCGGCGGCCGTGGAGGCGGCCGCTCGCGATCTGCTGGAGGACGCCGCCGGGGTCGAGCCCGACTACGTGGCCCTGGCCGACCCGCTCACCTTCGAGCCGGTCAAGCAGGCCGAGCCCGGGCAGGTCCTGGCCACCGCGGCCCGCGTCGGCCGCACCCGCCTGATCGACAATGTCATCCTTTGAGGGCTGAGTGAGCTGGGACCCGGACCCCGACCCTCCGGTGGGCGAGCCTTGAGCCCCCCGGACCCCCTCCGGGCCTGGACCGAGGAGCGAACTGGATGCTGATCCCGCACGGCCTGCTCGCCGTCCGCCCGCCGGCCCCGCCCGACGGCGAGGCCGGGAAGGTCGATGTCCTGGTCGTCGGCTCCGGCGTGGCCGGGCTGTCGGCCGCCCTGGCCGTCCCACCGGGACGGACCGTGCTGCTGGCCACCAAGGACCGCCTCGGCCACTCGGCCACCCGCTACGCCCAGGGCGGGATCGCGGCAGTCCTCGACCTCGTCTCGGACTCGGTGGCCGAGCACGTCGCCGACACCCTGGCCGCCGGGGCGGGGCTCTGCGACCCTGCAGCCGTCCGGACCCTGGTCCGCGAGGGCGGCCGGGCCATCGCCGACCTGCTCGCCCTCGGGGTCCGCTTCGACCGCGACAGGCTGGGCGGAGCGCTGGCCCGGACACGGGAGGGCGGGCACTCGCGGTCCCGGGTCGTACACGCCGGCGGCGACGCCACCGGGGCCGAGCTGGAGCGGGCCCTGACCGAGGCGGTCCAGGCCGACCCGGCCGTCCGCGCGGTCGAGCATGCGTTCCTGGTCGACCTCGTCACCGAGGACGGCCGGGTCTCCGGGGCGGTGCTCTGGGTGGGGGGCCGGCCACGGCTGGTCCGGGCGGGGGCGGTCGTGCTGGCCAGCGGCGGCGCCGGGCAGCTGTTCGCCGACACCACCAACCCACCCCTGTCGACCGGCGACGGGATCGCGGCCGCCCTCCGGGCCGGGGCGGTCCTGGCCGATCTGGAGTTCGTCCAGTTCCACCCGACCGCCCTGCACGTCAAGGGGGACCCGCGCCCGCTCATCTCCGAGGCCATGCGCGGGGAGGGGGCGGTCTTGCGCGACGCCGACGGCACCCCGGTGATGGCCGGCGTCCACCCGCTGGGCGACCTCGCCCCCCGCGACGTGGTCACCCGGGCGGTTGCCGGCCGTATGGCCGCCACCGGAGCCAGGCACCTGTGGCTGGACGCCACCTCGATCCCGGCCGAGCATCTGGAGCACCGCTTCCCGACCATCCTCGCCCGCTGCCGCGCCGCCGGGATCGAACCGACCCGCCAGCCGATCCCGGTCTCGCCCGCCGCCCACTACCTGATGGGCGGGGTGGTCACCGACCTCGACGGCCGCACCAGCCTGCCGGGCCTGTTCGCCGTCGGCGAGGCCGCCTGCACCGGGGTCCACGGCGCCAACCGCCTCGCCTCCAACTCCCTGCTGGAAGGGGTGGTCTTCGCCGCCCGGATCGGCCGTGCGCTGGAGGACGGCCCCGGGGTCGCGGCCGTGAAGGACGCTGGAGGTGGTGGGGCTGTGGACACCCACCGACCCGTTCCCGGCCGCTGGGCTACCCTCCCAGAAGGGGCCCCACAAACGGCGGGTTCGGGTGAGGCACGCCCGGCTAGGTCGGGTGAGGCGCGCTCGGCGACGGGGGGTGGGGGACCTGGCGAGCGGGGGGACTCGGCGGCGGGGGTGGGGGAGCTGCGGGGGCGGCTGCGACGGGTGATGACGGACAGGGTCGGGGTGGTGCGGTCGGGGGGCGGGCTCGCCGAGGGGATCGTCGAGCTGGAGCGGCTCGCCGTGGAGCTGGAACCCGCCCCTCCCGGGACCGAGCAATTCGAGGTCGCCAACCTCGTCCAGCTCGGCCGGGCGGTGGCGGAGCTGGCGGTCCGGCGGGAGGAATCCAGGGGCGGGCACTGGCGGTCCGACCATCCCGAACCGGTAGAGGCCTGGCGGGTCCGCCAGACGCTGGTCAGGACCGAGGCGGGTGAGCTCGAGGCCGGGGTGCTCGCCGTGGGCGAGGCGGAGGCGGTCGAGGTGGCGGAGGTGGCGCGCCCGTGACCATCACCTTGCCGGCGGGGGCGCTGACCCTGGCCGTGCGGACCGCGCTGGACGAGGACCTGGGGGCCGAGGGGGACCCGACCAGCCGGCTGCTCGGGGCCAGGGCGGCGGCACGGCTGGTGGCCCGGGACCCCGGCGTCGTCGCCGGGCTGGCCGCGGTCGACGTGGTCCTGGCCGAGGTCAGGGAGCGGCTCCGGCTGGGGCCGGCGGCGTTCCGGCCCGAGGTCGCCGACAGCGCCCCGGTGGAGGCCGGGGCCGTGCTCGGGCACTTCGCCGGGCCGGCCAGGGTGCTGCTGGCCGCCGAACGGACCATGCTCAACCTGCTCGGCCACCTCTCGGGGGTGGCCACCCTGACGGCGGCCTATGTCGCGGCGGTGGCCGGCACCGGAGCGGTGGTCCGCGACACCCGCAAGACCACCCCCGGCCTGCGCTTCCTCGAGAAGTACGCGGTCCGCTGCGGCGGCGGGGCCAACCACCGCATGGGCCTGTACGACGCCCTGCTGGTCAAGGACAACCACATCCAGGCCGCGGGGAGCCTGCGCCGGGCGGTCGAGGCGGCCAGGGCGGCCGGCCCCGGGCTGCCCCTGGAGGTCGAGGTCGAGACCCTCGACCAGGTCGCCGAGGCCCTCGACCTCGGCTGCGACCTCCTGCTGCTCGACAACATGGACACCGGGACCATGGCCGCGGCCGTGAAGGCCTGCGGCCGGCGGGCCCGCACCGAGGCCTCGGGCGGGATCACCCTGGAACGGGCCAGGGCCGTGGCCGGGACCGGGGTCGACTTCCTGGCCGTTGGCGCCCTCACCCACTCGGCCCCCTTGCTCGACATCGCCCTGGACTGGGAGGGCTGACACCGTGCTCCTGGCCATCGACGTCGGCAACACCGAGATCACCATCGGGGTCTTCGAGGGCGACAAGCTGGCCCAGCACTGGCGGGCGGCCACCGTGGCCGAACGCACCGCCGACGAGCACGCCCTGCTCCTCGACGGGTTCCTGGCCCAGGAGGGGCTGGGGCTGGGGGACGCCGAGGGGGTGGTGGTGTCCTCGGTGGTGCCCCGGCTCACCCAGGCCCTCCGCGAGATGGTCCGGCGCTACTGCCAGGTCGAGCCGCTGGTCATCGAGCCGGGGATCCGCACCGGGCTGCCCATCCTGACCGACAACCCGCGCGAGGTCGGGGCCGACCGGGTGGTCAACGCCATCGCCGCCCACGCCGCCTACGGGGGGCCGGTGGTGGTGGTCGACTTCGGTACCGCCACCACCTTCGACGCCGTCTCCGAGCGGGGCGAGCACCTGGGCGCGGCCATCGCCCCCGGCATCCAGATCTCCATGAACGCCCTGGTCGAGCGGACCGCCCAGCTGCGCCGGGTCGAGCTGGTGGCGCCCCGGTCGGTGATCGGCAAGAACACCGTGGAGAGCCTCCAGGCCGGGGCCATCTGGGGCTTCGCCGGCCAGGTGGACGGGATCGTCCGCCGGATGGTGGCCGAGCTCGGTGGCGAGGCGACGGTGGTCGCCACCGGCGGCCTGGCCGGGGCCGTGCTGGACGCCTGCGAGACCGTCCAGCGCCACGACCCCTGGCTCACCCTGCGTGGCCTGCGGATCGTGTGGGACCGGAACCGGGGGCCCGGGGGGCCCCGGCCGAGCCACCCGGAGGATCGGGGCCCCGGCGACCATGGCTGAGCGGCTGCCGCGGCCGGACCGGGTCGAGGGGCGGGCGCTGTCGCCGCGGGCGTTCCGGACCTTCGGCATCGAGGCGGTGGTGCTCGGCCCCCCGACCGCCCAGGAGGGACTGGTCCGGCGCGAAGGGGTGGCCGTCTGGCGGCGACTGGCCGAGCACGCCCCCGTGTTCGACCGCCTGGCCGCCACCGCCGCCGTCGACCCGGACGGGCTGCTGCCGGTGCGGGTGGTGGTCGCCGCCACCCCGGCCAGGGACCGGGCCATGCGCGTCCCCGCCCTTGGCGAGCGCGCCACCCGGGTCCAGGCCGCGGCCGAGCCGCCGCCCCGGGCCGGCTGGCTGCTGCTGGTCGACGAGGGCCCGGGCGAGACCTGGCTCTACCTGGCCGAGGAGGACCACCCGGCCGCGGTGCTCGAGGGCTTCCTCGGCCGCCGCGGCCGCACCGACTTCGCCCGCGCCCGCCGCCGCTCCGGCATCGGCACCCTGGCCAGCCTGGGCCTGCTCCTGGGGCTGTTCCTGGTCATCTACGGGAGCGCCCTCGACCTAGGCTCCCCCGGCCAGCTCGCCGGTGTGGGAATGATCGCCGCCTCCCTCGCCGCGTTGATTGCCGCGAGGCCGCGCTGAGAAATCGGGTCCCCAGCTGAGTAGCACGGGCGGCCGCGCTCTTGGGGGGGTTTGGGGGGGGAGGACTCCCCCCCAAATGAACCGAGGACTACGGCAGAGACTTCAGCGCCAGAGCATTTCCCTTTCAGGGGGCGCCGAGTTCCAACCCCGGCCCCTGGGGGATGGGGGGGCGGGGGCCGGGGTTGGACTCGGGGGTCGCTCCACACGTCCCGGGAGCATCGGGACGGCCGGTCCGGGTAGCGACCCCGACGACCCGAGGCCGCGGCGGAGAACTGCCCGCGGCGTGGCGGCGGCCCGGCACCGGGCCTGCCGTCCAGGGAATGCGGTCGTCGTCATCGGCGCGGCTCCGGCGAGGGGTAGGTGCCCGATCGCGAGGGGTCCCGCCTGGAGCCGGGACAAACATCTCCTAGGCGTCTAACCGGGCGGTAACGGTGGCAAGGTCCGGTCCTCCTGCCGAGGAGGACCTCACCACCGGCTCCGGCGGGTAGCATGCGCTGGTAGCCGCAGCCGCCACCCGAGGAGCCGCCCGACCGTGCCCGAGGACGAGGACCGCTCCGCGGTCGAGCAGGTGCGCCGGGCCAAGCTGGCCCGGCTCCGGGCGGCCGGGATCGACGCCTTCCCGGTCGGCTTCCGGCGCACCCACACCCTGGCCGAAGTCCGCCAGGGCTGGAACCACGCCCTGGAGGCCGGCCAGGAGTCCGGCGACGTCGTCCGGGTCGCCGGCCGGATCGTGCTCAAGCGGGCCATGGGCCGCCTCGCCTTCTGGACCCTGCGCCACGACGGCGCCGAGGTACAGATCATGCTGGCGACCGGCGCCCTCGGCGCCGACCAGTTCGAGGTCGTGCTCGACCTGGACATCGGCGACTGGGTCGGGGTCCAGGGGCCGGTCATCAAGACCCGCAAGGGCGAGCTGTCGGTCAAGGCGACCGAGGTGTTCCTGCTCGGCAAGGCCCTGCGGCCCCTGCCCGACAAGTGGAAGGGCCTGACCGACATCGAGGTCCGCTCCCGCCAGCGCGAGCTCGACCTGGCCGTCAACCCGGCGGCCATGGAGATCCTGCGGCTGCGCTCGCGGGTGGTCGGCTCCCTGCGCTCCTCCATGCTGGCCAGGGACTTCACCGAGGTCGAGACGCCGATCCTGAACCCGGTCCCGGGCGGCGCCCTGGCCCGGCCGTTCGTCACCCACCACAACGCCCTCGACACCGACCTGTACCTCCGCGTGGCCAGCGAGCTGTACCTCAAGCGGCTGCTCGTCGGCGGGCTGGACCGGGTGTTCGAGCTGGGGCGGATGTTCCGCAACGAGGGCATTGACTCGACCCACAACACCGAGTTCACCATGCTCGAGTCGAACTCGGCCTTCCAGGACTACCGCGACATGATGGAGCTGGCCCGGGGGGTCATCCAGGAGGCCGCCGACGCCGCCGGGCGGGGACGGCGGCTCACCTACCGGGACCGTGAGGTCGACCTTGACGGCGACTGGCGCCAGGTCACCCTGCTCGACGCCGTCCGCGAGGCCATCGGCCAGCCCGACCTGGCCTACGACTGGCCGCTGAACCGGGTCCGCGAGCTGTGCGACAAGTTCGAGGTCGCCACCGAGCCCGGCTGGGGCACGGGCAAGCTGGTCCTGGAGCTGTACGAGAAGCACGCCGAGCACCGGATCACCGGCCCCGCGTTCGTCACCGACTACCCGGTCGAGGTCTCCCCCCTGGCCCATCCGCACCGCGACGACCCGTTCGTGACCGAGCGGTTCGAGCTCATCATCGCCGGCCGCGAGTACGCCAACTGCTTCTCGGAGCTGACCGACCCCGACGAGCAGCGGGCCCGCTTCGAGGAGCAGGCCCTGGCCAAGGCGGGCGGCGACGAGGAGGCGATGGTGGTCGACGAGGCCTACCTGCGGGCGCTGGAGCTGGGCATGCCGCCCAACGCCGGCCTCGGCATCGGTGTCGACCGCCTGGTCATGCTGCTCGGCTACCTGTCCTCGATCCGCGAGGCGCTGGCGTTCCCCCAGCTCCGCCCGGAGGAGCTCTAGGGGGAGCGCCACCGGCCGTCAAGATCCGGCGGCAACCGCCGATGAAGCGGAGACGAATTCGGGAACAGGAGCCGGTGCCGAGGCGTTGTCGAAGTAGACAAAGTGCGTACCTAGACGTCCTGCATCTCCCGTACGGGGCGTCGGAGGGCCAGGTGTATAGTCGATTGGCGGCAAGGAACCGCAGCCGCCGTATCCCTGGGGGTTTGGCATGTTTGAGCGCTTCACCGACCGAGCACGGCGGGTCGTCGTGCTCGCGCAGGAGGAGGCTCGGCTCCTCAATCACAACTACATCGGCACCGAGCACATCCTGCTCGGGCTGATCCACGAGGGCGAAGGGGTCGCCGCCAAGGCGCTTGAGTCCCTCGGCATCTCCCTGGAGGCCGTCCGGGCCCAGGTCGAGGAGATCATCGGCCAGGGCCAGAGCGCGCCCACCGGGCACATCCCCTTCACCCCCCGAGCCAAGAAGGTCCTGGAGCTGTCGCTGCGCGAGGCGCTGCAGCTCGGCCACAACTACATCGGCACCGAGCACATCCTGCTCGGCCTGATCCGTGAGGGCGAGGGCGTTGCCGCCCAGGTCCTGGTCAAGCTCGGCGCCGACCTCTCCCGCGTCCGCCAGCAGGTCATCCAGCTGCTGTCCGGCTACGCCGGCGGCAAGGAGGGCCAGGGCGGCGGCGCCCCCGGCGAGGCCCAGCCGCAGGGCTCGCTGGTGCTCGACCAGTTCGGGCGCAACCTCACCCAGCTGGCCCGCGAGGGCAAGCTCGACCCGGTGATCGGGCGCGAGAAGGAGATCGAGCGGGTCATGCAGGTGCTGTCCCGCCGGACCAAGAACAACCCGGTGCTGATCGGCGAGCCCGGCGTCGGCAAGACGGCCATCGTCGAGGGCCTCTCCCAGGCCATCGTCAAGGGCGAGGTCCCCGAGACGCTCAAGGGCAAGCAGATGTACACCCTGGACCTTGGGGCCCTGGTCGCCGGGTCCCGGTACCGCGGCGACTTCGAGGAGCGCCTCAAGAAGGTCCTCAAGGAGATCCGCACCCGCGGCGACATCGTGCTGTTCATCGACGAGCTCCACACCCTGGTGGGCGCGGGCGCGGCCGAGGGGGCGATCGACGCCGCCTCGATCCTCAAGCCCATGCTGGCCCGGGGCGAGCTCCAGACCATCGGCGCCACCACCCTGGAGGAGTACCGCAAGCACCTGGAGAAGGACGCCGCCCTGGAGCGGCGCTTCCAGCCCATCCAGGTCCAGGAGCCGTCGGTGGCCCACACCATCGACATCCTCAAGGGGCTGCGCGACCGCTACGAGGCCCACCACCGCGTCACCATCACCGACGACGCCCTGGTCGCCTCGGCCAACCTGGCCGACCGCTACATCTCGGACCGGTTCCTGCCCGACAAGGCGATCGACCTGATCGACGAGGCCGGCAGCCGCATGCGCATCCGCCGCATGACCGCCCCGCCCGACCTGCGCGAGTTCGACGGCAAGATCGCCGACGTCCGCCGGGACAAGGAGTCGGCGATCGACGCCCAGGACTTCGAGAAGGCGGCCAACCTCCGCGACACCGAGAAGAACCTCCTCAACGACAAGGCCCGCCGCGAGCGGGAGTGGAAGTCGGGCGACATGGACGTGGTCGCCGAGGTCGACGAGGAGGAGATCGCCGAGGTGCTGGCCTCCTGGACCGGCATCCCGGTGTTCAAGCTGACCGAGGAGGAGACGGCCAAGCTCCTGCGCATGGAGGACGAGCTGCACAAGCGGATCGTCGGCCAGGACAACGCGATCCACAGCGTCTCCCAGGCCATCCGCCGCACCAGGGCCGGCCTCAAGGACCCCAAGCGGCCGTCGGGCTCGTTCATCTTCCTCGGCCCCTCGGGCGTGGGGAAGACCGAGCTGTCCCGGACGCTGGCCGAGTTCCTGTTCGGCGACGAGGACGCCCTGATCGCCCTCGACATGTCCGAATACATGGAGAAGCACACGGTCTCGCGGCTTATCGGCTCCCCGCCGGGGTACATCGGCTACGAGGAGGGCGGCCAGCTCACCGAGGCCGTGCGGCGCAAGCCGTTCAGCGTGGTCCTGTTCGACGAGATCGAGAAGGCCCACCCGGACGTGTTCAACACCCTGCTCCAGATCCTGGAGGACGGGCGGCTGACCGACGCCCAGGGCCGCACGGTCGACTTCAAGAACACCGTCCTGATCATGACCTCCAACCTCGGAACGCGCGACATCGCGAAGGGGGCGACCCTGGGCTTTACCGCTCGCCCTGACGCCAAGGTCGACTACGAGCGGATGCAGGGCAAGGTCATGGACGAGCTCAAGCGGCACTTCCGGCCCGAGTTCCTGAACCGGATCGACGAGGTGATCGTCTTCCACCAGCTCTCGCGCGAGCAGGTGAAGAGCATCGTCGACCTGATGATGCGGCGGGTCGTGGAGCAGCTGAAGTCCAAGGACATCGCCATGGAGCTGACCGAGGCGGCCAAGGACCTGCTGGCCGAGAAGGGCTACGACCCCGCCCTGGGTGCCCGGCCGCTGCGCCGGACCATCCAGCGGATGGTCGAGGACCCGCTCTCCGAGAAGCTCCTGTGGAAGGAGTTCACCGCCGGCCAGATGGTGGTGGTCGACGCCGAGAACGGCGAGATCGCCTTCCGCTCGCTCGACCAGCCCACCGACATCGACGTCCCCCCGGCCGAGCTGGCCGGCAAGGAGTAGGCGTCCCAGCTGTCCCACCCCAGGGATAGGCGAAGCCCCCGGGTCACCCGGGGGCTTCGCCGTTAGCATGCGGATCATGGACGGGGCGGTGCGGGGGAGGTCACTGGGTGCGCGGTCGCGGGCGTCCCGGTTCGGCCGCCCGCTGGACCGCCTGGCCTGGGTGCACACGGTCAGCACCCTGGGCGACGCCCTGGTCGCCGTCGCCCTGGCCGGCACCCTGTTCTTCGCCGTGCCGGTGGCCGCGGCCCGCCCCCGGGTGGCGCTCTATCTGCTGTTGACGGTCGCCCCGTTCGCGGTGGTGGCCCCCCTGCTCGGCCGCCTCCTGGACGGCCGCCGGGGCGCCGGCCGCCTGGCCCTGGCCGCCGCCATGGCCCTGCGCGCGGCACTGGCCGCCCTGGCCGCCTCCCGCACCGAGTCCCTGCTGCTCTACCCCCTGGCCTTCGGCCTGCTCGTCTGCTCCCGGGCCCACGGCATCAGCCGCACCGCCATGGTCCCCGAGCTGCTGGAACCCCCCGGCCCCCGGGACCAGACCGGCCCCCCCAGCCCCCGCGGCCAGGGCGTGTCCGACGGCCCCCGCGGCCAGGGTGTGTCCGGCGGCCCCCGCGGCCAGGCGGACCCCAGCGGCTCCCGCGGGCAGCCCGACCTGGTCGCCGTCAACGGCCGCATGGCCCGGGTCGCCGCCCTCGGCGGCACCGCCGGCGCCCTGATCGGGGTCGCCCTCGACCGCCTGGTCGGCAACGGGGTCCTCTACGCCGCCGCCCTCACCTTCACCGCCGGTACCGGCCTCGCCCTCAGCCTCCCCAGGCACAACGTCGCCGACCGCGCCAGCGGGCGCTGGAGGCTATCCACAACCCCCGGCGACCCCATGGCGCGGCGGATGGCCCGGCTGGCGCGGCCGCCGGGGCGGGTGCGGCTGGCCCGGTCGGCGAACACCTCGGTCCGGGCGGTCGGGGGCTTCACCCTGTTCCTGCTGGCCTTCGAGCTGCGGCGGCAGGGGGTGGGGACCGCCGGGCTGGGGCTGCTGCTGGCCGGGGTGGGGGTGGGCGGGGTGGTGGGGGCGTTCCTGCTCCCCCGGGCGGCCCGGCTGGTGCGGGAGGACGGGCTGCTGGCCGGCGGGCTGCTCCTGTGCGGCACCACCGCCTGGCTGCTGGCCGGCCGGGTCGGGACCGTGGCCGCCGCCGCTGGCGGCCTGGCCATGGGGGCCGGGATCGCCGCCGCCCGCCTCGGATTCGAGAGCCTGGTCCAGCGCGAGGTCCCCCCGGCCGCGCGCGGCACCGCCATCACCCGGGCCGAGACCACGTTCCAGCTCGCCTGGGTCGCCGGGGCCGTCATCCCGGTCGCCGTTCCCCTTCCGACCGGCCCGTCCCTGCTCGCCGCCGCCCTCGCCTGCCTGGTCGCCGCCATTACCTACACCGTCGGGCTCGTGCGCCTGGGCCGCCGCCGCGACCCTCAGCCCTCCTGACGGGCCTGGGCGGCGATGCCGTCCAGCAGCCACCGCAGGCCGGTGTGGAACTGGCGGTCGGTGGTGGGGCCGGCCAACTCGCCGGCCAGCCTGCTCATCCGCGGGAACTCCTCCTCGGCAAGCCCGGCGAAGGCGGTCTCGGCCCGGACCGAGCGGCCGCCGGGGTCGCCCTGGACCCTCGGTGCCTGGAACGCGGCGAAGCCGAGGGAGTAGACCAGCAGGACTCGCAGCGCCTCGACCGCCCGTTCCCCGTCGAGGCCGCCCTGCCCCAGCAGCTCCAGGCTGATCTCGCCCAGCCGGACCGCGTTGGGCCCGAGGCCCGGGCGGGCGATGAACGCCGACGCCAGCTGGGGGTGGGCCAGCAGCAGCCGGCGGGTCGAGTCCATCAGCCGGATCAGGCCGTCCCGCCAGTCGCCCTTGGCCGGGTCGCCGGCCTCGACGCCGGCCAGCAGGTCGTCCAGCAGCGCGTCGAGCAGGGCCTCCTTGTGGGGGAAATAGGTGTAGAGGGCGTTGGGCATCACCCCGAGCTCGGCCGCCAGCCGGCGCATGGTGAGGCGGTCCACCCCTTCCTCGTCGGCGACGTGGCGGGCCGCCTCCAGCACCGGCCCGCGGGCCAGGCCGGCGCGCTGCCCGGCGCCGCGCCGGTGCGGGCTCCCTGAGCTTGACATGAAGCTATTGTACAACGTACAGTAATTGTACAACGTACAACTTGGAAGGAGCGCCCATGACCACCTACGTGCTCGTCGCCGGGGCCTGGCTAGGCGGCTGGGCCTGGCGGCCGGTGACCCGCCGGCTACGGGAGCAGGGCCATGAGGTCCAACCGGTGACCCTCACCGGGCTGGGGGACCGCTCCCACCTGGGCACGCCCGAGACCGACCTCGACACCCACGTCACCGACGTTGTCAACGCCATCGAGTTCGAGGACCTGCGCGACGTCGTCCTGGTCGGGCACAGCTACGCCGGGGGCGTGGTGACCGGAGTGGCCGAGCGAATCCCCGAGCGCATCGCCCTGCTCGCCTACCTCGACGCCGGCCCCAGCCCCGACGGGACCGCGTTCCTGGACCTGCAGCCGCCCCCGGCCCGCGAGCTGATCGAGCGGCTGGTCGCCGAGGCCGGCGACGGCTGGCGGTTCCCGATGCCCTCGTGGGAGGAGCTGGAGCAGCTCATGGGGGCGAGTCTCGAGGGCCTCGGCCCTGAGGAGCGGGCCCGGATGCGCGCCCACGCCGCCGCCCAGCCGCTCCGGACCGCCACCCAGGCCCAGTCGGTGGGGAGCCCCGCTGCCGAAAAGCTGCCCAAGCTGCTGATCAGCTGCAGCATCCCCCTGGCCCAGGTACGTCAGATGATCGCCGACGGCCACCCCTGGTTCACCGCCCTGGGCGGGCCCGAGTGGTCGTTCCAGGACCTCCCGACCGGCCACTGGCCGATGTTCTCGGTGCCGGACCGCCTGGCCGCACTCCTCGGCAGGCTTGAGGTGACGGGTCCGCGCCTCCTAGACATCGCGGGCCGTGGCGACGCCTACGACCCGACCCGCCGCTGACCTGGTCCAGTGGCGGGCCAGTCTGCCCAGGGCGAGGGTCGCCAGGCCGGTGGCGAGGGCGGCACCGAGCCAGCCGATGCCGGCCTCGGCGATGACCCGGGGGGCGAGGGCGACGGCGGCGGCGCTGCCGAAGGCGCGGAGGGCGGCGGCGGTGGCCAGGTTGGCGGTGACGCCGCGGGGGGAGGCGTTGCTGGCGGCGATGTGGGCGTCCATGTCGCCTTCGAGGGCGCTCATGCACATGCCGGACAAGAGCTGGGCGGCCAGCAGGGCGAACGGGTGCCAGGCGGCGAAGGTCCAGCCGGCGGCCATGCCGACCCCGAGGGCGGGCCAGGCGATCGACTGGGGGACGGTGTGGCGCTCGAGGCGAGCCACCGCGAAGGGGGCGAGCAGGCTGCCCAGGGCGAAGGCCAGCGCCGACCCGGCCACCCACCGGGTCCCGTGGAGCTCCGCGGCCAGCCCCACGGCCAACAGCGTGGGGCCCGACCCGAGCAGCATGACCAGCCCGCCCGAGGCGAGCAGTCCGGTCAGGGGGCCTGTGGATATCCGCCGGCGCCCGTCGCTGCGGTCGGCGACGCTCCCCCACCGGGGGACCCGGGGGGCACGGGGGACTCGGGCGCCGGCGGCGACCAGCCACGTCGGCACCAGCACGCCGCCGTAGCAGGCGATGACGCCCACGAGCAACTCGCCCGAGACGAGGCCGCCGGGGCCGGTGGGGAGCAGGGCGGCGGTGGCGGTGCCGGCGGCTTCGATGGCCGCGACAGCGACCATGTACCAGGTCATGGCGGCGCCGCGGGGGTCGGCGGCGGCGACCTCGGCGCGCATGCCGGCGTAGCCGGTCCAGGCGACCACGTTGCTGGCCGCGACCGCCGCCGCGACCACGGGCAGGGGGACCCCGGCGAGCAGGAGGGCGAAGGTGCCGACCCGCAGCACCGACTCGATCGCACAGGTGACCCGGAGCAGGGCCCGGCCGTCCAGGCGGGCCGACAGGCGGGCCGCCACCGGGGCCGACAGGGCCACCCCGACCAGCATGGCCGCGTTGCACAGCCCGAGCCCGGCCAGGCCGTGGCCGCGGACCACGTGCAGGCTGAACACCGTCCAACCCAGCGACAGCCCGAACGAGTCGACCAGCGCCGTCGCGATCAGGCGGCGCAGCCGGGTCATCAGCGACCGATGAATACCGGGGTGGGCGGCGGGAACCCGTTGAAGTGGGAGGCGTAGCTGAGGGTATAGGCCCCGGCCGAGCCGATGTACAGCCGGTCCCCGGCGTCCAGGGTGGCCGGCAGGTAGACGCCGAAGAAGGTCGTGTCCGAGCTGTCGCAGCTCGGCCCGGTCACGGTGAAGGGCACCTGGTCGGCCACGGTGTGGTCGGGCCGGGAGCTCCACAGCGGGTAGCGCCACTGGTTGACCGTCTGCTGGGTCTCCATCAGCCCGTTGTAGGCACCCACGTCCAGGTAGGCCCAGTTCTCACCGGCCCGGACCTCCCGGCCCAGGACCCCCCCGACCAGCACCGAGCTCTCGGCCACCAGGTACCGCCCCGGCTCCACGGCCAGCAGCTCGGGCCGGTAGGGGAGCAGCTCGTGCAGGGCCGACTCGATGGTGTTGGCGATCTGGTCGATCGAGGGCACGCTCTCCACATACCGGGCCGGGAACCCGCCCCCCAGGTTCAGCATCTCCAGGGTGATGCCGTCGCTGGACAGCCGGCTGAGCAGCTGCCCCACGGCCGCGATGGCCTGGCGCCAGGCGGTCGTGGTGGTGCACTGCGACCCGACGTGGAAGGTCACCCCGTAGGGCCGCAGGCCGAGGCTGCGGGCCAGCAGCAGCAGGGCCCGGGCCTCCTGGGCCTCGGCCCCGAACTTGCGCGACAGTGGGAACAGGCTGGTCGAGTCGTCGACTCGCAGCCGTACGTACACGGCCGCCCCCGGGGCGTGCTGGGCCAGCTTGTAGAGCTCGCCCTCGGAGTCGAAGGCGTAGCGCAGCAGGCCGGCCCGGAACGACTCGGCGATGTGGGCCGCCGGCTTGACGGTGTTGCTGTACAGCAGCCGCTCGGGGTCGACGCCGAGCTTCTGGAGCATCTGCAGCTCGGCGCAGGAGGCGATCTCGAAGCTGGACCCGAGCTGGTCGAACGCCGACAGCAGCTCGGGCTCGGAGTTGCACTTCACCGCGTAGAAGCAGCGGACTCCGGGCAGGGCCGCGGTCAGGTGGGCGTAGCGCTCCCGGACCGTCTCCAGGTCGCAGACCAGGAACGGCGTCTGGTGGTCCATGCGGTTGAGTGCCTCCGGGCGGAGGCTGCGCGGCCAGTAGGCCGGCAGCTGGAGCCGGATCTGATGATCGATCAGCTGCATCTCGTCCCGCGCTTCCGTGAGGGGGGCCATCGACTTCCCTCTAGATCGACCGGGAAATGCGCGACCTGAGTTCGCTCAAGCAGGGATCAGTTCAACCGATCAGGCACCTGAGATGAGTGAGCGATCGCAGGCACAACGTCGCTTCCTGGCCGAATGCGCGGCCATGGCGATCGTGGCCCTGGCCTGGCTGGGCAGCCTGGTCTTCGGCCTGGGCGGCGCCCGGGCCAGCCAGGCCATCTCCAACTTCGGGCTGATCGCGGCCGCGGGGGCGGCTGGGATCACCTGCATCCGGACCGCCCGCTTCTCCAGCCACCAGCAGTCGCGGATGTGGAAGCTGATGGGCGCCTCGGCGCTGTCCTGGGCAAGTGGCCAGGCGGCCTGGACCTGGTACGAGTCGGTGCTGGGCCGCGAGGTCCCGTTCCCGTCCCTGGCCGACGTCGGCTATCTGGTGGCGGTGCCGCTGGCCGCGGCCGCGCTGCTGAGCCTGCCCTTCGC